>JGI20156J14371_10002685_pt1 | contig 13742 bp, 10 predicted proteins | sample COG_06_FD_14371 | JGI IMG/M metagenome (IMG submission 14371)
TACCTTGCATTAATAATCGGGATGTCGCGGGATTTCTTTAGCGGCTATTTGCGTTTTTTGAGCGAGTAAGAACAAATTTTCAATGAGCGCTATTTTGTCGCCGTGATAGGGACTGCTGCCTGTGAAAAAGCGCCTAGAAAAAAGCGACTAGAAAGTAATTAGTAAGTAACTAGCAAGTGACCGATAAGCGAAGTCGCTAGGTCATTCTAAGGGCAGTCAGCATAGCTGCTTTCAACACAGCGCTGAGCCAATTTTTCTGCTTCCGCAATCTCGTCTTCTTCTAGCTTCAGTTTGGCGATATAGGTAATATCCTCTGTCGCTGGCTGCCCGTTAAGTCGAGCGACTTCGCCCCATGCCAGCGCCTCGAGTGGCTTCGAATCTGTCTCTTCGCCGGCCTGTAACATAAAGGCGTACATAAACTGAGCATTGCCATAGGCCTGCAGAGCGGCCTTTTTAAACCAGTATTTGGCGAGCTGATAGTTGAGTTCAACGCCTTTCCCCTCATGGTAGGCGAGGCCAAGCATATATTGCGAATCCGGCAAATCCTGTAATGCTGCGCGTTTAAACCAGCTAGCCGCTGCGCGTTGATTCTCGGCAACGCCATATCCCTGATAGTAGAGCATGGCGACATTGTGTTGAGCTTCGGCCAACCCCTGTTCAGCGGCCTGCTTATACCAGTTCATCGCCTCAGTATAGTTTTGCGAAACCCCATAGCCCTGCTCATAAAGATGGCCAACATTATTTTGCGCTTCTGGCACACCCTCACGGGCCATATCAATCCATGCGCGCATCGCTGTGGCATAGTGTGCGCGATCGAGTGCGCCGAGGCCCGCCTCAAACGGGCCGGCATTAGTCGCTATGCTGATGACCGCGAGGAATAAAATGGTAAGTGGTAACTGTCTCATGAGTACAAGATCTCTTTAAAATATCAATTAGGTTCGCTCAAGATTCCGCGCCTGTTCCTGAACATCAATCACCGCCTGGAAAAGAGCGCCTTCAGCCAAGCTGCCTTGCAATTCCCCGGTCTCCGCATTGACCACAGGCAGACTTTCGCCGACAAAGTCGCTGACCTCGGCCATCGCCTTTGCCAGGCTAGTGTGCGTATAGAGCGTCATTGGCCTTGTATCGACAAAATCCTTAATACTACTATCGGCAGCTTCTATGGCTTCATAAATAGAGACTTTGCCAACGAACTTGCCATTGGTGTCGATAATATAGGCTTCAGTATGGCCGCGGCTGCGCATTTCTTGCTGAAGTTCGGCGCCACTAACTGTGGGTTCAGCGCGGACATAATCCTGGCTGACAAATGGCCCGACTGTCTGTTGGTTTAGTGCAATCGACTCGCGGCCTTTTAGAAGATCGATACCGCGATCCAACAATTGGCGATCAAAAAAGGAATTTCCAAACACGCGGTTTGTTAGCAGATTACAGACCATAACAGCAATCATTGCCGCCACGGCATATTGGTAGGATTGTGTTAGCTCAAGAATAATCAGTACCGCGGAAACTGGTGCGCCAATCACCGCCGAACTCACTGCAGCCATGCCCGCCACACTGACAATACTGGCAATATCAGCAAAACCAAAGATCACCAGGACTTGACCGGCCAGAGCGCCGGCGGCGACACCGATAAATAACGAGGGAGAGAAGACACCGCCAAACAGCCCGAAGCCGATGCACAGAGCCGTCATTAAGAGCTTGGCTATTAGCACTGTGACCAGCAGAGCAAGTGTAAATTCGCCTGCGATCATTTCATTGATGCTGGCGATTCCCAATCCCAGTATCTGTGGAATCCATACTCCAACCAACCCGCACACAGTGGCAGCAATAAATGGCAACGCTATTGGCGAGGTATTCATTTTTGCCGCCGTTTGAGCCGAGTAGCGCAGAGCCCACATAAAGCAAATAGCGACTAGCGAAAACGCCGGTGCCAGCGCAACGAGTATGGGTACTACTTCCGCGAGCGGAGGCAAGACACTGTCAATTTGAAAGGTTGTAGTATGCGGGAACCATTGATTGCCGAGAGCACTGGCGGAAACGGAGGCCACGGTGATCGGGGCAATGGCCCTAACCGAGAAATGGCGCAGTATCGCTTCATGGGCAAAAATTACCCCGGCAATGGGCGCATTAAATCCCGCAGAAATAGCAGCGGCTACACCGCAGCCAAGATAAATCTCATGGGACAGACGGCTGGAGATAAAACGTTTTACCCAGATACCCATGGTCGCGCCAAAGTGCACGATGGGGCCATACTGGCCGACCGAGCCGCCACCACTTGCCGAGGCGAATGCAGCCATCGTTGAGGCGAGCCCGGTTTTGATATCCAATGGCTCATTGACCTGATGGGCGGCATACATCGAATCCGCAGGGCCAGCCCAGCGCGCGATACCCAGGCCAGTTTTTAAAATCACTACCACCGCCGCCGCCGCCCAGAGAAAAAGCACACTGGAAAATGAGATGCTCTCGCCGCCAATGGAAACGGACAGCAGCTCGCTGGCTTCGCGCTGGTGTCCAAACCACTGAACACCCATAACAAATAGATTGGATACGACCGCCAGAACGGCGCCGATTAGCCCGCCGACCAATATAATAATCACCACTTCTAATAAAGCGTCGCGTATTTTATTCATATAAGTGGCACTCCAAACAAGACGGCCAGACTGATTTTTAACGACAGCTTATCCAGTACTTGTTGTCTGGTCAAAGGTTCTGGGTAGCGCTGCCAAGCAAATAGCTAATCTACTCGCAATTCTGTGGAAAGCGAAAAATACTGTATACGCAGTGTATTTTGACCTGTCTGGAGATCAGAGAAATATTGGAGTCTAGAACATTGTCGCTTGGCTGTGGGCAAAAGATTGGTTAAAGTTAGACAAAGTAACTCCGCTGATTGTGCCCGTGCAGATCAGGTGACGAGTCCAATTCATTTTATGAAGTATTCGAGAACGTATTTTTTTGGCTAATACAAAAAAAATTATTGGACAAAGTATCGCTATAGAGGAGCTCCGCGACCTTATCGATATTATTGGCCCCAGTGAATCTACCGTTCTTATCTTGGGCGATAGTGGTACCGGTAAGGAGTTGGTTGCCCGTGCGCTGCATGAGTCATCGAGTCGAGCTGAGGGGCCTTTTATTCCGGTCAACTGTGGTGCAATCCCGCGAGAACTACTTGAAAGTGAATTGTTTGGCCACCGCAAAGGATCCTTTACCGGTGCAATCACCGATCGTAAAGGTCGTTTCGAACTCGCTAACAAGGGCACATTATTTTTAGATGAAATCGGTGATATGCCGATTGACCTTCAGGTTAAATTGCTCCGCGTTCTGCAGGAGCGCCAGATCGACCCTGTGGGATCGCTGTTGTCTGTGCCCATTGATGTTAGAGTTTTAGCGGCCACCCACAAGAATATTGTTTCCTTAATGGAGCAGTCGCTGTTCCGCGAAGATCTCTATTATCGACTCAATGTCATGCCCATAGAGATCAAAGCACTCTGTGAGCGCAGCGATGATATTCCGATTCTTTTCGACTTTTTTGCGCAACAACATACTGTCAGTGGCCAAAAGCCAATTACTCTTCACAAGTTGTCCATGGAGCTGTTGCTGCAATACCAATGGCCTGGCAATGTCAGAGAGCTAGACAATCTGGTCGATCGCTATTCGGCTCTCTATCCGGGACAAGAAGTTGATTTGCGCAAGGTCATCCCGAGTATGGTACCGCCTGGTATCAGAGCACTTATTAATGGCGGCAGCGACGCGGACGATTTAAGTGACGTTACTGAGACGCTGAATTCAAGACTGGCAGCAGAAGTTGCCGGCTCGACCGAGGAGCTGTCAGACAGTGAGCAGGTCGAGCGCTATGCCAATGCACACCTCAATAATGAGGTAGAGCAAACTATTCTCCTCGCCCAGGGGGGTGGACCGTTTCCGGAGGAGGGCTTGCAGCTTAAACAGCACCTTCTCGATATCGAGCGCAATCTTATTCGCCACGCCTTAAGCAGTGCCGAGGGCAATGTGTCTAAAACTGCGCGCATGCTCAACCTCCAGCGCACCACCTTGATCGAAAAAATTAATAAGCATGGTCTTGCTGACAGCGCCTGATTGTTTCCACCTTCCCTTAACTGAACCACCAGCTTTAAGCTCTCTAGGGGCTCGCTGCGCTGTGGGCGTAACTTCCGTGTCGCTTATCACTGTACAGCTCGTCAACATTCTTCAATGTGGCAAGCCTTAGCCGAAAATCGACCGCCGTGTTGATAACCGGTGTCAAATTGCCGACTGTTTGCCAGTGGCAATAAGTTGACAGTTCCTTGCCACTCTTTTCCTAACGCATTGTATTTACTGATAAAAATGATTTGGCACGCAAATTGCTAACTTCTTCAGCAGACGCTCAACGCCTAGACAGACTCTATTGGGGAAAAGGTAAACAAACGTGACTGATCGCAAAATGATTGAAGTACTTTGGCTCGACGCAAATCAACCGCTGCCACCGACGGAGGTGTCGCTGTTTGCCGAGCATGGCCTGGCAATTAGCCAGGTTGATAATATCGCGCCTGATAATGCAGCCCTATTGGCCGCCGAGCTGATTATTGTCACACTCACTGAGTCAACCCAAAGCCTCAAGGATATGCAGTCGCGCATTGCCGCTGTCAACAGTGCCGCGCCGATTATTGCCCGAGTGGACCGCAATAACTTTGGGCTCGGCATCCGCGCCATGCGCGAGGGTGCGAAAAGCGTCATCTCAAGCGACCCGTTTGATGTTGAAGAGTGGCGCGAAGTGCTTGAGCTGGTGGCATACACACCGGCAAAAAATAATACTCAACCGGCGTTTGTCTTTGCCGATCCGGTGAGCCGAAACCTGTTGGCTCTTGCAGAGCGAGTTGCCCAGGTTGATGTTACGGTTTTAGTGGCTGGGCCAACCGGTGCTGGTAAGGAAGTACTAGCGAGAATTCTGCATGATGCATCGGCGCGACATCAGGGCCCATTTGTTGCCTTCAACTGTGCGGCGATGCCAGAGAACCTTATCGAAGATATGCTCTTCGGTCACGAAAAGGGCTCGTTTACCGGCGCCTCAAAAGTGCAGCCCGGTTTATTCGAACAGGCCCAGGGCGGTACTATATTCCTAGATGAAATTGGTGAGATGTCCTTCCACTTGCAGGCCAAATTACTGCGCATTCTTCAGGAGCGCTCGGTGGTTAGGCTTGGCGCACAAAAAGCCATTGATCTGGATATCCGAGTTGTCGCAGCGACCAACAGGGACCTCAAGGCAGCGATTGCCCAGAACACCTTTAGAGAGGATCTCTACTTCCGCCTCACCGCGTTCAAGCTGACGATTCCCTCACTGCGCGAAAGGCCAAAAGATATTCTGCCTCTCGCCGAGCAATTTTTAAGTCAACAAAGTAACGGCGGGCTACCCCTGCGTCTGACCCGAGCGGCTCAGGTGAGTCTTGAGCAGTACCGCTGGCCTGGCAATGTGCGTGAGTTACAAAATGTATTGGTGCGCGGCATGGTATTGGCCAATGGCGCACCGATTGATGTGCAGCATCTGCTGTTTGATGATATTGGCGAGCCAGATCATCTCGCTCCCCAAGCCAGATACCTGACCGACCAGCAGTACTCAGCTTATCCTGCGCCAATGACGGACAGGCCAGCTGCTGCGCCGACACATCTTGCAAGCTACGCTGTGGGTACTCCTGAGCGCGCCACTGAAGGCTTAAATCAGGTGGTCAAGCACAGCGAATGGCAGACCATCATGTCTGCCCTCAAGGTAACAAGAAGTCGCGAGCAAGCAGCAGAACAGCTGGGAATTAGCCCGCGAACACTGCGACACAAACTACAGAAGCTGCGCGAGCAGGGTATAAACGTCACTCGGGCCTACGCGCGTTAAAGGAGAGCATCATGGTTAGTCCAGTACATTTAAACAATGTTGAATCTGTATTGAGCCAGATTCGCCAATATCAAGTTCAGGCATCTCAGGGCGTTAATATCTCTCCCAGCGAGCGAGTGGATGGAAGCACAGTCAATGGCCCCGGCTTTGCCGACGCGGTCAAGGGGGCGCTAAATGAAGTCAACACGTCACAGATGACCTCCAAAGCTGCGCGAGCAGCCTATGAGCAGGGGCAAGATATCCCGCTGACTGATGTTGTAATGAAAATGCAGAAGTCGTCATTGGCCTTTGAAGCAACGCTTCAAATCAGGAACAAAGTTCTCAAGGCCTATGAAGACGTTATGAACATGCCCGTTTAGAACCGCATAAGAGAAAATAGAAATGGCAACCACAGCAGTTAATACAGCGAACACTAATCTGGCCCCAGCAACTGGCGGTGCTCCGGCAACCGCTGCACAGGCGGGTCAGCCCGTCGCCCAGCCAGCGCAGGCAGTTTCAATGCTCAGCGGAGGATTACCCAGTGTCACGGAGGTGATGCAACAACCGGCAGTGCGCAAGGCTATGCCGGCGATTATCGCGTTTTTAAGCGTCGCTATTTTTCTTATTGCCTATTCGTGGATGCAAGATCCGATCTATCGCACCGTGTATCCCGGTCTCTCAGAGTCTGACCGGCAAATGGCTTTTGAGGCGCTCTCCGGCGCAGACTTTTCTGCCCGTATCGACAGCGGCACCGGTGAACTGAAGGTGCCCGACGCACGTTACCATGAAGCGAGAATTTTTCTCGCATCGCGTGGATTGCCGCAGGAGGGCACGACGGGTGGCATAAGCAATCTCAATGATGAGGCGTCGATGACCTCGAGCCAATTTATGGAGCAGGTTCGCTATGTCTCAGCTATGGAGCAAGAGCTGGCGCGCAGTATCGCTCAGATAACCACTATTCGTTCGGCGCGGGTGCATCTGGCTTCTCCCAAACAGAGTGTTTTCGTTCGCAACCGTACACCGGCAAAGGCCTCTGTGGTGGTGTCGCCCTATCCAGGCCGTCAGATTTCAAATTCTCAGGTCGAGGCGATCGTGCACATGGTGTCGTCTAGCATTCCCTACCTGTCTACAGAAGATGTAGTAGTCGTTGATCAGCGCGGCAAATTGCTGACTGACGCCAATAGCTTTGCTTCCATGCAGCTTAATTCCGCTCAGACGGAGCACAAGCAGCGTCTCGAAGAGACCTATCGCAACCGCATCGATGCATTGTTGGCCTCGGTCGTTGGCGAGGGCAATGTGCGTGCAGAAGTCGATATCCAGATTGACTTCACCGAAGAAGAATCAACCTTTGAAGAGTATGACGGCAACGACAACGGGCCAAAAGCGCGCTCCGAAGTCTTATCGCTAGAACAGGATGCCACGCAGGCTGCTGAGGGCATTCCCGGCGCCACAACCAACACCGTACCCAACGCGCCAACCAATATTGTCAACGGTCAATTAGATTCCAACGAAGCAGCTGGCGGACTGCGCACCTCGAGCAGCACGACTACCCGCAACTATGAAATGGATCGCGCGGTGCGTCATGTCAAACGGCAGGGCGGCAGTGTCGATCGCATCTCTGTTGCTGTGGTGATCAATGAGCCGTTGGCTCAGGCAGCCACTGAGGGTGTCGACGGTGTGGCTGTCGAACAGGCCAACCCTGGTTATACCGACCTCGAACTGGAGCGTTTCACTGATCTGGTCAAAGGCGTGGTTGGCTATGATCTTGAGCGCGGCGATGTCGTGACCATTGTCTCGGCTAAATTTGAGAAGCCAGCCCCATTAGAGAACCCAATGGAATGGTATGAGAACGCTCAAGTTATGAGTGCTATCAAGAGTTCGGCGGCTGCGCTGGTGTTCCTGGTCATTCTGCTTGGTGTGGTGCGACCAGTGATCAAGGCTTACTTGCCTGCGGTGGATGAAACCCTTGCTGACGATCTTTCTAAGAGCAATAAAGATGGCGAACTCAACGAAGAAGAGTTGCGCTCGATTGAGATGGGCGATGGCGAGTCTCTCGAAGATATCAAGGCCAAGCTGAAGCCGAAAAAATCGACCATATCTGCAGAGATGCTGGACACGGCCAATACCTACGATGACAAGGTGGCGCTGGTGCGCCTTCTGGTTGCGGAAGATTCCGGCCGAGTTGCCAACGTATTGAAGAAAATGATTCGTCCGGTATAAGCGGACGCGGAGAGATAAAATGGCAGACAATGCAGCAAAAAATGTAGTCCCCGCAGATGCCCCTCCCATGTCGGAAGCATTGCGCGATGAGTTGAGTCGCATGACAAGTACCGACAGATCGGCAGTGATTATGTTGCTACTCGGCGAGCAGCAGGCGGCAGACATTATTCGCTACCTCAGTCCGCGAGAAGTTCAGGCGCTGGGTTCGGCTATGGTGAGTGTGGCAGATCTCTCTCAAGAAGCCGTCAATATCGTCTTGGACGACTTTGTTGTCACCATCAAACAGCAAACCAGTTTGGGTCTAGGCACTGGTGACTATGTTGAGAAGGTCCTCAATCGTGCCCTTGGTGAAGATAAGGCTGCCACCGTACTTGGACGCATTATGCCCGGTTCATCGAGTAAGGGCCTGGAGATACTGCGCTGGATGGACGCCCGTTCGATTGGCGACATGATCCGTGATGAGCACCCTCAGGTGGTCGCGATTATTCTTTCGGTACTTGAATATGATGTCGCTGCTGATGTCCTCAATTTCCTGCCTCCAGAAAATCGCGCAGAAATTATGCAACGTGTGGCCCGCCTTGAGACCGTCCAGCCATCGGCGATGGATGAGCTTGAGGGCATAATGAAACAACAGTTCTCGAGCAGTTCCTCAGCCAAATCGTCAAGCTTTGGTGGTGTGTCGACTGCGGCTAAGATTATGAACTTTACTAAAGTTGATCTCGAGACAGCGATTATGTCGGGCGTCTCTGGACTCGATGAAGAGTTGGCATTGAAGATTCAAGACAGCATGTTCACCTTCGACAACCTGGCCGGCGTCGATAATCGCGCGATACAGGTGTTGATGCGCAGTGTCGAATCCGATCTATTGATGACCGCCCTTAAAGGTGCCGACGAAGAGGTCCGCGACAAGTTCCTCGACAATATGTCTCAGCGTGCGCGGATTATGTTCCTCGATGATATGGAAGCCAAGGGCCCAATTCGAATCACCGACGTCGAAGATGCACAGAAAAACATTATGCGTCTTGCCCGAGTATTGTCGGACAAGGGCGAGCTGGTACTTGCCGGACGAGGCGATGACTTTGTCTAATAGAGAGTCTAATAGAGAGTCTAATAGAGAGTCTAATGTGGAGTCTAACGAAGAGTCTAATACGGGCTCGCAAGTGAGCTGGCGTCTCAATGATCTGATTCAAGCCGGTCAAAAAGCCAAAGCCTTCGCTGCCATAGACTGGTACAAAAAGGATCTACCTGAAACTCAAAATAGTTTTGAGCTGTGGACTCCGACCGTAGTCAATGATCCCTCTGCGACGGCGGCGCTGGTCAATCAGCCGTCTGATGAGCCCGACGAATCAACCCCTCTTGTAGAAGAGAGTGCGGAGGAGTTGGAGGGTGACGTCATTGCGGAAGACGAGACAGCGGACAGCACAGACGCTACCGCAGAGCAAGACGCCGAGGCAGATCTTGAGTCGGCCAAGATTGATCAGGCGGTGCTTGAGCAAGCGCGAGCCGACAGTTTTGATCAGGGTTATCAGCAGGCCATGGCCGAAGCTGAGGAGAAGTGGAGTAGTGCTCGAGAGGATTTTATTGCCCTGACCGACTCCCTGCGCAGCGCCCAGAGCGACAAAAATGATTTTTACCAACCGCTGAAAAAGCTCGCTTTGCACTTGGCCGAGCAGTTGGTTCGTGGCGAACTCACGCTTTCCACAGCAGCCATCGAACGGCTTGTTGACGAAGCCATAAAAGATATTGAACAGCAGGGTGAAGGGCCGATTGTTGTCAGCCTCAGTCCCGACGATCACCAGCGCTTTACGGCGCACCTGAGCAGCGATTTGGATCAAGTGGAGCTGCGCATCGACGCCAGCCTGCAGCAGGGCAGTGTTAAAATAAGCATGGATGACAGCGCCATTGAAGATTTGATGGAAAATCGACTCGCTTCGATGGCTGTTGACCTGCTTGGCCTGTCCGGCAAGACATACAGTAGTGGCTCAAATAGCGCCTCAAGTAGTACCTCTGCAACGTCTAATCGCAACCAGAGAGCCAAAGGCGCAGCCTCTAGATTCGTCAATAATGTTGATGAATCAGTTATTGAAGGCAGTGCAGAAGAGATAGCCGGCACTGAGCTAGATGGAGAGCCAGACGACCTTGGTCGTTCGCAGCCGCAGCCGCAGCCCAGCGCAGCGGATTCTCTTGAGCCAACTGAAGAGCCGCTGCCAGATGCTTGATTTTGCCGCCAGCGTCGACAGTCAAATAGCCCAGCTCAGCATGCCTGAGCCGATGTTGAGTGGAAAGCTTGTCCGCGTAGTGGGTTTAACGCTCGAGGCGAAAGGCATCATTGCGCCCCTCGGCGCGCACTGTCGTGTCGAAAATATTGATATGGACACCTTTGTCGATGCAGAAGTGGTCGGCTTTAATGACGACACTCTCTACCTGATGCCATTTTCGGAGCCCGTCGGTATCGGCCCCGGAGCGCGTGTTTGGGTCATCTCGAGGCACGCTAAAGCGTCGCTTGGAGAGGCCATGCTCGGCCGCGTAATCGACGGTTTGGGTGAGCCGCTGGATGGTGGTGGAGCGATTGCCTACAGTGAGCAGCTCGGTCTCGAAGGATTGGCCATCAACCCAATGGAAAGGGGATCAATCACCAAAATTCTCGACACCGGTATCAAAGCAATCAACACCTGCCTGACCATTGGTCAGGGCCAGCGTATCGGCTTGGTGGCGGGTTCTGGTGTCGGTAAGAGTGTGTTACTCGGCATGCTTACCCGCAACACCGAAGCCGATGTGGTGGTTATCGGTCTGATTGGTGAACGGGGTCGCGAAGTGCAGGAATTTATTCAGCACACCCTTGGTGAACAAGGCCTTGCCAAGTCTGTGGTAATCGCCGCGCCGGCGAATATCTCACCGGTTTTGCGCCTCAAGGCGACCTATTTGACCCATTTAGTCGCCGAGTACTTTAGAGATCGCGGCAAGAATGTCTTGATGCTCTGCGACAGCCTGACGCGGGTCGCTCACGCGCAGCGAGAAATTGGTTTAGCCATTGGTGAGCCGCCTACCGCAAAAGGCTATCCGCCCTCTGTATTCGCCATGTTGCCAAGACTTATCGAACGCACTGGCGTTGGCCGCAATGGTTTTGGATCGATTACTGCGGTGTATACGGTGCTTGCAGAAGGGGACGACCGCTCTGATCCAATTGTCGATATTGCCAGAGCTTCTCTCGACGGTCAGGTGCTACTGTCGCGAGCACTGGCCGACGCTGCGCACTACCCAGCGATCGATTTGTCCGGCTCGATTTCTCGGGTAATGCCTAATCTGGTTGATTCCAATGTCCTTAAAGCGGCTAACCGTTTTCGCCGTCTGTGGACGCTCTACCAGCAAAATGAAGATTTGATTCAGGTCGGAGCCTATGAAGCAGGGACCAACCCTGACCTCGACGAGGCCATCCGTCTGCGCCCAGGAATGGAAGCAATTTTGCGCCAGGGCAGTGATGAAAGTGTGCCTCTGCTGCAAAGCCAGGCAATCGTTATGCAATTAACCGCAAGGGCAGCACAATGAAAACAGTTTGGTCAGCACTCGTTGCAAAAGCAGAGCGCGCTGTGCGAGAAGCGCAGTTGAGGTTAGCCGACATCAATCGTCAGCGAGAAAATGCCTTAATGCAGAGTGAAAAAGTTGATGCGCTATTGGGCGACTACAACCAGCAGCTTCATGCCGTTCAACAGCGCGACCACAACTCTACTGAAGTGAATAACTATCGCCATTTTATTGTTCAACTTCAAGAGATTAAAAATCGCTCTAAATATGAAATGCAGCGCCTCGAAATAGAATGTCAGGGAGCTCGCAATGGTTTGATTGATGCTGAGCGCGAGCGCATGAAAGTCGACCATCTCGCCACTCGCGCGCGTGACAAGCATGCGCAAGAGGCAGTCTTCTTGGAGGCCCGCACTCGCGATGCTCAGGCCATACAACAGCACAATTTTCGGGCGCGAGTATCCCAGTAGCGGCGTTCCGATATAGCGGCCTCTACTACAGACCAGTTAACACAATCCAATCAACAGCCGACTGCGCTGAAACGGCCGCTATCCTGGTTAGTCAATAAACTGATGCTCGCCTGTCAGAAAATTGGCATATGTTTTGCAAATATCCTGATTAACGAAAACCTAGAACAGGATAAACAGTCAAAATGTTAGATTCAAAAAACTTGATGCTGGATCTTGGGCGTACTCCAAAATCAGACAAGGCGGGCTCTGTAGACCAGTCGAATGAAGCCTCAAGGGAAAACCTCGGGCAATTTGCACAGGTCTTTGGCGATGCCGCGGCAAACCTCAAAGCGGCCAAGAGCGGCAAAGACTTGCCGCTTTCGGCTGATTCACCAGATATTGCCGCCACTGACGCCAGCATTGCGAGTGCCGAGTCATTATTTTTTAGCCGAACGCTCAAGGGCGGAACGGAATTAATTGTCGGCGGTGCCGAGCCGAGCGATGAAGGTCTGATTGCCTTCGCTCGCTCTCAGGGCATGGATCCCCAAGCCCTTGGGTTACTCACGCCGGCCAATGACGATACTGGTGCGCTCTCTCGACCAGCGGCGTTAGACTTGCCACAGCAACTGACTGGCGATAACGCTCTATCTCAAGAGCCTGGGCTTGATTATCAGGCTCCAAGTTTGGTTGCGCCGCAGGCTTCAGCGACAATTCTTCCCAGCCCCGAGAGTTTAAGTGGGAAGGCTCTAATGGCACATGCAGGTGACGTCAACGTCCTGACCGCAGCCGCGATTGAGGCGGGGCCAGCCACTCAAGAACCAGCTAAGGCAGGTTTTCAAGCTGTCATCCCCAGCGAAAAATTTCTTACCGATGGGCGGCGCTTAGTCGCTGCCCATCAGGGTCCGGTAATGGCTGACGGCGAGGCTGCAAAAGTGCCAGTCAGTGCTCAGGCAGGCCTTCAAGCTGCCATTCCCAGCGAAAAATTTCTTGCCGATAGACAGCGCTTAGTCGCTGCCCATCAGGGTCTGGTAGTGGCTGACGGCGAGGCTGCAAAAGTGCCAGCCAGTACTCAGGCAGGCCTTCAAGCTGCCATTCCCAGCGAAAAATTTCTTGCCGATAGACAGCACTTAGCCGCTGCCCATCAGGGTCCGGTAATGGCTGACGGCGAGGCTGCAAAAGTGCCGGTCAATGTTCAGTCAGGTCAGATACAAAATCTTCAGGCTACTGCACTGCGGCAACCGCGCGAGGGTCTGCCGACCGGTCGCTCACCCGATATCGGTATTGTTAAGAAAAACCTACATACAAAGGCTGAAATGCCACTATCTAATGGTAAACTGGCCGCTGCAGATATGCAGACAATAGGCGCTCAGGTTAGTCAGCCAGAGACCGGCAAGATGACCGTTGGGCGAAAGGTGGCAGAGGCGTTTGTGAAAATGCACGCTAATCGCCAACATCTGCCGCCCGCCAAGTTGGATGCGATCAGCTTAGTGGACAGTAAAGGTACGACAGTCAGTGCGGTTATTCCTCCTACGGCAGCGCCTATTGTCGCAGCTGCTGTATTTGTTGAGGGCAATGTGTCAAATGCTGCAGCCAACACCAGCCTGTCTGCTGAGTTGGCGTCTGAGCCGTCAGAAGAGGACTCAGCGCGTGACGTGATGCGCCGGCAGGATGACTATACGCAGATGTCTCGGCAGCTGGCA
>JGI20156J14371_10002698_pt1 | contig 13713 bp, 9 predicted proteins | sample COG_06_FD_14371 | JGI IMG/M metagenome (IMG submission 14371)
GGAGAAAATTTTGAATGATAGATCCCGATTTTATCTCCAAAATATTTACGCAAACGATTTATCATTTGGGTTGTAAGTGCAATTTCGGGTAACAAGTATAAAACTTGCTCGCCTTTTGCAATGTGCTTGTTTATGAGTTCGACATATACTTCCGTTTTACCACTTCCTGTAACACCATGTAACAAACAAATATTCTTTTCTTCAAAAGATTTTTCAACACTCGATAAAGCTAATTTTTGAATATCAGACAACTCTTTCGTATCATTTCTTGCTCCTTCATATTCTTTAAAACGGCCTATTTCTAAGGCATATTCAGTTAAGACCCCTTTTTCATACAATCCTTTTAATACCGCAGGTGAGCTAGAAGCCTTATTTAGTAACTCCGTTTTTTTTACCTCCACTTTATTCGCGAAGTAGTTACTCATTTGTAAATACAACATAAGCAACTCCTGTTGCTTTACAGCTCTTTTTAATTCATCAAAAAGAGCTTCAATCTTGTCTTCATTTTGATATTCCGCTGCTAATTCAACATACTTTTCTTTTTTAGGACGATAACTTTCTTTTAATTCTTCTTCCGCTACCACAACACCTTTATCGATGAGCCTCTTAACAATCGGATATACCGTTTTTATGTCCAGTATTTCTCCTATCTCGGCTAAACTCAAAACAGATCTTAATTCTAAAGCATCCTTAATCAGATATTCCTGGTCGCTAAGGGTAGACAAATCCCCTTCAAAACGATCGTTAATAAGCACCTTGGTTTCGCTTGCTAACTTCAAACTACTTGGTAAAGCAGCCAGCATAACCTCCCCAATGTGACACATGTAATGTTCAGAAATCCAATCCCAAAGTTTTAGCTGAATCGCAGTTACTATAGGCTGCTCATCTAAAATAAACTCGATATATTTAGTGGTGTATTGCGGTGGTGTATTATGAATCTTCTTGACAATCGCTGTATACAATTTGCTTCGGCCAAACGGAATAACTACGCGCTGACCTAAGCAAACAAACCCATTCAATTCGTATGGAATACGGTAGGTATATAGATTCGGCACCGATAAAGGCAGAATCACATCTATAAATATTGTTTCACGCTCCATTTGTAATATAAAATCAAAAAAAACCTTAAAGTGCTAGAATTTCAGCCAACGAAAGTAATTGTTTATTTAATTCTTTATGGTGTTTAACTGCCTTTTCAAAAGGGGTAAATACTAGCTCCTTGTTAACCAACCCAATCATCTCCCCTTTACGCCCCTCTAATAAAGCATCTACAGCACCTGCACCCAGCCTACTCGCTAAGACTCTATCAAATGCTGATGGATTACCCCCTCTTTGAATATGACCTAAAATTGAAACACGAATATCGAAATGGTCGTATTTTTTCTTAACAGCATCTGCAACTTTATAAGCACCACCGTAACCATCTCCTTCCGCTACTATAATAATACTTCCTGATTTACTTTTTCTTCTTTCCCCACCTAGCTTATTTAACAAATGCTCTATATAAGTATGGGTTTCCGGAACTAGAACAGCCTCCGCACCGACTGCAACGCCGCTCCTCAGGGCAATAAATCCAGCATCCTTACCCATTACTTCAACAATAAATAAGCGATCATGACTATTTGCTGTATCCCTTATTTTATCGACTGCATCCACTATTGTATTCAAAGCAGTATCATATCCAATTGAGTCGTCCGTTCCATATAAATCATTGTCGATAGTTCCTGGAACACCAATTATTGGAACTCCAAATTCACTTGCAAAAATAGCGGCACCTGAAAAAGTACCATCTCCTCCTATAGCAACGATAGCATCAATATTATTTTTCTGAATATTCTCAAAGGCTTGCTTCCTCCCTTTAACTGTAATAAAATCGATGCTTCGCGCAGCTTTTAAAATGGTACCTCCCTTTTGAATTATGTTTCCTACGGAAGACTTATCCAATTGAATAAAATTATTGTTTATAAAACCTTCATATCCCCGTAAAGCCCCGACTAACTCAATATTACTGTGCATTGCTTTCCGAACAATCGCTCTTATGCAAGCATTCATTCCAGGAGCATCTCCTCCTGAAGTAAAAATAGCAATTTTGTTAACCATACTCATAGCACCATTTTTATCAACAATTTTTCAATCAAAATACTTCCTGAAAATATCGATTTTNGACAATGTACGAAAAACAAAATATATTTTAACAAACTTAATTAAACCAATAAACATAAATTCATTATTTTATTGTAATAAATTATTGATAAACAGTGATTTAATAAGCCTTACCTATACTGTAAATATACACAACAAATTACCCGTAATTTAACACTAAAACCTCCTATCAATCTGCCTAGTTTAGTAATTAACAAAAGAATCAAATAGTTGAAATAAAATTATATGAAGATGAAATTTTATTTAACTTCAAAATAAAAGAAAATATATTTTGGATGTTAACCCCATTATTGTTTTCTTTGACTAATAATAATAATTGTTGTAAAACAAAATATCACAAATGAAAAACAAACTTAAATTATTCATTATCGGTTCATCACTATTTTCAATAGCAATGTTAATTGGAGGATGTGGAACAGAAACTGAAACCACCAAAGATGCTGCTGGGGAAGATAGTGAAACTCAGAAAGACTCTATCAATAATCCTGATGAAAGTATTTTTATGATCGGGGGACAAATATTTTCTATTCCCTCTCCTGTACAAACAGCTTTTCTAATTAAAGATGTTGGAGTAGCCTTTAACAATGACTATGTTAATCCTCCTGATAATGCAATGAACTATTCTTCTAATTTTTCAAAAGCATTAAATTTGGGTGTTTACGGAGCTGACTTAGGTTATCTAACTATATACGAGCAAACGGATGGCGCTCTTCGGTACTTAAAATCTGTCAGAGGACTTTCGAAGGAATTAGGGCTCGATGGTGCTTTTGACGAAAAATTAGCTGATAGATTTAGTTCAAATATTGGGAATCAAGATTCAATGTTAGTTTTCGTTTCTGATGCATATAGAAACTCTGACAACTACCTGAAGGAAAATGATAAAAATGATGTAGCGGCATTAGTTCTTGCAGGCGGGTGGATTGAATCCATATATATTGCTGCCGATGCTGCTATCTCTTCAAATAACACGATATTAATTGAAAGATTGGGAGATCAAAAAAAGCCTTTAGCAAGTTTAATTGCCATGTTAAGTCAATATAACACCGACACTGATTATGAAGATTTAATTAATGAATTGGAAGATTTATATAGCATATTTGATGAAATCAAATATACTTACGAATACATACCTTCATCTACTGACGCTTCCAAAAAAGAGACAACAATTAAAAGCAAACACACTGTAGAGATTGCAGATGGAGATTTAGAAGCAATTATCGAAAAAATTAAATCAATAAGAACTGAAATCGTTGAATAATTATGAAACTATTTAAATTAACCCTTATCGCAATTACATTGCTTATTGGCCCTTCTATTGTTGGACAAATCACATGTGACTCAATTAGCAATGTAACCAACTCTTATCTAAACACAANTCAAGATAAGCAGTTGAATAGAGTTTTTATTTCTGACGGTCAAGTGTATAGGACTTTTTTGGACGAAGATCAATCCTCGGAATTTGAAGTAACACTATATGGAGGTTCNACTTATAGAGTAGCAACTTCTGCTGGAATAGCTGAAAATTANTTAATTTTTGAAATTTACGACAAGAGCAGGAATTTACTATTCTCTAACAAGGATTACAACAATGCTCCCTATTGGGATTTTAAAATTGAAAGTACAATTGATTGTTATGTTGAAGCAAGATTAGACATGAATAAAAAGCTTTCTGGTTGTGCTATCATGATGATTGGATTCGAAAAAAGAAAATAAATTATCCTCGAAGCTTTAAAAGCTAGTGTTTAAGCTTTAATAACATTACCTAAATGAGCGAAAGAATACTCAAAGCCTTAATGCAACTTTTTGCAATAATCGCAAAAGGAGAATTAAACGAAGAAACTGGTGAAGTCAATTATGATGTTGGTGGGCGTAAAATTGTTCGACAATTTCTTCGGCAGGAATTAAACCAAGAATTGATTAAGGAATATCTTTCGTTGTTTGATGAATTTTTACTTTCGCATCAAGGAAAATCAAGTAAAAAGGTTGGTAAAAGAAAAAGAACTTCGGTAAATTCGGTTAAAGTACTCAGAATCTGTACGGAAATTAATGAGGAATTAACGCAACGTCAAAAAATAATTGTACTCATTCGTATTCTAGAATTTATTTATGCAAACGACCTGGTTACTGATCAAGAATTAGAGTTTGTTACTACGGTAGCTGAAACATTTAACATCCCCAAAGAAGAATTTGACGACTGTTTAGCTTTTGTACATGCAGATGAAAACGCTATTATAGACAAGGAAGTTTGTTTGGTTATTAATAATTCACAAGAAGCTAAACTTGCCAACTCGAAACACATTTACTCAGAAAGCATTGTAGGTTTTTTAAGAATTATTCGAGTACAGTCAGTAAATACTTATTTTGTTCGTTATTATGGAAATCAAGGCCTTTACCTCAATGGACAAATTATAACTCAAGACAGAGTGCAGGTATTAACTCAAGGATCTTCGTTAAGAAGTTCAAGAGTTCAGCCGATTTACTACAGTGATATAATAGGTAAATTCTTAAGTGATAAGTCTGCTAAAAAGATTTCTTTTAAAGCTAAAAACATACAGTACCATTTTAAAGGAGGGAATATAGGTTTACAAGATTTCACATTGCATGAAGAGAGTGGTCACCTACTTGGAATTATGGGTGGGTCTGGAGCTGGCAAATCTACTCTTCTAAACATTTTAAATGGCAACTACTCTCCTACTTTAGGTTGTGTAGAGGTAAATGGAATTGACCTTCACAAAGACAAAAAAGAATTAGAGGGAGTAATTGGATTTGTACCACAAGATGATTTACTAATTGAAGAGTTAACTGTTTTTGAAAACCTTTTCTATAATTCAAAATTATGTTTTGGAAATTATAGCGATACACAAATTGCTAAACTTTGTGTACAAACACTAAAATCTATTGGGTTATACGAGACTAAGGATTTAAAAGTAGGTAGCCCACTGGAAAAGACAATTAGTGGTGGACAAAGAAAAAGATTAAACATTGCTTTAGAACTCATTAGAGAGCCTTCTATAATGTTCGTCGATGAGCCAACTTCCGGATTATCTTCTAGAGATTCTGAAAACATAATGGATCTTTTAAAAGAACTATCACTAAAAGGGAAGTTAATTTTTGTTGTAATCCATCAACCTTCATCAGACATATTTAAAATGTTTGACAAACTAATTATTTTAGACAGAGGTGGCTATCCAATCTACAACGGTAATCCAGTTGATGCGGTTATTTACTTCAAACGATTGGTTCAACATGTAAATTCTGAAGAAAGTGAATGTATTACATGTGGTAATGTAAATCCAGAACAAATTTTTAATATAATTGACTCTAAAGTAGTTGATGAATATGGCAATTTAACTTCCCATAGGAAGGTTTCTCCTATAGAATGGAACAAACATTATATTGACCTAATTGGCAGCAAACAAACTGATATTGAAGATGCTGATGAAATGCCTGAAAGTATCTTTAAGATTCCAGGTAAAATTAAACAAGCTGCTATATTTTTCATTAGAGATGTCAAAGCTAAATTGACAAACGCTCAATACATGGCTATCACCTTGTTCGAAGCTCCAGCACTAGCGGGAATACTAGGGTTTTTCATGAAATACTTCAGTACATCTGATGGCAATGAAGAGTACACCTTTTACAATAGCGTAAATTTACCTCAGTTTTTATTCATTTCCATAATTGTATCTCTATTTATTGGATTAACAACAAGCGCGGAAGAAATTATAGGGAATTTAAAAATTCTTAAAAGAGAGAAATTTTTAAATCTAAGCAAAGGAAGCTTCTTGTTTTCTAAGATATTTATTATGTTTTTAATCTCTGCAATACAATCAATTTTTTACGTTTTAGTAGGAAATTCAGTATTGGGGATTGAGGGGATGACATTTGTCTACTGGATGATACTCTTCTCAGTATCATGTTTTGCCAACTTATTAGGTCTTAACATCTCAGCTACATTTAACTCGGTTAAAGTTATTTACATATTAATTCCAATATTAATAATACCACAACTACTATTTAGCGGGATATTGGTGCCATTTGACAAGCTAAATCCTGTGTTTTCCGCAAAATCACATGTTCCTTGGATAGGCAACGTAATGGCTTCTAGATGGGCTTATGAAGCTCTAGCCGTTACTCAATTTAAAGATAATGAATACGAAAAGAATTTCTATGAGTACAATAAAGAAATGAAATTTTCCAATTGGAAAAAAGACAAATGGGTTAGTAACCTTGATGCAAAATTAGAAAACATTCACAGTTTTGTTAATTCTGAAAAAAAGGATCTGGGAAAGAAAATTTCGATAGAAAAAAGTATTCACATTCTAAAAAATGAAATAGAGAAAGAAAATAGGCATTCCGAAAAAATTAAAGTGTCTGAAGGCACTATAAGTAATCTTACTTTAAACAAGTTTAACGAGGAAACTTATGGTGAGGTTAAAAAGTACCTTGCTACGGTTAAAGAACGCTACAAAAGAAAATACAAAGCCTTTGAAGATAAAAAAGATGACGTAGAAAAGACTTTCATGAAACCTAACGCAAAATATATTGCCCTTTTAGACAAAGCAAAAAGTGAAAATATAATTGACCGTAAACAGCATAAAAAGATACGCAAATTTATGACTAAACTGAAAGAAGAATCTTTCCACCAGTTTATGTATAAATACAAGAATAGTGCACTGGAAGATTTTGTTACCAACACTAATTCATTCGAAGTTACAGATGAAGACAATAATTATGTGATCCAAAAGTCTTACCCTATTTATCTAGAACCTTATGACAACGACTACTTAAAAGCACATTTTTATGCACCAAAGAAAAAACTTTTCGGAGTCTATTTTGATACATTTTCTGCTAATATTGTAGTAATATGGTGTATGACCATATTATTAATAATAACGCTTTACAGGGACACATTTAAAAAGACCTTAGATTTATTTGGACTACTAGGATCCCTTATACCTTCATTTAAAAAGAAGAAATAGATTATTTCTGAGTTAAAAATGAGCTATTAAGACACCATTATTACATCTTAACTACTTTCACTGGCGAACCTAAATAATCCTCTCCTACCAGCATTATTGTATAGACACCAGGATTTTCAATATATACGCTCGCATTGCTTTTCTTTACATTCGAAGATGTAACACGTTTTCCTGAAACATCATAAACATTTACAACGAGACTTTCAGGAACATTATCACCAAAAGTTAGGTTAAAAAGATGATTTGAAGGATTAGGGTAAACTGAAAAATCTGAACCTATACTGTTTGCGTTAACATTCAAAACATAGTCTACTCTAAAGTTATCCAGTCCAGCTTCTACCAAGTTTCCTCCTTCAGCATCCCAATCTGCCGTTTTTACTATCAATTTAATTGTATTCAAATTTTGTGTTGTATTCATAATGTCAATCTGCAATGATTGCCAATTTTCAGCATCATCATCTGCATAATATTCTGCTACCACATATTCATTTAATCCATCGTCAATGATAAATATCAATGAGTCATTGGGAGTTACTTGACCTGCAAAATTACGCCACCAATAATCCAAACTAATAACCGGTACCCCTCCTCCATTTGAAAGGTCCATTTCTGGAGAAATTAATATTACATCGGCAAAATCAACATCATCCGATCCCGCGGAACCGCCTCCATTTCCTGTCACATAGGCTTTACTACCGCAATCTATTGCATCCGCATCTGGATTAGATAGACTTCCACCAGCATCTGTTCCAATTGGAACACCTATTTCCCAAATACCAACAGGAGCAGCTCCAGAAACCTGCCAACCTAAATCATGGTTGAAAAAATCAAGATATCCAGCCTCCAAAGAAACTGAATATATAGTATCATTAGGACCAAACAAAACACCTTGATCACAAATTTCAATAAACCCCCATTTGCCAATGTAAACATTATATGCACCTCCATAAAAATTACTAAATGTAATTTCTCCATTGGCATCAGTTGTTCCATTATATGTGAAATCATCATTTTCAATTACTACATCTGCATTTGGTATAACAACACCTATATTAGCTAATTCATCAACACTCACTACTAAATCAAAATTGGCTATTGGAATTAATTGAGCGTCTTGCAAAGTAACTTGTCCATTCACGAGTGAAACTCCATAGATTGTATCTGAAATATATGCAGGATGACTATAAATAACATCATAAGAACCTGAAATAGCATATCCAGTTGCATAATCACCAACAATACTTGTTTGATCAGTTATAGTTGTGGCTACTAGCTCTATTGTAACTCCAAATATAGGTGCAGTTGTAGATGCATCATTAACGGTTCCTTCTAAAAAGCAACCTCTTGTATACGTAACACCAAGAATATGCAATCCATTTTCAATGTCGGAAGTAATAATATTGCCTGATGGTAACCAGGGATAAACCCCCCAGCAGCCATTAAATCCATCTCCAGAAAAAGAAGGGGAAGTATCAAAATTACCCACTTCTACCATATTTCCTTTATTAGCAACATCATGCACTGTTACACCATCTCGATAATAAGAGGTTACAATATAATCGTTTATAAAATGAGAGTTATGCGGTATAACATCCATACCAGGACTAGATTGTATTCTATCTAATTCTACAATATTAGTTGGGTCTGAAATATCAAATTCTCCAATATAACCATTAGTGATTTCATCAGTTGTATATATATAATCACCATCATCTGACATCCATAAATTATGAGAAAAATTACCCGGCGTTACCTGCTGTCCAAGTATTACGGGGTTTGTCTTGTTTGAAACATCCCAAATACTCATGTATCCGTCATTAATATGTCCCATATATAACGTATCACCTCTTGCAACACCATCGTGTGTATACCAGTCATCAACTTCTCCAACTTCAACCGGATTCATCGGATCTACTGTTAGGTCTAACATAATTGCTCCCCCATTTCCTCTATTTGCTCCAAAAATATAGCAAATACCATTTTCATCAATAAAAAGATTGTGCGCTGAAGCCCACTGATTAGCATTTGGACCGTTATAGTATGTCGTCGTGAGGTTTGGATTCCCTGGTAAGGTGCTTAAATCAATAATTAATAGACCTTGCGGTTCTTCTGTTGTAACATAAGCATGATTGTTCCATGTTTTAATATCTCTCCAAATCGAATTCATGCCTGGCTCAAAGAAAATTTCAACTGGATTGGCAGGGTCCGTAACATCAACGATGGAAGTTCCGTCATTCATACCTACTATAGCATATTCGTTTCCACTTCCATCAACATATCCCCAAATATCTGAAGCATCAGAATTATGTATTGAAACTAAATCTAAATACCCTAACTCCGACATATTTAGTTGAGCAGCGACAAAAAGAGGTAGACAAGCTAAAAAGGCGAAAATTTTCATCATGTTTTATTAATTAATTCGTATCTAATATATTGTATAGTTAGCAAAAAAACTCTTAATAATTAAGATAGTTGTACCAAAGGGTAAATTTCACTATTAAAGGTAACCTATCACTCTATAGAGTAAGACAGACCTAAAGCAATTACATTCATTCGAAGTGGATAAGCCTGATTTACTTCGGTAATTCGCAAGTATTTTAAGCTCATTTGGAGATAATCACTAATTTCATATTCAAACCCTAATCCAAACCGATTTTTTTTATAATTAGATGTTCCTGTGCCGTTCAAATGAAAGAAAAATTCATCTTGAAGAAATGCTTTCAAGCCTTTATCCAATTTCGCTTTAAATTTAAAGCGAATTCTTTGATAGGCTGGATTTTCAAAATTACGATTAGATGTTGTTTGAGTTCTACTTCTCAGATACAAACTGATATCATTCAACTTCAACTTCCCTGTTAAATCAAAGTATAGTCTATTTTCCAATTCATAACCTGACCAATTATTCTTCATTTTTGATCTCCAAGAAATCCCTGTCCTCAAGTATTTATTAACTTTATACTTGGCTCCTAAGTCAAAAAAAAACTGATTCAGTCTTGTTGAATTATCGTCAGTTCGGACTTGAAAATCTGCATCAATCTTTAAATCATCTGCTACTTCTTTATTAACACTTAAACCGCCCCAGGTACCAAAATCTTGATTTCCAAACTGTGCAAAAAACACAGTTGGCACAAAAATTAATATACATAAAGTTAACTTCAAATATGTTTATTTTAAAATTGTAATATCACTTAAATCCAACTCTTGTTTCTTATCCGTAATTTGAAACTTTAAAGAAACAACACTATCCCCTACATTTCCACATGCTAGGCAATAGGAATAATCAGAATACACAAATAATTCGTAGTCGCCTTTTTGCAAGTAGTTAAACTCGAAAGATCCATCATAACTAGTATTTACATCATCATCAAATGCCCCTCCTTCATTTCCATAAATAAGGTATACTTTATAATTTTGAGCGTAATATTCCCCAGTAGATGTTCCAAGTGCATTNAAGTCCTGCGCATATATTTTACCCGTTACAGTTGCGCTACCACCAACACCAGGTTCTTTTGTACAGCTTGCTAACAAAAGCATCATTACTATTAAAAAAAATAGGTTTTTTAAAATACTTCTCATTTGATTGTTTTTATTTTTGATACAAAGTAGTAATTAATATTAAATAAACCTTTCATTCTATTTAAAGTTGCTTGCTAAACAATTTTATTTATACGATTAGAAGATTACTTCTTTTCTATTGGCGAATTAATATTATTTAACTCTCCAACCTTAAGAGACGAGCCATAGGTGGTAATTAACCATATAGCCCCACCTTCATCAATTTTGTAAAGTGTTTTATCATAAAGGTAATCCCATTTGTAATTTTTACCCTTTGACTCTTTTAAAACCCCTATAACAATCGGGTTAGCATAATTGTCATACCACACCATTTGATTCGCATTATTAACGTAATAAGTGTTTTCATCACCTACAAAAGAACAGGAGTATTTAAATGTTTCTTCTATATTACTTCTCTCTGGAGAGAAGTCCGTTATTTTTTTATTCTTGAGGTTTTTTGACTCCATCCAGCCTTCAGTAATAGCATCCATTCTTGCACTTCTCGGTGGATGTGTTTTTGTGCCATGCAAATTCCCTTCTGTTTCAACACATTTCAGCGTTTCTTCTAATGTCGCTCCCATTTGAAACAACATAAAACCTGAATAACGATCTGCAGCCAATTCATCGCCTGGATTGCTCTCTTGATTTATTAATGTATGCCCCAGTAAATGATGCCCAATTTCGTGAGCAAGAACACTAATAGCTGCCCAATCTGTTTTAGTAGAGTCATTCACCCGTTTCATAAATGAAGGGTTATAACGAATATAGCGTTTTTTACCTTTAATATAAGCTATGGCATTCTTTACCTCTGTATCTTGAATCACTCTGAAATTCGGCGAAAGACCACTATACTGAACAATTTTAAACACACCAAACTTTGCATCACGATCCGTTTTAAACCCATTTAAGGCCTTGTTAAATGCATCCTTAGTTACTTGTGAGAAACAAATATTAATAAACAACATAGAAGTAAATAGAAATAGTAACTTCACTTTCATTTTAAGCATGGTTTTTGATCTGCAATTACCAAATTAGACTATTTAATTATTTTATGAAAATAAAGCTAAACCAAATGACTATTACTGCTTTTGCAACGCTAGTTTTATTTACGGGCTGTGTAGGCTTTTTCAAAACTACTGAAACCATTGCACCTTATGAAAAAACCAAAACAAAACAACAGAAGGCAGAAGATGCAGTTGAAGCAAAAATCATTGAATCATTCGGTGAAAAAGGAATCTATAAAGGTTTTAAATTTGGAGAGTTACTTACTTTAAAGCCGATAGAGATAGTAGAGCTGGATCAACTATATGAATTGCGAAGAGAACTGCCTTCCTTAAAAGAAAATTACCCAAATAATTTAGACGAATTGATTGCTGCAAATGATTCTGCTATCATTGGCAAAAAACAAGAACTAAGAGATAAAAGAATATTTGTTACATACGAACTAACACATATATATAAAATTACATCGGAGAAAAATGGCATTCAGTTATATGAATGTAAATTCCTCCTGTTCCCAAATTTCAAAATAAAAGATGTCAAAATTATGCTCACTACAGATTTGAGCAACAAGGAAGATGAATTGTTTTATTATTTCATTATGCAATACCCACTATACGACTTCGAAAATACACTTACTACTAATTATAAGAATAAAGAAACTTATGCTCAACTGAATAAGGCGCTAGAAAACGAAACAGAAAACAAAGCAAGGCTATTAAAAACAATTCTATCAATTTGTAAACATATTAGAATTCATAATGATTTTAATGAAAAAATTCTATCTCAATCATTAGCGAAAGAATGGATCTTAAAAAACCCCAATTATTCAGAAGAATACAAACCTACTACATTTTCAGATTTACTACCTGTGGACAAAACAATTTTAGACGATAACAATGAAGAGATTCAAATACCTCTTGGATATAAATTATATCATCAATTTGAAAGTAAAGCAAAGGATAATAAACTGGTTCAAAGAAATTTTCAATTTCAATTTGATTTAAATTTTGTAATTATTGATGTGGCGGAAATTGCTGAAGAGACCGAATAATACAAATAACTAAGTCCATTTTCTTTCAATATAAGTTACCTTGTCAATAAGAAATGATGCTCACCATTTAAATCTTTAGCTCAAAAGCTCCTTTGTCAGTATTGTAAATTGGGATGTGTAAACTTTCTGCTTCACTTTCTACTCTATTTCGATTCCATTTAGAATTTGAACCATCTACAATTACAGATCTAAAATTAAACATTGCGTAAAGGTCTTTCAATTTTGTTTTTGAGTTACTTGATATTAACACGTAGTCCACTTTGACCTTTCCCTCTAGCGGATGTATAGTAAACTCATCATCAATTCTTACCATCTTCACATTATGAAACTGTGAATATGTATCGACTAATTGCAGAGAACTGTCCATCAGCGTTTCATTTAATTTAGAAACGTCAGTTGGTATATATTGAACGCTGCGCAAATCTAAATAAGACCAATGTGATTTAATGTGAAAGCTTTGCTTTTGCTTATCTTTTATCAAACTCGAATTTGCAAGAAACACATTGCTCGTTCCATCAATAAAATCTATAGCTTGATTTTTATTAATATGATAAACTACCATGCTTTTTGAATTTGCTAATGCGACATCTTCTATTAAATCGTTAATAATAAAGATAAGCGTAAGAAAAAAAGCACAATTAATTATTTTCAATTTTCGAAATTTCAATCCGCCTATAAATAATATAATTATTATATAAAGGGCAACACATTCTAAAACAGTTATGGAAAGGCCTTCAATTAGCGAATTGGGTAGCACTTCAATTTCTTTTATACTAAAATTTAATCCTTCAATGAACTTATTTAATGCCCAACCTATACTTTCTGAGATAGGCGGAATAGGAGATGTAATAAATAGTAATATTCCTAAACTCAAAATTACTATGGCAGATGGAATCACTAGTAAATTAGACAACATGAAATAAACCGGAAACTGATTGAAATAGTACAATGTTAGTGGAA
>JGI20156J14371_10002700_pt1 | contig 13713 bp, 10 predicted proteins | sample COG_06_FD_14371 | JGI IMG/M metagenome (IMG submission 14371)
AGCGCAGGAATAAAATACAGCCCCGGCTCTACCGTATGTATCTGGTTAGCAACCATTGAGGCCGAGCTGCGCAGCTTCGGGTACTTTTCTGGAGCCGCCAATACATCGCCCTGGGCATTTGCCAGATTGCTGCCTCGGTCATGGACATTAGAGCCCAGATGATGGCCCAAACCATGGGGATAAAATGCTGCAGTAATGCCAGATTCAAAGGCCTCTTCCCCAGACACTTTTACCACATCAAATTGGCGCAAAATATCACCGGCTTTAATATGGGAAAGCACATGCAGGTCCACCGGACTTTTACCGATTCCACCCGCCGCAACAAGCTCTAACTGCTGGGCATCCATAACACGGATCATAGCCGCAAAATCACTGCCATCATCAAAGGCATAGGTACGAGTAATATCCGAGGCATAGCCATTGACTGCGACACCGGCATCAATCAAAAAACTGCGGGGCGTCTGGGGCTGTTTAAACAGATTATGGTGATGTAATACGGCGGCATGTTCGTTAACCCCGGCAATGATCCCGTAGGGCATCTCGTTCTCGCGACAATCGCAGGCGGCCAAATAGGCTGCGGCGATCTGAACCTCAGAGGCCCCCGCCAGAAAGGCTTGCTGGGCGGCACGGTGCGCAGGGGCAGCACGGCGATTAGCCTCGCGCACGCATTCCTGTTCGTAAGGAGTTTTGCCGCGGCGCTGATAATCAATTTGATCGGTAACAGCCTGTGGATTCCAATGCTCGCCATCAAGCTCTAGATCATTGGTTTCATTGATAAACGCGGTAGCCGCACCGAGCTGTCTCTTAATGTCATCGATACTGGCGTATTCAATAATCTCAAAGGCTTGTTCGAAACCTTCAGGCAAACTTTCTGGTGCGGTGTGCCAAATATCTTCAACCGTCAGTAAAAATAACTGCGGTTTGCTGGCTCCTGCTTTGATCTGTAAATAACAGCCGGCCCGGGTCGCCAAGGGCACCCATTCACGAAAGTACGGATTGGCAGTAAAAGGGTATGCCATATCGTCTTTAAATTGCATTTTGGTCTCACCGGATCCGATCAAAATTGACTGGTAACCGGTCGCCTCCAAAATCCCTTGAAAGCGAGTCATTTTTTCCGCGATATTCTGTTTATAAAGCTCAGCCATCATTGTTATATCTTCCTTAATCGAGTAATTAAAACGCGCCAATCATTCTCTAAATATCATGACCAAAAACCGTGCACCCAGTTTAACGCCAGAGCGGGCTTAAGCAATAACCTTAGCTACTATCCCAGCTATTACTCACAACGATAGTCACAGCCCAAGCAGATTTCCACGCAGAACCGCAGGAAAGGCTGCTGCCGAACGCTGGCAGTAGCGATTTATTAAGAAAAAAAACGGAGGCTACTGGCCCGCTTAAATGGACCAGGCAAGTTCTGTCGGATAGAAAGATACCTATAAAAGAACCGTATTATCCCTATCGTTTTGTTGGTTATTTCCGGTGTATACTCCGAGAAAATAATTAAAAAATAAAGAGGGTATTTACCATGAGTTCAATGAAATTCGTTACTTTGCCGGCTTATTTATTGTCCGCTTTGCTACTGACAGCCTGCGGCAGTGACCCAGCAAAGTTTGCCGAGGTTGATTCGCAGCGCTTACTTAATGCCGCCGCAACGCCTGAAGAATGGCTCACCTATGGCGGTACCTATGATGAACAACGTCACTCTGGCCTGAAACAAATCGACACATCCAACGTCAGTGAACTAGGTGTCGCTTGGACCTATAATCTAGCCACAGAGCGTGGTGTTGAATCCACTCCGATTGTAGTAGACGGTGTTATGTACGTAACTTCTGCCTGGTCGGTGGTTTATGCCCTTGACGCAAAAACCGGTAGTGAACTCTGGGTTTATGACCCTAACGTTGATCGAGCGGTGGGCGCTAAAGCTTGCTGTGATGTAGTCAATCGCGGAGTAGCGGTATGGAAGGGCAATGTTTATGTCGGTGTTATTGATGGACGACTTGAAGCTTTAAATGCTGCCACCGGCGAAAGGGTTTGGAGCACAGTTACCGTTGACCAGTCTAAGCCATACACCATAACCGGCGCGCCGCGTGTCGTTAAAGGTAACGTACTGATTGGTAACGGTGGCGCAGAGCTGGGTGTCAGAGGCTATGTATCTGCCTACGCTGCGGCAACGGGTGATTTGGTGTGGCGCTTTTATACCGTGCCAAACCCCAATAAACAACCTGATGGCGCGATCTCTGATAGCGCTCTTAAAGACATCGGCAACCTAACCTGGGGCGATGAAGGAGCCTGGACCACCGACGGCGGTGGCGGTACTGTTTGGGATTCAATTATCTATGATGATGTGAACGATAATGTTATTTTTGGTGTTGGCAACGGCTCACCCTGGAACCGTGATGTTAGAGATGCCGGTAAAGGCGATAATTTATTCTTATCCTCCATTGTTGCCGTCGATGCTGCAACGGGTGCCTATAAGTGGCACTTTCAAACCACTCCCGGTGACAACTGGGACTACACAGCTACCCAAACTATTATTTTGGCCGATCTGCCAATCGGTGCAGATGGCGCCACTCGGCGAGTTGCCATGCAAGCGCCCAAGAATGGTTTTTATTACCTCTTAGATGCTGCCACAGGCGAGTTCATTTCTGGTGAATCCTTTGTACCTCAAAACTGGGCGGAGGGCTTAGATGCCGATGGACGTCCGATAGAAAACCCTCAGGCGCGTTATGGCGAAACTCCGTTTATGCAGAACCCGGGTCCTTTGGGCGCTCACAATTGGCAGCCAATGGCGTTTAACCCAGAACTAAACCTTGCCTACATACCTGCACAAGAAGTGCCTGATTTTTATGCGAGTGACCGTTTATTCGAAGCGCGCTCACAGAGCTGGAACACCGGCACAAATCTCGCGGCGGGTTTACCGATGGATCTCGATCTTGCTACAGCCATGGCCCTTAGAGCAACGCTCAAGGGACGCTTGATTGCCTGGGATCCAATCACTCAGAGCGCTCGCTGGAGTGTAGAGCACAGCAATGCTTGGAATGGTGGCGTTCTTTCCACCGCTGGCGGTCTGGTATTTCAGGGGCGTTTAGAGGGAGAGTTTGCTGCCTATAATGCGGCAACAGGTGAGAAGTTGTGGCACCAAAACGTTAAATCTGGTGCGGCCTCAGGTCCCGGCACCTACCAAATTGATGGTGACCAGTACGTGACTATAACTACCGGTTGGGGCTCTGCCTATGCTCTGGCGGGCGGATCAGCTTATGATCAACCTGTGCCTCCTATTGTTGGCAAAGTGGTAACGTTTAAGTTGGGCGCAACGGGAACGATTCCAGATCCAAATTTGGTCATGGCTCCGCGCACACCTAAAGCAGAAAGATTTGGTGATGCAGAGATGATTCAACTCGGCTTTGAGCAATACCACTTTAACTGCCGTGTTTGTCACGGTCCTCTGGCGATAAGCTCTGGCGTATTACCTGATTTACGCTGGTCATCTATTTCAGCAAGTGCCGAGGCATGGCAAGCCGTAGTGATTGACGGAGTTCTAGCAGATAACGGCATGGTATCTTTTTCCGACTCCCTCAGTCGAACCGACGCTGAGGCTGTGCGTGCCTATGTTATTAAGCAGGCCCATGATGGTGCCGCACTGGAGGCCGAGGTTGCCGCTCTAATGGCCGCTCAGGCTGCCGAAGCAGCACAGCCCTAGGAATACAGGTAAACCATAATACTGTCAGCGAGGGACTCCCCTACTGACCAGCATGCTTTGACTGAGCTTTTACCAACACGACAAGCACGTAAATCGATCCAGGGGACTGTTCAGGTGCCCTGGGTTGTAGTCGGTGCGGGTCTAAGCAATAACCTTTAGTTGTTTCCATTTAGCGCCCTTGAACCTTAGCTAATGCACCAAAAACATCGCAAAGCCATTGACCACAAAAAATGCCCAGCACCAGAACAGAGGCCCGCCCCAACCCATCACTAGGATGCCTGTCGGAAGAACCAACAACAGCCAGCTGCAGAGTATTGAGGCCCAGGCAACAAATAATGTATCTCCCGCCCCTTTCAGGGCACCCGCCATCATCATTGATACGGCTTCAAACAGGCAAAACAGGGCCACCAACCCAAGAAGACCTTCAACGAGTGGCACAGTGGCGTTGTAGGTTGCCTCTGTCATACCGCTGGCAAAGGGCCTGATAAACAAGTCTGGAGCGCCTCTTTTTCCATAATATATGACAGCCCCACATTTCAGTGGAGGGTCAGGCGAAGTAATTTAGCAGCGAAAAACGTGGCACAAACAGATGGGCATTATTGGGTGCTGTGCGGTTGAAATATAACGGGAACTACGTCAGGTGATATTCTTAGAAATGATCGAGACTGACTTTCGCTGCAGACAGACTATAAGACTCCGATGGCGGAAAAAACCCTACCTGGAAAGTAGCTCTTTTAGTGAATATTTTGGCCATTCTTTTAAGAAAAAATAGCCAAGGCCCCATAACCTGAATAGGTTATGGGGCCTTTAAAGCTGTTTAAACTTCTCGAATAACCCCTGCCTCAGGATCATTGAATATATCTTTATCAAGGAAATTTTCGCTGTTGGCCACCACGGTAGTAACCATGGCATCGCCGGTCACATTGGTTGCTGTGCGGGTCATATCCAGCAGGCGGTCAACACCGATAATAAGGCCAATGCCTTCTACCGGAAGCCCTACCTGATTAAGCACCATGACCAACATAACAAGGCCCACACCTGGGACCGCGGCGGTACCAATGGAAGCCAGTGTCGCAGTCAGTACCACGGTTAAATAGCCATCGAGACCAAGACCAATATTATAGGCCTGGGCAATAAACACAGTAGCCACGCCCTGCATGATGGCGGTGCCATCCATATTGATGGTCGCACCTAGGGGCACAGTAAATGAGGCCACGCTGTTGTCCACACCAAGGCGTTTCTCAACAGTTCGCAACGTGACTGGCATGGTGGCACCACTGGAAGCAGTACTAAAAGCTAAAGCCAATGCTGAACGCATTTTGCTTAAAAAAGTTCTCACTGAGGCCAGTAAAAAACTTTAAAATTAATGAGTAAACACCGAGGCTATGCAACAACAGCACAAACAGCACGGTGAAAAAGTATTTGGCCAGATTTAAAATCATGCCAATACCAACATCGGAAAACAGTTTGGCGAGCAGGCAGAATATGCCATAGGGGGCCAACTTCATCAGCATCATGACAATTTTCATAATGACTTCATTTAGGTCATTAAAAAACTCACTGATACGCTGACCTTTTTCACCACTTTTGGAAATACCCAGGCCCATCAATAAAGAGAACACAATCACCTGCAGTATGCTGCCATCGGCCATTGATTGAACGGGGTTGCTGGGAAAAATATTAATAATGGTGGTCTTGAGAGGCGGCGCTTCTTTAGCGACAAACTCGGTGGCTATGGCCAGATCAATACCCACACCAGGCTGTACTATTACAGCCACCATAATGGCCAGCGCAATCGCAATGGCGGTGGTGGTCATATACAGCGCAATGGTTTTGGTCGCTACGGCACCCATGCGGGAATTATTACCCAGGGATGAGACACCACAGATAAGCGAGACAAACACCAGAGGTACTACAAGAAGTTTTAACGACCGAACAAAGATTTGCCCGATTGTGTCAAACAGTCCGTCGACCAGATACATATCCAGCCCACTTTGCATCGCTACCGACAGAATTTCGCCAGTAGAGATAAAATTAAGAAGGGCCCCCGTAAGGAGGCCCATTAGCATTGCTACAACTATTCGCTGAGTTAGACTCATAATTAAATCCTATTACCCTGTATCTAGATTGTTATAAGCCTACTCAGCTAGTGTTACTAGAAGCTGTAGTTAGCTCTTAAGTACCAAGAACCACCTTCGTAGTTGGCTGCCGTACGACGTGGGTATTGAAGACCATTACCCGTGCGGTTGGCATTAGGTGCCGTAATCTCATCAACATACTCATCAAAGATATTGGAACCACCAGCTGTAATTCTAAGGCTGTCGTTCACATCATAACCCAGTTCGATATCCATATAGATAATGCTATCGATTTGCGCTGATGGAGATGTTGCTGCACCTATAGTACCGCGCTCATCGTAGTGCTCGCCATAGAAGTTCAGACGTGCCATCAGGCTTAGATCATCAGTGATTTGAGTCATAGTATTGATCACCCAGCGATTTTCAGGGTAGTTGTTCTCAATATCTTCGATCAGTGAGTCACTTACTGGCGCTATGCCATTAATTAACTTCTGACCAGTCACTTCGATTGTGTTGTGATTAAAGGCTAGGCTGGCAGTTGTTTCCATACCAGACATTAACTCAAACGAAGTAGACAGAACCAAATCAAAACCCTGATGTTCGATATCCATAGCATTGGTATAGAACGAGATTGAACCGCCGCTACCGTTGTCGATATCACCAGTACGGTAAATACGGTCATCTACTGCAACCTGATACATATCAAAAGTTAGAGTCGCGTTATCACCAATCTGAGACGTAAAACCAACGCTCATATTAAATGACTCTTCTTCTTTCAATGCAGCACCACCTACAGCAACTGCTGCGGCGCTTGTCGATGGAACCAGCCCCTCTTCAATCTGAGCACCAGTAGTACCGTCAAAAGTAGTGATAATAGTACTTACATTTGCCTGACCAGGTGTTGGCGCATGGAAGCCCGTAGACATAGAGCCACGCAGTGTGAATGAATCATTCACTGTGTAACGACCTGCAACCTTACCGTTTACTGTGCTGCCAAAATCAGAGAAGTCTTCATAACGCAGTGCGTACTGCACTAAAAGATCATCGCTAATGTCGTGCTCTAAATCGGCATACAGTGCAATGTTGTCCCGTGAGAATTCACCGGCATCGTTCGGCGTAACACTGGTCATACCACTAACATTGTTCTCGTAAGCATTTTGCTCACCAGCGATAGTGGTAAAGACCTCATCGCGCCATTCTGCACCAAAGGCCAGATTTACATTCGCACTTAAGGCTTTGCTGAAGTCAGCATTGATGTTGGTCTCTTCCTGCTCGTAGCCACCCATATTAAAGTCACGCTGGAAGCTGCCATCTGCATTAACACCCAAGGATGTTGCTGTGGTGTTATTTAGGAAGTAGCTCAGTTCGTTAGAACCAGTACCCACACTTACATCATAGGAAACGCCGTTAGACATCTCGCCTTTCAGGCCAGCAACCAATGACATATCTTTTTGAGCACCGTCTAGGTAAGGCGTGTAACCTGCGCGTAGGCTAGTAACGCCCAAACCGCAGAGCGCAGCAATTGAGCTGTGTGCTGTGGAACAATCTGTGTCATAGCCAGCACGATAGAAGAAACGGTAACGACCGTCAGTTTCTGCATAGCCACCATGGACATAGGCTTCTTTGCCATCACCCAAATCAAAACCAGAGTTGAAGAATAGGCGATCGCCGCTTGTTTCTGGACGACCCCAAGTCTGAGCGAAAGGCGCATCATCAAACGGCGTATCGGCGCCTACATTAGGCACGCCTGCATCGATCAGAGCCTGGCCAGCTGACTGCTGAATACCACGTGAAAGCGCATCGTTATCAATGCTTTCAAAGCTTACGTTTAAGAAGCCATCAGCACCCAGAGCAAAACCGCCATTGGCAGCAACGCGAGTGGACTGCTCGCCTTCAAAGAACTCACCGTACTGCACTTGAATCTGGCCGCCTTCAGAAGCATCTTTCAGTTGCAGGTTCATTACACCAGCGATGGCGTCAGAGCCATACTGTGCAGCAGCACCATCACGCAATACTTCAATGTTCTTCAGGGCAATACCTGGAATCATGGCGATATCAACACCATGAGCACCATTACCAGCAGCAGGTGCAAAGAACTGTACCAGTGCTGAACGGTGACGACGCTTGCCGTTAACTAGGATTAACGCCTGATCCGGAGCCATGCCACGCAGTGAAGTAGGACGAATAAATGCACTACCATCACCTGTTGCAGGTGTTGCTGTGTACGAAGGTACCAGCGACTTTAATGTATCAGTAATATCTGCCTGGTTACCGAAAGCATTTATTTCCGCTTCAGAAAACACATCAACAGGTACTGTTGAATCAACGGCTGAACGCGCTTTGTTGCTTCGGCTACCCATTACTACAACTTCTTCTAATGTTGCAGACTCCCCACCCTGAGCAAATGCTGGCTGTGCAGATGCGATAACACCTGAAATTGCCACTGCTAATATCGAGACTTTCTTTAAATAAGTCATGTTACTCTCCTAATAGTTTATTTTTTTGTTACTTACTGTTTTTAACACCGCTAACACCGCGGTTTTTCTTATATTCGGTGAATAAAAACCCTTCACCTCCCCCCCTATCATCTTTACTGCTTTGCTAATTTGCTTACTTACTACATTCCTAAAAGCGATCTCGCCTCAGAACAGGACGCGACATGCCGTCCCATGCTTGCAACACCGCTGGCAACCTGGCTAATTAACGCGCCGTTATTTGGGGCGATATCACCGTTTAATAGCTGCATATTATTTTCAAATCCCACTCGCGCATGGCCACCGAGGCCTGCAGCAACGAGCATGCAACTCGCCTCTGTTGCGCCAAAGGCACAGACAGACCAAATCACGTCACTGTCTGCCGCTGCGAGCATTGGCAATAGTTCCACTGACGAAGAGGCTCCACCTTCGCTATAGCGTCCCAATACATAGAGTGCCGACACAGTATCTCCGGGAATCACGCCGCTTCTGCGCAGCGCGTCAAACCGCTGAACATCTTCAGCGGAGTAAAGAATGTATTGCGCTGACACGCGCTCCTTTTGCAGCCAGGCAAAAAAGTTGGCTGCTTTAACTTCGTTCTCAGCCAAGGGGCAGAGTTCGCGTACTGCCAGTGATACCGCCTCGGGCTTTAATTCCTGCACCATCTGAATCTGCTGATCGATGCTGTAAATTCCCACCGCCTCGGTAGTGACCTGAATAATCATCTCGTCACCCACCGCACTGCGCACCGCCGCAATGGCCTCTCTGTAAGCATAGACGTCCAAAGAATGTCCCCCCTCAATATTTCGCACATGGAGATGGATCATGCTGGCGCCCGCATCACGGCACTCAACGGCCGCCCCAGCCAACTCCAAGGGGGTGATTGGCAAACTTCGGTGATCTGCTTTTTGCTTGCGCGCGCCATTGGGGGCTACCGCAATCATCATTGGGCTCAGATCACTCAAGCAGCCGCTCCAGCACCCATAAGGCCCGCGTCCTGCAATGCCGCATCGACGGCATCGCCTAACTTTTCGGTGATCTCAGCCACATGGCTGCGATCAATAATATAAGGCGGTGCCAGTAATATATGGTTGCCCTGCTGGCCATCAATCGTGCCGCCACCTGGATAGCAGGCAAGCCCGCGAGCCATAGCATGGCGCTTAATTGAGGAGTGTATAGAGAGGGAATAGGGCAAAGGCGCTTTGCTGGCCCGATCGGCAACCAGCTCTAGGCCGCGAAAAAGGCCTCGCCCACGAATATCACCCACAAAGGGATGATCGCCAAAGCGCTGACGCAGAGACTGATCTAGGGCATCACCCATGGTATTAATGTTGGCGAGCAAACCATCGTCTTCAATGGTTTGCTGTACCGCCAGGGCGGCAGCACAGGCGGTGGCGTGCCCTATATAGGTATGACCATGCTGGAACAGGCCCGAGCCATCGCGAAATCTGTTATAGATTTCAGCGGAACAGAGGGTGGCGCCAATCGGCTGATAACCCGCAGCTAAACCCTTGGCCACAGTAACAATATCCGGACGAACGCCCTCTTGCTCACAGGCAAACAAAGACCCAGTGCGACCCATGCCACACATCACCTCGTCGAGAATTAACAAGATTCCATGGTGATCGCATATTTCGCGAATGCGTTTAAAGTAACCAGGTACTGGCACCAGAACCCCGCTAGTGGCGCCAACAATAGGTTCGGCGACAAAGGCGATTACATTTTCTGCGCCCATTTCTTGAATTTTTTCGTCCAGCTCATTGGCCACACGCAGGCCATAGTCCAATTCGGACTCACCGTCTTTTTGATCGCGGTACTGATAACAGGGACTGATATGCTCAACGTCGATCAAAATCGGCTCAAACTGCTTACGCCGCCATTGGTTACCACTCACCGCCAACGCACCCAAGGTGTTGCCGTGATAACTCTGACGTCGCGCTATAAACTTGCTGCGTTGTGACTCACCGGATTCAACAAAATACTGCCGCGCCATTTTCAGCGCAGCCTCTATGGCCTCGGAACCCCCAGAGACAAAATACACATGCTCAATACCTTTTGGCGCTCGCTGCACCAAAAAATCCGCCAGTTCTTCACTGGGCGCTGAAGTAAAAAAGGAAGTGTGAGCAAAGGCTACACGATCGAGCTGCTGCTTAATCGCATCGATCACTCGAACATGGGAATGGCCCAAACAGGACACCGCAGCGCCACCACAGGCATCGAGGTAACGATTGCCCTCTTTATCGATGATATAAACACCATCACCGCCGGCAGCAATTGGCAGCTGGCCCTGAATTAAACGGTGGAAAATACGTGTATCGGCTTGAATCATGGGTGGGCTTCATAAACTGAGATTTCGCTTAGCTTACTGCCGCTAATAAGAGCAAAACAATGCAGTTTTATTGCACCAGCCTGTTAGAAAAACTAACCACTGATTTAAACGATTATTAAGCGGCCACAATGTAGCGGCTATAGTCGACTGCGCGGCGTTGATACCTCGCTGCCTGCTCGTGAATCCAACTGCGAAAAAGCGCGATTTTGCGCTGATCAGAGGACTGTTTGGGATAGTAGAAATTATAGTTTTTTCGATGAGGAATAATGCAGTCAAAAGGAATAACCAGACGTCCGGCGGCAAGATCATTGGCAGCCAAAATACTGCCCGCAACGATAACCCCGCCGCCTTCCACTGCAACCTGCAGGGCAAGCCCAGAATCGGCTAAAAATAGACCGCGACTCTGATCCGGATAATCGACCTCCAATTCCCCTAGCAGCGTTTGCCAGGCCTGGCCATCGTCGTCATGTATCAACGGATGATTGACTAGATCCTGAGACGCTCGCAACGGTTTGTCGCCATAGATCAACGACGGAGAACAGGCGGCAAAGGTATCGACGTCGATCAGCTTTTCCATCTCTACCCCTTCAACAGGGGTAACCCCCCAACGGATCGCCACATCTACCCCATCACCCATCGTCGAAAAAGGTCGGGATGGCGCCAGACGTACCAATATATCAGGATGATTTTTCTGAAAATCAGGTAACCGAGGAATCAACCATTGGGAAGCAAATGAGATAGTACTGCTCACCGTTAAAATTTCGGTGTCGCGATCAGGTAGCAGCCTAGCGGTAATCTTTTCGAGTCGATCGAGACTGTCGCTAATGACTGGCAACAGTTCGCTACCCGCGCTATTGAGAAATACTTTGCCATGGGACCGTATAAACAGTGCCCGCCCAAAATAGCCTTCCAATGTACGAATTTGCTGGCTTACAGCACCATGGGTGACACAGAGCTCCTCTGCTGCACCCGTAAAACTGGACAGACGGGCAGCGGCTTCAAAAGTCCGCAGTGCATTTAGGGGCGGTAATTTTCTCAAGGCAGATTTACCGTTGTTGTTATCTTCCTGATAATACAGTGTTGGACGCACATTTAAAGATCATTTCTGTCGACAGAAGATTGATCCAAGACATTAAAGGCTCCGTAGAAATGGTAAGGTAGCAAAAAGCAGTGTAGGCATGTTTTTAAAAAAAGAAGAGATCGTGGACAAACAGACAGAGAAAAATAGTCGTGTTGCCGTTTTAAACCTCGCAGGAAAGCGTTCAGACCAATGGAGTCTGATGCTTGTTTCCGTAGGTGAAAATCGGGATCGCCAGGCTTTTGCGCAACTTTTCAAACATTTTGCCCCCTTACTTAAAAGCTTTGCTCAGGCTAGCCGGCATGAAGGTTGGTTTCCTGGTCTCAGCGAAGATCTTGTGCAAGAAGTCATGATCAAGGTTTGGCAGAAAGCCGCGGGCTACAACCCCGAAAAGGCCTCTGCTACCACCTGGATTTACACCGTTGCCCGTAACTGCCGTATTGATATGTTACGCCGCAAAAGCAATACTCAGCATCTGCCTCTTGAGAACGAAGATTTTTGGCACGAGCCAGATGAAGAAACACCCGTAACATTGTTGCGTCAAAAACGCAGTGAAGAAAAGGTCCAGGCTTCCCTGGCCCAACTCCCAAAAGAACAAGATGAAATCCTCCGCAAGGTTTACCTCGAAGGAAAATCACATGCCGAGGCCTCCAATGAACTTGGACTACCTCTAGGCACCGTTAAATCAAGAGTGCGTTTAGCACTCCAAAAAATGCAAATTCTGGTTGCACCGGAATTTCAAGACGAGCTTTTAAATGACCACTAAATTAAATTATCATCCAGATAACGCCATGCTGGTGGATTTCTCCGCCGGCACTCTAGACACCGCGCCTTCGATCTGCGTTTCTGCACATCTGCATTTTTGTGAAGCATGCCGCACTGAGCTTCTAAGCCTCAACGAGATCGGCGCCCAACTTATGGCCAAGGCGACTGCGGTGGCTATTGATGATGCTGCACTTGACTCAGCCTTAGATGCGGTAATGGCAGCTATTGACCAACCTCAACCGGTTAAACCTGCGGTAAAAGACCAGCCTGCTAGTTCTGGGTTCCCATTTTCAATTGGCAAACTAATTGCCAATGCGGAATCGACTCTGACATGGAAGCGCCTAACGTCTTCAGTCGACATCGCCCAATTTAAAACAGGCCAGAAAGTATTTGAAGTGGCGCTGCATAAAATCTGCGCCGGCGGCAAGACCCCCAAACATGATCACAATGGTGTGGAATACACCGTGGTATTGAAGGGTAGCTTTTCTGATGAGCGCGCCGTGTATAAAGAAGGCGACTTCTTGATGCGTCAGCCCGGTGATGTGCATCAGCCGATGGGCGCACAAAATGGCGAATGTATCTGTTTATCTGCCTTGGCTGCTCCCATTAAACTGTCTAATCCACTGGGATTTTTAATGAAGCCCTGGTTGAGAATCAACCCTATGTAAGCCTTATCAGCTTAGATAGTAGGTGTCCTGAGAGCAGAGAAAGAATTTTAAAGCCGCACGAAAGTGCGGTTTTTTTATGTCAGGCCTTTTGCGCAGACAAAGAGGCATGCCATTAACAGAGCACTAGAGCCTAACATTAACACCGCGTTCAGCCATATAGCGCTTGGCTTCGGGCACAGTATGCTCACCAAAGTGAAAAATACTCGCGGCCAATACAGCATCTGCTTTGCCTTCGATAATACCATCGACCAGATGCTGCAGATTGCCCACACCGCCAGAGGCGATCACCGGCACATGGACTGCACCACTAATACGCGAGGTAAGGCTTAGATCAAAACCGTTCTTGGTGCCATCGCGGTCCATGCTGGTCAGTAGAATTTCCCCAGCCCCATAGGCAGTCATTTTCTCCGCCCATTCAATGGCGTTAATACCGGTTGGCTTGCGGCCACCATGGGTAAATATTTCCCAGCGAGGACTATCGCCCTGCTTTACCTGCTTGGCATCAATAGCCACCACAATACATTGCGAGCCAAAACGCTGAGCCGCCTCACGCACAAAATCTGGATCATGAATAGCTGCCGAATTGATGGCAACCTTATCGGCACCGGCATTGAGTAAATT
>JGI20156J14371_10002702_pt1 | contig 13708 bp, 9 predicted proteins | sample COG_06_FD_14371 | JGI IMG/M metagenome (IMG submission 14371)
GCTCCCGAAGTTGGGATCGAACCAACGACCAATTGATTAACAGTCAACTGCTCTACCGCTGAGCTATTCGGGAACGCGGATGTGCATTATAAGTAATTTTTTATAGATAAGTAAATGACAAAATCACTAAAGGTTGTATCTAATTTCGAGCCAGCAGGATCTCAGCCAGATGCTATTAAAAGTTTATCTGATGGATTGAGTGATGGGTTGTTACATCAAACCCTGTTAGGGGTTACTGGATCAGGTAAAACTTATACCATGGCCAAGGTTATTGAAGAAACTCAGAGGCCTGCAATCATTATGGCTCATAACAAAACACTAGCTGCTCAGTTGTATGGAGAGTTTAAAGATTTCTTTCCTGAAAACTCTGTTGAGTATTTTGTTTCCTATTATGATTACTATCAGCCTGAGGCATATGTACCGACCTCAGATACTTACATTGCCAAAGACGCATCGATAAATGAGCATATTGAACAGATGCGACTATCGGCAACCAAAGCTTTATTGGAAAGAAAAGATACTATTGTTATAGCAACGGTATCTTCAATATATGGGCTTGGAGCTCCTGAGTCATATTTAAAAATGGTTGTTCATTTGGATAGAGGCGACATAATTAATCAAAGAGATTTATTAAGGCGTTTTTCATCTTTGCAGTACACGAGAAATGATTTAGATTTTAGAAGAGCAACTTTTAGAGTAAGAGGGGATACTATTGATGTCTATCCTGCAGACTCTGATAGTGAAGCACTGAGAATTGAACTTTTCGGTGATGAGATAGAAAAACTATCATGGTTTGATCCATTGACTGGAGCGATCATAAAAGATGTTCCAAGAGCAACCATATTTCCAAAAACACATTATGTAACTCCAAAAGAAACTGTACTAAATTGCATTGATAGTATTAAAGATGAACTTAAAGAGCGTCTGGACTACCTCAGATCAATAAATAAATTAGTAGAGGCGCAAAGATTAGAAGAAAGAACTAATTATGATATTGAGATGATGAGAGAGCTTGGATATTGCCAAGGTGTTGAAAACTACTCAAGATACCTATCTGGAAGAAATCCAGGACAATCACCCCCATGTTTATTTGATTATGTGCCTAAGAATGCCATTGTTTTTATCGATGANTCTCATGTTTCTGTTCCACAAATAGGAGCTATGTACAAAGGAGACAGGTCAAGGAAGGAAACCCTTGTAGAATATGGCTTTAGACTGCCATCTGCTATGGATAATAGGCCATTAAANTTCGAAGAATGGGAGCTTTTAGCATCACAAAGAGTCTATGTATCTGCTACTCCAAGTAGGTATGAAAATGAACACCAAGACAATCTTGTTGAATTACTAGTAAGACCTACTGGATTAACAGATCCAGATGTTGAGATAAGGCCAGCAAGCACACAAATTGATGATGTCATTGGTGAATGTAATGAAAGAGTATCTATGAAGGAAAGAGTTCTCATAACTACTCTTACAAAAAGAATGGCCGAGGATTTAACAGACTATTTAAATGAAAATGGCATCCAAGCAAGATATATGCATTCAGATACGGATACTGTTGAGCGTGTCGAAATTATTAGAGATTTAAGAATTGGTAAATTTGATGTATTGGTTGGTATTAATTTATTACGAGAAGGTTTGGATATTCCTGAGGTAAGTTTGGTAGCAATTTTGGATGCTGACAAGGAAGGATTTTTAAGATCTGAAACTACCATGATCCAAACCATAGGAAGGGCAGCAAGAAATTTAAGAGGGAAGGCAATTCTTTATGCAGATAAAATGACAGGATCTATGGAGAGAGCAATTGCTGAAACTGATCGAAGAAGAGCTATCCAAGAAAAATATAATATTGAAAATAATATCACTCCAAAATCAGTTACCACTAAAGTTAAAGATATTATGGAAGGTGCTAGAGTTATCTCAGGCAAGGCTAAAAAGAAGAAAGAAGATATAGAAAAATCACTACCATTTAAGATCAAAGATGACACGGTTGATGAGCTAAGTGAGTCCATCGAAAAAATTGAAAATCAGATGTATAAATATGCAAAAGATATGGAGTTTGAAAAAGCTGCTCAGTGCAGAGATAAAATGAAATTTCTTAAAAGAAAGTTAATTGATCTGTAGGATCTATACAGGCATGCGCTGCCATTAGTTTGTAATAATTCTTTACTCTATAAACATAATCAATCGCTTGCTGGCCTCTTGAATATCCATTCACATCGATAAGATTTACGTCCTCTCCTGTAATATTCTTAAGCTCATTTTCAATATCAAACCAGGTAATTTCAGATGGCCTTTGCCAATAGTTTTAGCAATATTGATTATATTAGTCGGTCCTAAATTATACTTAGCTAAAGATATAGATAATTGATCTGCGGTAGTTTTTCCATATATATTTTTATCTTGTAGCATTGCAATATACTTAGCACCGCCTGTAATATTTTGCTCTGGATTGAGCCTTTTCTCAACACCAACAATAGCAGCTGTCTCAAGAGTAACCATCATCATTCCTCGAACGCCCATATTTGATTTTGCTCTTGGATCCCACTGTGATTCTTGAAAAGAAATTGCAGCAAGCAGCTCTTGATCTATAGATGTTTCTATTGATGCCTTTTCAAACATCTCTTCATATTTTGGAAATCTGTTTTCAAGAAGATCTTTAAATTTTGTTTGTTCAAAGTTATTTAATGGAGTATTTTCATAGACCATTTCTAAGTGATTATTACACTGTTCGATCTGATTTTTTTCTACCAAAAAAATGTCGCACGAGCTTAGCAAAATCATTGCTGAAAAACTAAAAAAAACTTTAAAGATATTCCCCATTTTCAATTATTTTTTTTAAAAGACTTTATAATTGCTGTATACAATATTTCACACCGAGAGAAGTGTCAAAGATTAATACCTTCATATTGCAGGGCAAAGAAAGTTTCTCAAACTCAAAATTAGAGCAACTCAATCTCGACTTCAACATTTCAAACAATAAAAGTTCTAATATTTCCTCAAAAGAAATTTATATTATTGCTGCTAAAGATGAAGAATTAAATTTAGACCAACTTAAAAATATTCTTGGTGCAGAGAATTTAGATGATTCTTTTTCATTTATTGTTGGTCCAAGATCAGGAACTATTTCTCCTTGGTCTTCAAAGACAGAAGATATTATAAAAAATGTTGGTATAAAAAATATTCATAGAGTTGAAAAATTTAATAGTTTTACTATTTCAGATTTTAAAATGGATCACTCTATAGATTTTTCCATGTTTTATGATCGAATGACTCAATCTATTTATCAAAATCATAATGAATGTTTAGAATTTTTAAAAACTGACTCCCAGAGAGATGTAATTCAAATAGATATTCTTTCAAATGGCATAAAAGCACTTGAAGTGGCTAATAAAAACTTTGGTTTTGCCATGAGCGGAGAAGAGATAACCTATTTGCATGATTTTTATTCAAAAATAGCAAGAAATCCAACAGATGCTGAGCTAATGATGTTTGCTCAAGCAAATTCAGAGCATTGTAGGCACAAAATATTTAATGCTAAATGGTCTGTAAACGGTGTATCTAAGGACAATAGCCTATTTGATTTAATAAAAGAGACTAGCAAACAATCTCCAAAGGGTATTATCTCTGCTTACAAAGATAATGCTGCTATTACAGAGGGTGATAGGGTAGAAAGACTGCATTTAGATCAAAATAATAGCTATTCATTTGTTGAGGACTCATTGAACTCTACTATTAAAGTGGAAACACATAATCACCCAACTGCAATTTCCCCTTATCCAGGAGCAGCAACTGGTTCTGGAGGAGAGATAAGAGATGAGGGTGCAACTGGGCGAGGCGCAAAACCGAAAATAGGCTTGGTTGGTTTTAATGTCTCACATCTAAGAATTCCTCAGTTAACCAGAAGCTGGGAAGGTCAAGAGTTCAAGCCAGAAAGAATAGCTAATCCATTAAAAATAATGATCGAGGCACCGATAGGAGCAGCTGCATTTAATAATGAGTTTGGCAGACCTTCAACACTAGGTTACTTCAGATCATTTGAAACAGATTTTAATAAATCAAAAAATGCTTTTGGTTATCACAAGCCAATTATGTTGGCTGGTGGTATTGGTGAAATTCGAGACAGAAATAATTTTAAACTTCAAATTTCAGAAGGTTATCACGTCGTTGTTCTAGGTGGACCAGCAATGCTTATTGGTCTTGGTGGCGGTGCAGCTTCATCTGTTTCATCAGGGGAGAGTGATGAGGATTTAGACTTCGCTTCTGTTCAAAGAGATAACGCAGAAATGGAAAGAAGGTGCCAAGAAGTTATTAATATTTGCTCCTCTCAAGATGATAGCTATATTGAATTTATTCATGATGTTGGTGCTGGAGGATTATCTAATGCTATACCTGAGTTAGCTAAAGACTCAAATTTAGGAGTTTATATAGAACTAGATAAGATTCCGAATTCAGATAAATCGATGTCTCCAATGGAGATTTGGTCTAACGAATCTCAAGAAAGATATGTAATGGCTATTCATCCAAAAAATAAGAAAGACTTTGAGAATATATGTATTATTAGAGAAAGGTGTGTTTATGCATTTGTTGGGGTTACAACAGATGAAAAATCTGTAAAGCTTTTTGATTCAAAAACAGATACTTATCCAGTTGATGTCCCTTTATCGATGCTCTTTGGAGATTTACCTATTACTGATATACAGGTGTCCTCTGATAGCAGTACTAGTATTGATAATTCAATCTCATCAGATTATTCCTTTAAAGATACCCTTAAAAATATTCTTCAACATCCAACCGTTGCAAGTAAATCTTTCTTAATAACTATTGGCGATAGAACTGTTGGCGGTATGGTTGCAAGAGATCAATTTATTGGACCTTATCAGGTTCCAGTTTCAGACTATTCAATGAGCTTGAGATCTTATACATCATCAAGTGGTGAGGTTTTAACGGTTGGAGAAAAGCCTACTTTAGCAATTAATAATCCTGCAGCCTCAATGCGGATGGCAATGGCAGAGGCTTTGCTTAATATGTCAGGAGTTTATATCAAGGGGCTCGATGAGGTTCAGGTTTCAGCTAATTGGATGGCTGCAACTGGAGAAGAGGTAGAAGATATTTCTCTCAGAGAGGGAGTAGAGGCATTATCTAAGTGTTGTGTTGATTTAGAGGTCTCAGTGCCTGTTGGAAAAGATTCTTTATCTATGAGAACTAAATGGAGTGAGAATGAAGCTGAATATGTAGTAAAAAGTCCATTATCAGGAGTAATTACGGCAATGGCTCCTGTAGATGATGTTCGCGTCTCAGTAACACCGGAATTAGATATCAGCACACCCACAAAAATTTTACATATAAAANTAAATAACAAGACAAGGTTAGCTGGATCTATATTTTCGCAGGTTACTCAAAGTCAATTTTCAGAAACACCTGACATAGACGATGTAGGTCTTTTAAAGGTAATGTTCAATTCAATTCAAGAGCTAATAGCTCACAACAAAGTTTTAGCTCTTCATGATATCTCTGATGGAGGATTAATTATCACTCTTTTAGAAATGGCTTTTACCAAAAAAATTGGCCTAGATTTATTATTCCCTGACCTATCTAAAGATAATTTAAATTCATTTTTATTCTCTGAGGAAGCAGGACTTGTTATTCAAGTTGCAGATACACATTGCGATCAAGTTATTAATCAACTCTCATCAGAAGGATTAATAGCATCTTTAATTGGCCAAGTTTCTGATTCACAAGAAATCTCAATCAATACATCAAATGAAGAGGTCTACAGAAATTCAGTTATTGATTTAGAAAAGGATTGGAGAGAGGTAAGTCATGCGATTCAATCAATTAGAGATAATGAATCAATTGCAGATTCTGAACTCAAATTATTAGACGATAACAATCATAAGGGCTTGTATGCTAAAGAGTCATTTAATGAAAGTACATTTACGCCTTTTACAATCTCAACCAGTAGACCAAAAGTAGCAATTCTTAGAGAGCAAGGCGTTAATGGGCAAATGGAAATGGCAGCTGCTTTCTCTTTAGCTGGTTTTGAGGCTATAGATGTCCACATGCAAGACTTGCTTGATAAGAGAATAAATCTTGCGGACTTTAAAGGTATGGCAGCATGTGGTGGTTTTTCTTATGGCGATGTATTGGGTGCAGGAGGAGGTTGGTCAAAGACTATTCTGCATAATGCCTCTGTAAAAGATCAATTTGAGGAATTCTTTGCTAATGAATCAACATTCACTCTTGGAGTCTGTAATGGTTGTCAAATGGTATCAAAACTTAAAGATATTATTCCTGGCGCTTACCTCTGGCCATCATTTGAAAAAAATCTCTCTGATCAGTTTGAGGCAAGATTAGCACAAGTCAAAGTTCAAAAAAGTGATTCCATATTACTGTCAGGTATGGAGGGATGGTCCTTGCCTATTGCCTCTGCTCATGGAGAAGGCCATGCTAAATTTAGTAAAAATAATCTAGATGATTTGATTAAATCTAATCAGATAGCCCTAAACTTTGTAGATTCACTAGGAAATAATACTGAAACATATCCTCTAAACCCAAATGGCTCTATTGATGGTGCAACAGGTATTACAGCTGCAAATGGAAGAGTTACCATTATGATGCCTCACCCAGAAAGGGTCTTTAGAAAGTTGCAAATGAGTTGGAGTCCAAAATACTGGAAAGAGTTCTCTCCCTGGATGCAAATTTTTATAAACGCTAGAAAATTTGTAGACTAAGAACTACTTCCACAAAGTTATATCTTCATCTCTAAAAATAAAGTTTCCTGTTTTACTATCCTCTATATAATATTTTAAGGTTCTTTCTACAGTTGGAAAGGCTAACTCATCCCAAAGTATTTCATCTTTTGTAAAAAGTTTTACTTCCATACTTTCAGTTGTGGGTCCAAAATTTTCATCAAGCAAATCTGCTAGATAGAATAAATGTACTTGATTAATATGTGGAAGGCTAAACATCGTGTATGGCATGACAACTTTAGCCTCAGATCCAGTCTCTTCCATAGTTTCACGTAAGGCACCAACCTTCAGAGTTTCAGCGTTTTCCATAAAACCAGCAGGCAATGTCCATAAACCTTTTCTTGGATGAATATTTCTTTTAGCCATTAAAATTTTATCATCTCTTATACAAAGAGCCCCAACAATCATATTTGGGTTTGTATAAAAGATATTTTTACAGTCTTTGCAACAGTATCTTTTTATACTGTCATCTTTTGGGACAATAAATTCTAAATTTGAGCTTCCGCAGATTGAACAATATTTCAATTTTTTATTCCTTAATAAAGTATAAGATTGATTAAAAAGTTAAACTAACCTTAATGATAGACAGCATAAAGCAAAAGCTAGAAAAACTAAATCTACATAACCCAACTTCTTATAAAAAAGCTGGTGTATTCATAGGTATTCTGTATTTTGATGATTTAATAAAAGACCCTGAAATTATATTTACAAAGAGATCTGAAAAGGTTTCTACCCACTCAGGAGAGGTTAGTTTCCCAGGAGGTAAATGGGAAGATGGCGATGAGAGTCTATATCAAACTGCGCTCAGAGAATCTTTTGAAGAAATATCCTTAGATCAATCAAATGTTAAAAAACTTGGAGAATTAGACTATCTAATCTCTCGTCATAAAATTGAAGTTCATCCATATATTGGATTAATAGAATCCAAACAAAATCTTGTACCCAATGAAGAAATTGCAGAAATATTTTCAGTGCCTCTAAGTTTCTTATTAAATACAGATAATATTATAGAAAATGAACTTGATAGAGATGGCATGAAGGTAATAATTCCTAGTTGGGTCTATAATGGACATAGAATTTGGGGACTTACAGCTATGCTAACAGCAGATTTTTTAAATATCTGTTTTGAAGCTAATATAGGAACTGATTTAGAGATTATAAGAAAGCATTATGATAATTGATTTAGGTAGCAAAACTCTTCAAACAGATGGAGATGCATTTTATATTGCCCCAAATGCAACAGTGATAGGTGATGTTCGATTATCAAAAGACGCTAGCATTTGGTTTAACGCAACCCTAAGAGCAGATAATGAACCTATTTTCGTTGGAGAAGGCTCAAATATTCAAGATGGCTCAATTATTCATACGGATCCAGGGTTTAGTACCTCTATTGGAAAATATGTAACAGTTGGTCATATGGTAATGCTCCATGGATGCGAAATTGGAGATGGGAGTCTTATAGGAATAGGATCAGTTATTTTAAATGGTGCAAAAATTGGTAAGAATTGTATTATTGGTGCAAAAGCATTAATAACTGAGGGTATGGAAATACCAGATGGATCAATGGTGTTAGGAATGCCTGGAAAAATAAAGAAGACTTTAAATGATGATGAGCAAAAATTAGTTTCATTGGGTGCTCATCACTACATTGAAAATTATAAAAAGTATAAAGAAATCGCAAAAATAAAATGAACACAAGTGAAATAAGACAATCATTCTTAAAATTTTATGAATCTAAAAATCATAAGATCATAGACTCAAGTTCATTAATTCCTGTTAATGATGAGACCTTGCTATTTGTTAATGCAGGTATGGTCCAATTTAAAGATGTTTTTTTAGGAACAGATAAGCGTAAATATGATCGTGCTACGTCATCACAAAGATGTATCAGGGCCGGCGGCAAACACAATGACCTTGAAAATGTTGGTTATACATTAAGGCATCATACTTTCTTTGAAATGCTTGGTAATTTTAGCTTTGGTGATTATTTTAAAGAGGATGCTATTAAATACGCTTGGGAGTTTTTAACAGAGATTTTAAAACTTGAACAAGATAAGCTATGGATTTCTGTATACAAAGATGATGATGAGGCGGCTGATATATGGAAAGACATTATTGGTGTTGATCCTAAAAGAATTGTCAGGCTTGGAGATGAAGATAATTTTTGGTCTATGGGTGAAACCGGTCCATGTGGCCCTTGTTCAGAAATATATTATGACCACGGAGATCATATAGAAGGAACACCTCCAGGGTCAGAGGGAGACGAGGGAGACAGGTTTGTAGAAATATGGAATCTAGTCTTTATGCAATTTAACAGAAACGATGCGGGTGAAATGAATCCACTACCAAAACCTTCTGTAGATACTGGAATGGGCTTAGAAAGAATTGCGGCTGTTATGCAAGGTGTAAATTCAAATTATGAAACAGATCTATTTAAGGATTTAATTAGAGCATCAGAAAGAGTTCTTGGAGAAAAGAATAGTCCATCTCACAAAGTTATTTCAGATCATATTCGATCTACCAGCTTTTTAATCGCTGATGGAATTACTCCTGAAAACGAGGGAAGAGGTTATGTTCTTAGAAGAATTCTCAGAAGAGCTATTCGTCATGGATATAAAATGGGAGCAACCAAACCTTTTTTAAATGAATTAGTAAAAGATTTAGCAGAACTGATGCAGGATGCATACCCGGTATTAAATGAAAAAAAAGAATTTATTACGAAAACTATAAAAGATGAAGAGATCAAATTCTTTGAAACCTTAGATAAGGGAATTGATATTTTAGAACAAGCAATAAGCAATCTATCTGGAGATACTATTCCAGGAGATATTGTTTTTAAACTTCATGATACTTTTGGTTTCCCATATGATTTAACAGCAGATATTGCCAGAGAAAGAAATTTAAAAATTGATGAAGAAGGCTTTTCTTCATCAATGAGTCAACAAAAAGAATTATCCAAAGCTGGTAGTAGTTTTGTTTCTTCACTTCCAGCAGCAGCTGGGGTAGATGAAACAACCTTTCTTGGATATGAATTATTAAATTCAGATTCTAAAGTTTTGGTTTTATGGAAAGATCAAGATAGAGTTGAATCCGCATCTGAATCTGAAGAAATTTTTATAGCCTGTAATGAGACACCATTTTATGCAGAATCTGGAGGTCAGATTGGAGATAAGGGTGAATTTAGTTCTGCAAGTGCAACTGGAATTATTTTAGATTGCAAGAAACAGGGCAAAGTGTTTCTTCACAAAGCTATAATCAAATCAGGGATATTGCATTCAGGTGATGTAATAACCATGACTGTGGAGAAAGACAAAAGAGATGCTATAGCAATTCATCATTCGTCCACTCACTTAATGCATGCAGCACTCAAGAAAGTATTGGGCAATCATGTTCAACAAAAAGGATCTCTAGTTGATGAAAATAAACTAAGGTTTGATTTCTCACATTCTAAGCCTCTATCTAAAGATGAAATATCTGAGGTTGAGGCATTGGTTAATAGAGAGTCATTAAATAATTTAGAAGTCACAACACAGAATATGAAGCTCGAAGATGCTATGAATTCAGGAGCTGAAGCCTTATTTGGTGAAAAATATGAGGATGAGGTAAGAGTTTTAAGTATGGGAAATGAATCATTTTCTGTAGAGCTATGTGGTGGAACCCATGTTGCAAGGACTGGAGATATAGGTACGTTTTTGATTGTTAATCAATCAAGTGTTGCATCTGGTGTTCGAAGAATAGAGGCTGTAGGGGGTAAGGTAGCTCTAAGTCATCTTAAAGAAATACAAAGAATTAATGAAGAGCTTCAACAAAGATTAAACTCTCCTGCAGAGACCATTCTTGATAAAGTAGAGTCTTTAATTGCAGAAAATAAGAAACTTAAAAAATCTGGAAGTACTAAAGTAACTGAAACAGAAATTGCTTATTCAGAATCCTGTGAAATAAATGATTGGGTCTTATCTATAGAACAAATTTCTATTGAAGATAATAAATTATTGAGAGGTATGGTAGACGCTAAGAAAAAAACAATTGGTAAAGGTTCAATTATTTTGCTCAATGTTCAGGCTAATAAGATAGCTGTAGTGTGTGGTGTAACTGATAATATTATTGATCAAATTTCTGCTAAGGATATTGTTTCTAATATCTGTGAACAAATTAATGGAAGAGGTGGAGGCCGTCCTGACTTTGCTCAAGGTGCTGGAGAAACAGAAAACATCAAAGAGTTCGTGACATCTATTCCAAATTCAGTAAAATCCCTCGCAAGCTCTTAATTAAATATGTCGAAAATGATAGTTCAAAAGTTTGGAGGTACGTCCGTAGGTTCAGAAGAACGAATAGCATCTGTTGCTAAGATAATTCAACAAGCCTCTATTGATAACTCAGTGATTGTTGTAGTTTCTGCTATGAGTGGAGAAACTAATAGGCTAATCAAGTTAGCTAAAAGTTTTGGTGACAACCCTAGTAAAAGAGAATTCGATGCCTTGATATCAACAGGTGAAAAAGTTAGTGCAGCGCTTTTAGCAATGGCTCTTCATCAAATTGGTGTCAAAGCTAAATCATATACAGCATCACAAATTTCTATGAGAACTACTGATAGTTACTCTAAGGCTAAAATATTAGATGTTGATGGTAAAAAAATTCAGGATGCCCTAGATGAAGGCATTATACCAATCATTACAGGTTTCCAAGGTATCACAGAATCAGGAGATGTAACGACACTCGGAAGAGGGGGCTCAGATACAACTGCCGTCGCAATTGCAGCTCAAATGAAAGCAGAAAGGTGCGATATTTATACTGATGTTGATGGAATCTATACAACCGATCCAAGGATAGTTAAAGACGCTAAAAAATTGAATTCAATTACTATGGAAGAAATGCTTGAGATGGCAGGTCAGGGAGCTAAAGTAATTCAAATTAGAGCTGTTGAGTTTGCAAATAAATACAAAGTACCAGTCAGAGTTTTATCAAGTTTTGAACCTGGCGATGGTACTCTAATATCTCTTGAGGAGAAAAATATGGAAAATGGATTAGTATCGGGAATAGCCTTTCAGAAAGATCAAATGAAATACACTTTGCATGGCGTGAGCGATACTCCTGGAATTGCATATTCTATCCTTGGACCATTGAGTGATGCCAATATAGAAGTTGATGTAATTGTTCAAAACATAAGTGTTGAAGGCAAGACTGATTTTACATTTACAGTTTCAAAAGAAGATGAGCATGCTACTTCACAGGTTATTAATCAGATGAAAAACTCATTAGACTTTAGTGAAGTAATTATTGATTCAGAAATAGCTAAAGTATCATTAGTAGGTGTTGGAATGAGGACTCATGCTGGAATAGCAAGTACAGCTTTCAAAGCTTTATCTGAAAATGATGTGAATATTCAAATGATTAGTACATCTGAGATAAAAATAACTATTGTAATTAATGAAAATGCTGTAGACACTGCTGTCAAGGCATTACACAAAGCATTTGAACTGGANAAATAATAATGTATGACTTGATACTTAAAAACTGCAATATCATCAATGAGGACTCAATATTTGAGTCTGATATAGCAATTAAAAATGACAGAATTGAATTAATAAATCCAGATATCCAAGCAGAGTCAAAAGAAGTAATTGATGTTGAAGGAAGATATGTAATGCCTGGCTTAATTGATGATCAAGTACATTTTAGAGAACCAGGACTTACTCATAAAGGTGATATAGCCTCAGAATCATTTGCAGGATTAGCAGGGGGTGTCACAAGCTATTTTGAAATGCCTAACGTAAGCCCAGCTACAACAACTCTTGATAACCTAAATAAGAAATTTGAATTAGCAAGCCAAAGATCACTTTCAAATTATTCATTTCATCTAGGAGCTACTAATAGCAACATTGAAGAAATAAAAAATGTTGATATAAACAAAGCTGCAGGCTTAAAAGTATTTATGGGAGCATCTACTGGAGATATGCTTGTTGACAGTATAGATGCGCTTGAAGACATTTTTAAATATTCACCACTAAATATTGTGACTCATTGCGAAGATACTCCTAGGATTAGAGCAAATGAAAAATCATTTTTAGAAAAATATGGAGATAACTTATCTGCAAAACATCATCCTTATATTAGAGATGCAGAAAGCTGCTATCTTTCAAGTTCACTCGCAGTGAATTTAGCTAAAAAGCATTCATCAGACTTACATGTATTTCATCTTACAACTGAAAAAGAAATGAGTTTATTTACAAGTGGAGATATTGATAATAAAAAAATAACAGCAGAAGTTTGTGTTCATCATCTTTATTTTAATAATTCTGACTATGAAAGACTTGGAAACCAGATTAAATGTAATCCATCTATAAAAGAGGAATCAGACAGAAGTGCTCTGGTAGATGCCGTTAATTCAGATAAAATTGATATCATCGCAACCGATCATGCTCCGCATACTTGGGATGAAAAAAACATGAAATATGTTGATGCGCCAGCAGGATTACCTTTAATTCAACACTCACTTCAAATTCTTTTAGATTTCTATCATGATGGTATCTTTACACTCGAACAGATTGTAAGAAAAACAAGTCATAACACTGCAACCAGATTTCAAATTAAAGACAGAGGATTTATTAGAGAAGGTTACTATGCAGATATAGCAATCATTGATATCAAGAAGCCTTATACCGTAGACCAATCAAATATTTTATATAAATGTGGCTGGTCACCTTTTTTAAATAAGACTTTTAAGTCATCAGTTTTTATGACTATCATTAATGGTAATATTGCTTTTAAAGATGGACAGGTAAACCAAAACCTTCCTTTTGGTTCTCAAATTGAATTTAATAGATAATTAGGTAGTTTTTTTATATCAGCAAAGGGTTATAATCCTTCATCAATTTCGGAGAGTTGGCTGAGTGGTCGAAAGCGCCTCCCTGCTAAGGAGGTATATGGGTAACTGTATCGAGGGTTCGAATCCCTCA
>JGI20156J14371_10002716_pt1 | contig 13671 bp, 12 predicted proteins | sample COG_06_FD_14371 | JGI IMG/M metagenome (IMG submission 14371)
TTAGATCCTGTAATTGGAGATGTTGATAGATGAGCTGGGAAACAGAAAGATTAGAAAAAGCTAAACAAATTATTGAAATGTATCCTCAAAAGAGATCTGCTCTAGGACCATTGCTTTATTTAGCTCAAGATAAAGATGGATATATCTCAAATGAATCAATTGTTGAAATTAGCGGACTTATTGGGATAACAGAAGTCCAAGTCCAATCGGTTGCGTCTTTTTATTCAATGTACAAACAGGAGCCAACAGGTAAATTATTTACTCAGTGTTTGTAAATCAATTTCTTGTGAGATAAGTAACTCAAGTGATGTAATTAATAGTGTTAAAAATTTTACAGGGCTAAGTAACAATGAAACAGATGATGAAAATTTCTTTACTTATGAGTCTGTTGAATGCATTGGCGCGTGTGGTGGAGCACCTGCAATTCAAATTAATTATGAGACTGTCGAAGGCCTAACACCTGATAAAGCTGTAGATTTGTGCAAGTGGCTTAAAGAAGAAGAACCTGAAATAGTAGTTGCAGATGAGCTTCAAGATAAATTTGGTGGAGTGAAGTCTTTTGACTGGGCTATCGCAGATAACAATGGAGCAACTAGCCCTGTTCCAGGTTTTCAAACTTATGACACATCAAAGGAGAAAAAATGAAAGAAACCCTTCTTCTGACCAAACATATGAGAGAAAATCCTGAAGACAGCCACTCTCTGAAATCCTATGAAAAAAATGGAGGATATGAATCTGTTAAAAAAGTACTTAAGTCTGGTACCCCTGAAGAAGTACTCCAAGAGATAAAAGATTCTAACATTAGAGGTAGAGGAGGAGCTGGTTTTCCTACAGGAGTCAAATGGGGCTTTTTAGCTGAAGATGAAGAAAGATACCTTGTTATAAACGGTGATGAATCTGAGCCCGGAACTTTTAAAGATCGAATTCTTCTTGAAAGAGATCCACATCAATTAATTGAAGGAATGATAATCACATGTTTTGCCGCAAATATTTCAAAGGCTTTCATATATATAAGAGGTGAATACGCAAAGCCGGCAAGAAGAGTTCAAAGTGCTATTGAGGAAGCTTATGAAAAGGGATATTTAGGAAAGAATATATTTGGATCTTCTATGAACTTGGACATTGTGGTGCACCTTGGTGCAGGAGCCTATATATGTGGAGAAGAAACCGCTTTACTAAACTCACTAGAAGGTAGAAGAGGTGAGCCTAGATTAAAACCACCATTTTTTCCAGCAGTAAAAGGTCTATATAACAAACCAACGCTTGTAAATAATGTTGAGACTATCTCTTCTGTTCCATGGATAATGAGTAACTCTGGAAAAGATTATTCAAGCTTAGGAGTTGAAGGTTCAACAGGGACTAGAATTTTCAGTCTTTCTGGACACATAAACAATCCTGGAAACTACGAAATAGAGATGGGGTCTTCATTTGGAGAGTTCGTAGACACTTTAGGCAAAGGTGTTAAAAATAAAGCCATTAAAGCATACATTCCTGGTGGAGCGTCAGCTCCATGGTTACGTGGAGATCAACTCGATGTCAAAATGACAATTGATGACGTTGCAAACGAGGGGTCCATGCTTGGTTCTGGAGCAGTCGTAATGATGGATGAAGATACAAATTTAGTTTTAGCAGCAAAAAGCTTAGTAAGCTTTTTTGCGCATGAGTCTTGTGGACAATGCACTCCATGCAGAGAGGGAACTACTTGGCTTGAAAATATACTTGAAAGAGTTGCTTCCGGCAGGGGACGACTTTCAGATATAGACCTACTACTTGACGTCTGTGATAATATTTCACCGGGACTCACCTGGCCACCAAAGATGACAACTATATGTCCGCTTGGACCTTCTGCTACTGCATCGATTGTGTCTTTAATGAAAGACTTTAGATCAGAAGTTGAAGTTTTACTACCAAAGAAAGTAGTAATAGGTTGAACGAAAAAGTAACTTTTACCGTTGATGGAAAACAGCTTGAAGGAAAACAGGGTCAACTCCTAATTGAGGCATGTGAGGATTCTGGTATTCATATACCAAGGTTTTGTTGGCATAAAAGATTAGATCCAGTCGGTATGTGTCGAATGTGTCTGGTTGAAATTGATACACCTAGAGGAAAAGCTTTAGTACCTTCTTGTACAACACAGGTAAGTGAAGAATTAATTGTCGAAACAGAGTCTGATACTGTTAAAAAAGCTCAAGAAGGTGTTCTAGAGTTTTTACTCATCAACCACCCCCTTGACTGTCCTATCTGTGACAAAGCTGGAGAATGCCCCCTTCAAGATCAGACAATGGCTTATGGACCAGGCGAATCAAGATTTATTGAGGAAAAAAGACATTTTGAGAAACCAATTCCTGTTTCAGACATCGTTTTACTTGACAGAGAGAGGTGTATTTTATGTGCGAGATGTACCAGGTTTTCTGATGAAATTTCCGGAGATCCTTTAATTGAATTCATCCAAAGGGGAAATAAAACACAAGTTAATACTTTTCCTGATGAACCTTTTAAATCTTACTTTTCAGGAAATACTGTTCAAATTTGCCCAGTTGGGGCACTAACTGCAACTAGTTACAGATTTAAAGCAAGACCATGGGATTTAAAAAAAGTGTCTTCAACATGTAATTGTTGTTCGTTAGGATGTTCCGTTGAGTTAAATGTATCTCAAAATAAAATGTTAAGAATACTTGGTGAAGATAATGAATTTACTAATCAAGGATGGCTTTCAGATAAAGGAAGATATAATTTTGAATATTTGCACTCAGAAAATAGATTATTAAATATTCATTCAAGAGAAAATGAAGACTATCAGACTATCAATATCTCAGATGCAATTGAAAAGATCAAAAATAAGATTAAGGACTTAGACAACCCAGATATAAAGTTTATCATTGGAGCAAACAGCACAAATGAAGAATATTTTGCAATCAACAAATTTGCTAACTCCCTAAATAGAAATGAATTTTTAAGTAAGGATAAATCTAATGTCTACTTTGCTGATGATCATATTTATAACGGATATTTTAGTGAGGAATATACAAGTGCTACTTTCGAAGATCTGGATAATTCTGATGCAATCGTTGTGTGGGCAGAGGATATTAAAGATAACCTACCAGTACTATTTCTTAGAATCAAAAAAGCAGTTAAAAACGGAGTTAAGCTCGTTGTATTCGGACACACCAATACAGCTTTAGAGAGTCTTGCAGACCTCTATCTTGGTGCTGAAATTGTTTCCAATAATTTTGAATTAAAAACAAGTCTAAGCAATATTCAAGAACTGAAAGATATTATCGATAGTAAAAAGGTAACTACAATTATTGGAAAATCTACTCCATTACAAAAAAAAGATTCACTAGATACTCTTATAAATCATTTACAAAAGGTTTCGGACCTGAAGATATTTAACTGTTTTAGTAAAGCGAATACTTTTGGAGCAATACAACACATTGACCAGATAAAGGGATTAAATGAATTCTGCACTGAATATGAAAATTCAAATAAAAATATTGTGTTCACTATAGGTGCAAACCCAGTTAACTCATCATTTTTTGGATCCAAAATAAAAGATATTCTTGAAGATACAGACTATGTTATTTCACTTGATATTTTTAAAAATGAAACAACAGAATTAGCTGATTTGATATTACCAACAACTGCTTTTGGTGAAAAAGAGGGGACGATAACAAATATGGAAATGAGGGTTATGAAGCAAAATAAAATCCTTCCAGACCCTGGCTCAACTCTTTCTGAATGGGAATATTTAATAATGATTGCTCAATCACTTGGAAAAGATATTAACTATGACAGTGTAAACGAACTAAACAGTGAGCTAGCGAGTCAATTTACAAAGACAGAAGCATTACCCACATTTGATAATCTTAACAAACCATCAAATCTTTTTGGAATACTAAATCAAAAAGAAATTAATTTAAATATCAAGGATATAGATCAAGACAGTTCGTCTCTTTTGATGGTAAAAAGACTCTATGGAGATTCAAGTACTCAAATTAATTCACCATCAATTTCAATGTTAGGTTCTGAAAGGTTCATTGAGTTGAGTGAATTTACTTTAGACAAATATGGGATAAAGTCCAATGTTGCTACTTTAACTCAAGGCTCATCATCTATTTTTGTGAATATAAAATTGAATAATCTTTTGCCAGACAATCTTGTTTTAGCTCCAATAACAGAAGAGGATTTGAAAAATTAGACTCTACTAAAGATTTTGATCTCAAAGAGACAAAAAATATGAAGGATTTAAGTGTCAACTTGATTTAATAATTGGAGTAACAAAAGCAGCTTTGATTTTAGGGCTTTTATTAACCAACACAATTTTACTTATATGGCTCGAAAGAAAGTTAGTAGCTGGTATGCAATCGAGAGTTGGACCAGATAGGGCAGGACCTTTTGGAATTTTGCAAACAGTTGCTGATGCAGTAAAACTACTTCTAAAAGAGCAAATACTTCCTTTAAAAGCTGACAGAGCAATGTATTTATTAGCTCCTATCCTTGCATTGGTACCATCATTTTTAATATTTATGATTATTCCTCTTGGGCCAAGCATTGATTTAGTTATACAGGGAGAAGCCGTAAATGTAGATTTAGTAGGAGCAAACATTAACGTAGGCGTCTTATTCTTCTTAGCTCTATCATCAATAGCTGTATATAGTGTTGTTCTTGCCGGTTGGTCTTCAGGATCGAAATACCCACTACTTGGTGGAGTCAGAGCTTCTGCACAGATGATCTCTTATGAAGCCGCTATGGGGTTAGCCTTAGTTCCAGTAATACTTTATTCAGGATCTATGTCAATGACTGATATAGTTCAAAGTCAATCAGGATTTCTATCAAGCCCTATTCCTATACTAGATTCAATTGTTGGCTTTATTCCTAAGTGGAATATATTTCCACAGTTCATAGCATTTGCAATATTTTTTATAGCATCTGTCGCAGAGGTAAATAGAGCACCATTTGACTTAGTTGAAGCCGAACAAGAGTTGGTAGGAGGATTTCATACTGAGTATTCCGGATTTCGCTTTGCAATGTTTTTTCTTGCCGAATATATAAACATGTTTAACATGTGTGCAATAACAGCTACATTCTTTTTAGGCGGATGGCTAGGCCCAACTTTTTCAGGATTCTTACCACCATTCATTTCAGCATTTATGCCAGCCGTTTGGCTCGGGGTTAAAACTTTTTCTTTGTTATTTATATATGTTTGGATAAGAGCAACCCTACCTAGATTGAGATATGATCAATTGATGGAACTAGGCTGGAAAAGACTAATTCCGATTTCACTAGTATGGCTATTATTATCTTCAATTGTTTTAGGAGTTAGAGAGTTTGGCTTACCATGGAGTTAAAAGATGAGTAGTGGATACGACTTACTAAAAGGATTAAAAGTAACATTTAAAGAGTTATTTAAAAAATCTGTAACTGATAAATACCCGAAAGAGTTTAGAGAAAAACCCCAACGTTTTCATGGAAGACATGTTCTTAACAAATATGAAGATGGTATGGAAAAGTGTATTGGTTGTGAACTTTGTGCTGGAGCATGCCCTGCACAATGTATATATGTAAGGGGTGAGGATAATCCTGAGGAAAACCCAGTAAGTCCAGGGGAGAGATATGGCTTCATATATGAAATAAATATGTTGAGGTGTATATATTGTGGTCTTTGTGTAGAGGCTTGCCCTACAGAGGCAATAACAATGACTTCACTTTTTGAAATGAGCGTTGCAGATCGATCTGAGGCAGTATTTGATAAATCTGTATTGCTTGTTAAAGACGATGGTTCAGCCAATACTCACGAAGAACAAACAAATTTAACTAACCCAGAAGAGTTAACAAAAATTGATGGTTGGATGAGAGCAACAGCTCCTAATGGTAATCCAGATTTTGAAAATGTTATTGGATGGACTAATTCCCTGGGCTATGGGGAAAGAGAACCAGAAAAAGGCCAAACAATGGAAGAAGAGTAAAAAAAGTGTTAGAACTACTACTTTTTGCAGTACCAGCAGGTCTAGTAATTCTAGGAGCTTTAATAGTTATATTTGCTAAAAATCCTGTTCACAATTCAATGGGTTTAGTCTTAACACTCGCATCACTTGCAATAATTTATATCACTCTGAATGCAACCTTTGTGGCTATGGTCCAAATGCTAGTTTACGCCGGGGCTGTAATGACTTTATTTTTATTTGTGATAATGATGATTGGTGTTGATAAGCCTGAACAAACAAGAGAAGAAATTAAAGGTCAAACCCTTCTGGTATCAGGAACCCTTTTTATTTTGATTGGTTTAGTTTCATTTATTGTTGTAAATTCTGGTTTTAAGTGGGATCTCTACTTTCCTGCAGTTGAGTATAGCCTAGAGGGTACACCGGATTTAATTGCTGCAAGTCTATTTACTGAATGGGTTCTCCCATTTGAGATAATTTCATTATTACTTATCGTTGCTACAGCTGCAGCTATTGCCTTAGCTTATGATACAAAAGTAAGGAAACCAAAATGATAGAGGTTTCAACGGACTGGTATTTAACATTAGCCGCTATCTTATTTTCAATCGGCTTCCTGGGGATGATGATTAGAAAAAATGCATTGATTATGTTTATGTGTATAGAGCTTATGCTTAATTCTGTAAATTTAACATTCATAACTGCATCAAAACATTTTGGAACAATAGAAGGACAAATCTCCGTATTTTTTGTTCTAGTGGTGGCTGCTGCTGAAGTAGTTGTAGGTTTGGCCATAATAGTTTCAATATTTAAAAAACAATCTTCAGCATCTGTAGATTTACTAAGAACTTCCAGAGGTTAGTTAGTGGAAAATTTACTTTTAGTAATTATATTTTTACCATTGTTAACAGCCCTTGGGATTAAGATTATTTCAAATTTAGTAAATGAACTTTTACTAAATTTTTTAACAATTAACTCAGCACTTCTGTCTTTTGCAACAGCATGCGGAATGTTTGGTCTACTTCTTACAGATAAGTTTAAGCCTATTCACTTAGAATTATTTACATGGATTCCAAGCCCAGAAATATTATTTGAATTTACTTTGGATGGTCTTTCTGGAATCATGATGCTTCTTGTAACAGGGCTATCAGTTGTTATTCAAATCTTTTCAACATCGTACATGAGTAAAGATGAGAATTACTCCAAATATTTTATATATTTTAATGTATTTGTATTTTCTATGTTGCTATTGGTTATGTCGGGAAATTTTTTAGTGATGTTTTTTGGCTGGGAGTTAGTTGGACTGAGTTCCTATCTCTTGATATCATTCTGGTCAAAAAAACAGTCAGCTGCAAAAGCTGGAAACAAAGCCTTCATACTTAATCGTATAGGAGATTTTGGGTTCCTAGTTGGATTAATGCTGACGTTGAACACCTTTGGAACGTTCAACTACGAAAAAGTTTTTTCTGAAGTCTTAAATGGGAATCGTGAAAGTTTAAGCATTATTGTAATTTGTTTTATTATTGGAGCATTTGGTAAGTCTGCACAGTTTCCACTTTTTAGTTGGTTACCAGATGCAATGGAAGGACCCACACCGGCCAGTGCTTTAATACACGCAGCGACAATGGTTACGGCAGGTGTCTTCATGCTTGTAAGAATCTCACCAATATTACAGTTTTCGGAAACGGGAAAACTTATCATCATTACAGCAGGACTGTTGACTGCTTTGATCGCAGCTTTTTCTGCAATTAATCAAGATGATATAAAAAAGGTCTTGGCTTACTCCACAATTTCTCAATTAGGGTTCATGTTTATTGCTATAGGTTCAGGTGCATATGTTGCAGCAATTTTCCATTTGGTAACTCACGCATTTTTTAAAGCTCTCCTATTCCTAGGGGCAGGTGCTGTAATTCACGAGATGCATCACGAGCAAAATATTCATAAAATGGGGAACCTCAAAACAAAAATGCCTATTACCGCTGCAATGATGGGTATAGGTACATTAGCAATATCAGGAATCCCTCCACTTGCAGGTTTTTGGTCAAAAGACGAAATACTCGCTTCCACTTTTGCAAATGGTGGCTTCTATTACGGGTATTGGGCTCTCTCATTATTGGCTGCTTTTATGACAGCTTTCTATATGGGAAGACACTGGTTATTAATATTTCACAAAGAAACTGGAAACGACATCAGTGAAGTTCATGAGGCACCAAAAGCGATGGTAAGGCCCCTTATTGTATTGGGCATATTTTCATTCTTTATTGGATTTATTAATACTCCTTTTTTCCACGGATTAGAAAAAGTCCTAGAGGAAACACTACATTATGTAGACATAACGCATCTTCCTGAGGGGATTACATTGATTATCCTCGCAGTAGTTTCGATAGGTGCTGGATTTACAGGTTTATTGCTTGCTTATCTGATATATATTGTTGATATACTTGCATATTTTAAAGTCAAGATTCCACTCAAAGAAGAAATAAAAGAGCTGTCTTCAAATACCCTATATTTAAACAAATTTGGTGAAGTCATATTTGTAAAGGGTATGAAATCATTTTCTAGAAAAACCGCTGTTGTTGTTGATGGGCTCTTGATTGATGGCTTAGTTAACAAAATATCTAGTTTGTTTTACAACTCCTCACAAAAAGTCTCAAAATCACAGAATGGTCTCGTAAGAAGCTATGTTGTTTATTTTGGATTTTTTATGCTTCTACTAATCGGGCTATTTATTGCTACACCATGGGTATCAAATTGAGTGGCTTAATTTATACTCTTATTTTGTTTCCACTATTTGGAGCAGTGGTCATTTTTCTAATGCCAAAAAAGAGATTTGAGCTATTTCAACCTTTAGCAATATTTCTTTCAATCATTCCATTTAGCGTGTGCTTATATTTATTTTCAAATGAGAATAGCAAGGATTCCTACCAACAATTTGATTCTATAAACTGGATAAGTTCTTATGGAATAAAGATTAGTTTAGGTTTTTCAGGAATGTCCCATCTTTTATTGTCGTTAACATCAATATTGGTTCTTCTATCCTTTCTTTCGGTTACAGAAAATTATTCAAAAAGTAAGGGTTTTATTGGTTCTATATTAGTTTTACACTTTGCTGTTAATGGTGTTTTCTTGAGTGGAGATTTACTCTCTCTGTTCATATTTTTTGAGGCAATATTGATCCCTATGTATTTTTTAATGGGTATTTGGGGTGGAGACAATAGAAGATATGCAACAATTAAATTTATAATTTATACAGTTTTTGGTTCCATATTTATATTTATAGGGACTGTTTATACCGGAGTTATAAGTTACTCACAGACCGGTACATTAGCTTTAGATTATGTAACTTTATCTAATTTAAATTTTACTTCCCAACAATCTAAAGCACTTTTTCTGTTATTCACATTTGGATTTTTAGTTAAAGTTCCTCTTTTTCCTTTGCATACTTGGCTTCCAGATGCGCACGTCGAAGCCCCAACAGCTGGAAGTATATTATTAGCTGGAGTGTTATTAAAAGTGGGCGCATTCGGAATTTTAAGAGTATCAATACCATTTTTCACAGAAGGATTCTTAGAGTACAGAGACATAATTGCTATCTTATCTGTCATTGGAATTATATATGGAGCTGTTGTAGCGATTGCACAGATAGATATCAAAAAACTGATAGCATACTCATCAATTAGTCACATGGGATTTGTAATGCTTGGAATATCCTCCGGTAATCTTTTAAGCCTTGAAGGCGCAATTATTCAAATGGTAAATCATGGATTAACATCTGGAGCGCTTTTCATGCTAGTTGGCTTTGTTTACGAAAGACGTCACACTAGACGAATTTCTGATTTTGGAGGTCTCAAAATTACAATGCCTAAATACGCTGCAATTTTTCTATTTACATCTTTTGCATCTATTGGACTTCCCGGATTAAATGGTTTTGTAGGAGAATTTATGATTCTAATGGGAAGTTTTGGTACGTATAAATTATTATCAGCCATTTCTGCCTTCGGTGTGGTTCTTGCTGCAATTTACATGTTATGGGCATATCAAAGGATGTTTACAGGTGAAATTAATAATGAAGAAAACGAAAACTTACATGATTTAGATACTAGGGAGCTGGCTTCAGTGATACCACTTTTGGTTTTAATGCTATTTATTGGTGTATACCCAGCTTTTATTGAAAGTTATGTATTAAATGATGCACAAATAATTACGAATGTAGTTGAATTATTTAGCGGAGGTTTAAATTGAACACAGTCTCACAGATTATTGGTCTTAACTGGATAGTTATCGGACCAACATTGGCTTTAGTGGGAACAGCTCTGGTATTGTTGTTTTGTACTATAACCATTGCCACTTCTGACAGTGTTAAAAAAGTAGTGACTATTAGCGGAATATTTATGACACTATTTGCTATATTTTTAAAATTTGGATTATTTTCAACAGCGGGTCCCTCGTCATACTTCTCAGAAAAAATTCTTCTCGACGAATTTTCACTTTTTGGTAATGTTTTACTTGGCTTAGTTCTTTTATTAAATTTTTATCCAATTTGGAATTCCTCTTTTGAACTAAAGGACAAAACAACAGAAGCTATAATTCTCACCCTAATGAGTACCGCAGGATTTATGCTCATGGTTGATTCTGAAAATTTCATGATGCTTTTTATAGGTCTCGAGATTGGGTCAATTAGTTTATACGCTTTAGCTGGGATCAACAAAGGTAGTTTATTAAGTAATGAAGCCTCTCTTAAATATTTCCTCCTAGGTTCTTTAGCATCCTGTGTCTTGGTATATGGAATCTCTTTAATGTATGTATCCCTCTCAATTACTGGAGTCTACGAAACAACTATTGCTATCTCCTTCATTGGGATTGAAAACATTCCCTTAACAACACTCGTCGGTATTTTATTACTCATAATTGGTCTGTTATTTAAAGTAGCAGCAGCCCCATTCCAGTCATGGGCCCCAGATGTGTACCAAGGATCACCCACAGGCTATGTAGGGTTTATGGCCGCTACAGCAAAAGTTGCATCGTTTGTTGTACTAGCAAGACTATGTATAGTTTCTCTCGGTTTAGTAATGGATAAGTTCGAATTATTTTTCTCTGCAATAATAATACTCTCAATTCTTATAGGCTCACTATTTGCAACTGTCCAAACAGACATGAAAAGATTGATTGCTTACAGTGGAGTGATTCAATCTGGATTTATTCTTTCAGGAATAACTTCTGGAGTAAATGGAACAAGTGCTTCATTATTTTATCTTGCTGCTTATATTGTTCAGTTAATTGGAATCTTCCTTATATTCTCAGTAATTACTGGTGAGCTATCATCAGATTTCTCTATGGAAAATCTTTCTGGCCTGTTTATAGAAAATAAATATTTGAGTATATGCTTTAGTATTTTTATGTTAGGACTTGCTGGACTGCCTCTAACAAGTGGATTTGTATCGAAATTTATTCTTATCACCAATCTGTGGTCATATGAAAAATATATTCTAGTTTTTGCACTGATGCTATCAACTGTTGCAGGTTTTTACTTTTATTTGAAGCCAATATGGATTGCCGCAATAGATGAACCTGAAAACAGTGTTCCACCGATTCAATTGAAATTGAATGATAAAATTTCCGTTGGCGTACTTGCTGGCTTAACCATTACATTAGGATTGTTTCCAAATATCCTCATAAACATTTCCCGATGGGTAGTTCAAAATTACCTCTAATGTTAGTAAAAATAATACCACCCCCAAACTTTCATCATCAAGGGGGTTGGGATGAGCTTCTTTTCTTTTTAGTTCCAGTTTTGCTTTTAACTTGGTTAAGAAATAAACAAAAGAATCAAAATTCAGAAGAATAATTTCAATTGTTTGAAATATCAGTTTTTCTATGAAGTAAATATTTAATTATGTATAAAATAAATTGTGATTGAAATTAAAAATCTCACAATGAGATACAAAAATGGAAAAGGTGTAGGAGATATAAATATCTCTGTTGATAATGGTGAGGTTAAAGGGCTTCTAGGTCCTAATGGGGCTGGAAAATCTACAACAATGAGAAGTCTTATGGGTTTCTTAATTCCCTCAGAAGGATCTCTTTCAGTTGAGGAAATAAATACAATTGAAAATCCTGTTGAAGCAAAGAAAATAATAGGATATTTACCTGGAGATCCTCAACTTCCACAAAATTTAAATTCTAAATCCTTATTTAAACTTGGCGCTGATATGAGAGCTCAATCAACTGATTATGCAATGGAATTAGCAGAAAAGTTTGAATTGGAAGTTGATCAAACTATTAAAGAATTATCAAAAGGTAACAGACAAAAAGTAGCATTGATACTCGCAGTACTTCACAAGCCAAAGGCATTAATTTTAGACGAGCCAACTTCAGGTTTAGACCCTTTTCATCAAAGAACTTTTTTTGAAATTATTAAAGAATTTGCAAACAATGGTGCTGCAATACTTTTATCATCACATATTATTTCTGAGGTCGAAAAAGTTGCAGATTCAATGGCCGTATTGCGAGATGGTGCAAAAGTATATGATGAATCTTATGAGACGTTTTCAAGTAAGGCTGCAGAACAGGGTGAAGATTTAGAAGATGCCTTTTTTAAATTTTATGACAAGAGAGAGGGTTAATGTTTAATTACTTGAAATATATGGTGACAGTCCCAAGAAAATTTATTATAAACTGGGCAATTGCTCCTGGATTGTATTTATTGATTCTTCCACTAGCTTTTGCAAACACAAGTGTAGAGGGTTTACTTATTGATACTCAACGAGAAGCTTTTAGGGGTATGTCTGAAAATGAAACGATGATGAACTTACTAGGAATTTCAGATTGGGACAATGTTTTTACCTTAGAAGGAATGGTAACAACTTATTTTATGATTCCTTTTGTACCTATTTTAATTGGAATAGCTACAATAATTCTTTTAAACAAACTTGGATCAAAAGCCGAGGAAGACGGCACTTTCGAATTTGTTGCGGCTTTACCAATGACTCGCACAACAGTTTATCTTACGCAATCACTGTTAGCTGTGTTTTTTGGTTTGTTTGTATGCTTTGCATGGACAAATATAATGTTTATTCCAATTGCAACCATGGAGCTTACTCAAACACTTGATTACATTCCTCTTATGAAAGCAACACTACAGGGATCTCTAGCTGGGGTAAGTTTTGGCGTTTTAGGCTTTGCCCTTGGAGCATATACTGGTAAATCATCAATGGCATGGGCTTTTGGTGGCGGTCTTATGGCAATTGAATATCTAGCAAATTCATTAAAAGGCACAAATGACTTCTTTTTGTGGATCGATGACAATATCTCTTCCTTTGGTGCTTATGGTAATCCTTATCAAGATGGTTTAATTGGAGGGGATGTACTTCTTGTAACAGGAAAGATAGTATTATTTTTGGCTATCGGTTTTATAGGATTTAGAAATAGATCACTAAATCTAAGATAGTTTTTGATTTAGTAAAGATTCTATTTTCCCTTACAATTAAATCATGCCAACGTACTCAAAAACAATAACTGTTAAAGAAGATATAAAAACATGTTTTGATTTTGTGGCAGATTTTAGAAATTTAAACAAATGGAATCCCCATGATGAAGCTGAGTTAATTACTAAAGAACCACTTCGTGAAGGAAGTATTTTTAAAGTAAATACTGTTTTCAACAATAGAACTATGTTGCTTAAATATGAAATCATTGAGTGGGGGGAGCCACTAAGAGCATCATTAAAGACTGA
>JGI20156J14371_10002724_pt1 | contig 13646 bp, 12 predicted proteins | sample COG_06_FD_14371 | JGI IMG/M metagenome (IMG submission 14371)
AGATCTAAAACGCGATCAGCTTCTGCGGTTGGCAACTGGCGCGCCAGATACATAAAGGATTTATTGCGGTAGCGATTTAAGCGACTCTTTAACTGTGAAACTGAGATATCCAGCGCCTTGGCGAGCTTTTCTATATCTGCTGCACTGGCACTCTTCTGGATATCCTGAGGATTGGCGATCAATGTGGTCACCGGCGTACTGACCGCCAGCGGCTCACCATTTCGGTCGGTGATTAAACCGCGGTGGGCAGGAATAATTTCTTTGCGGATTGAACGGGCGTCACCCTGATGCTGGAGAAAATCACGGCCCTGCTCTTCGCTGGGCATGATTTGAAGCTGAGCAATTTTGACCGCAACCGTCACCGGCAGTAAACCCAGGAACAACATTACCAAATAGTAACGCCAGCGCGGAATAACATGTTTTACCGTTTTCTTGGCCACTGTTATTGCTTCACCATCATTATTTCTTGGGGCTGCGGACCGTGCATATTCAGACTGTCCTTAGCCATAGTTTCTATCCGCTGCAGTGATCCCCAGGCGCTCTGCTCAAGTAAATATTTACCGTAAGCAACCTGTAGCTGATTCTTCTCCCGCTCGAGAGCAGTCAACTGGTCATACTTCTGTCTACATACATGGCTGACAAAGGCCACTGCTAGAGCGCTGCTGAGCACCAATAACCAAAGCACGCCTATGCGTAGCGGGGCACTCATGCAACACGCTCTGCGATGCGCATTACCGCGCTGCGCGAGCGTACATTGCCATCCACTTCAGAGCCTTGCGGCTTTACCGCCTTGCCAACTTTCTTTAAGCGCACGCCACGATCCACATCTGGGATCGGTAAATTTTTTGGCAACTTAATGCCGCGCTCCTGATCGCGAATAAAACGCTTTACCTTGCGATCTTCCAGCGAGTGGAAGCTGATCACTACCAGCCGGCCACCCACCTGCAATAAATCGATAACCTGACCCAACAGAGAACTCAGATCATCCAACTCGCGATTGATAAAAATTCGAATCGCCTGAAACGCTTTGGTGGCTGGATGCCTGCCGCGCTCCCATGCCGGGTGCGCGTCCGCTAAAATCTTTGCCAGCTGCACGGTTCGAGTAATCGGCGCAATGGCTCGCTCGCGAACTACCGCGGCGGCCATACGGCGCGCAAAGCGCTCTTCGCCATACTCTTTAATCACCTGCGCAATATCCGCTTCAGCGGCGCTGGCGATCCACTCTGCTGCCGATAATCCGGAGCTGGTATCCATTCTCATATCCAGTGGTCCATCACGCATAAAACTAAATCCGCGCTCAGCCTGATCGAGCTGCGGGGACGAGACACCGAGATCAACCAGCACACCGGTTATCTCTCTGCCCTCCAACCAATCACCCATATCGGCAAACGAGCCGTGGACGATCGTCAANCTCTTATCATCAACAAACCGCTCACGACCGGCTTCAATCGCCTGAGGGTCTTTGTCGATAGCCAGAACTCTGCCCTTATCCGATAGCTTTGAAAGCAATTCAGCGGTGTGCCCGCCGCGCCCAAAAGTGCCATCGACATAAAAACCATCTGGATCAATTACCAGAGCGTCGACAGCCTCATGCAATAAAACTGTTGTGTGCTCTGGCTTTTCAATGTTTTCCACTACAGGTCCCCTACCAAGAGAGATTCTTTAAAGCATCCGACATGTTCTCGCGATCGAGAAGCATGCTCCGATAAGTTTCCTGAGATTTTTCACGCTCGGCGCTCCAGTTCTCTTCTGACCAGATTTCCAAGCGTTGTGTACGCCCCACCAGAACCAGCTTTTTCTCAAGCTGCGCATAACCGCGCAATTCTGGTGGAATAAGAATTCGCCCACTGCCATCAACCTGAAGATCTTTGGCCTGACCAACCACAAAACGACTGAGCATTTCACCCAGATCATCCATCGCCGGCAGAGCGGCAACTTTTTCTTCAAATCTCTTCCATTCAGGGAGCGGTGAGAGGGTTAGGCAGGTAGACTTCATATCGATGGTGATAACTAGGTCACCACGGCATATTTCATCGAGCAGGGCGCGGTAGCGGGTCGGAATTGCCATCCGTCCCTTGGTGTCCATATTGATTGGATCACTACCTTTAAACACTTTTTACCCTTTCTCTCGTTATCGCGGCCTAAATTCGCCACTTTTTGCCACAATTACCCATATGTGTACACTATTGGCAGGCGGTATCAAAGTCAAGCATCGATCAAGGCTAAAAAAGTGAGTAAAATCAGTAAGTTCCGACAATATGCTGAGTTACTACAGAGTGTTGCTGAAGGGGTTAAATATTTAGCAATATAAAACATAAACGTAAAGCTAGAAGTTAATGTAACTTCTAGCTTTATGGGGTTTTAAGAATAATTTAAGCTAAATTCCGGATTTTATATACCGAAATGGAATATCTCATCTGAGCAGATAAGATAAAAAAATTAGGTGAGTTGACCGATAAGCCGGGTTCTGTCGTGGACAGTCATTCATCTGGGACAAACGTCGCCATTTGCCTCAAGCAACCTACCCGTTCCCAACGCGGGTCGCGCCATATGGAAACCTATTTGGTCTTGCTCCGAGTGGGGTTTACCTTGCCACTACTGTTACCAGTAGCGCGGTGCGCTCTTACCGCACCCTTTCACCCTTACCTGTGTTCGCGAACGAATCATCGGCGGTCTGCTCTCTGCTGCACTGGCCGTAGGCTTTCGCCCCCCAGGTGTTACCTGGCACTCTACCCTATGGAGCCCGGACTTTCCTCTGTGTTGCACCCCGCTGAACGCAAGCGATCATTAGAGAGATCAACACAGCGACTGCCTGGTCAACTCGGTCGCGATGATAGCACAGCTATTGGATTATCACGCCCTTAAAGATCCATCGAAATTGCCAGTGTCGCTCGAGACTGTAACCCTACTCTTTTAGCAGAGGATGATCGGATGGCAATTGACGAGAGATCCACAGTGCCAGTTTATGCCGCATATTGGGATCGCTGATATTGTCTTTGGCCAGTGGCTGAATTAGCTTATCTTGCACCAATACTTTGTAGATAAACTCAACCTTGAGCTTGACCGCATCCGTCTCTTCAATCTCGCCGTAGGCACGCTTCTTGGCATATACCGCACCAACTTGAAGTGCCTTCTTAAACAACTCTGCTTCATTGGGTAGCTTTGACATCGCACAGCCTCCTAGCTATCTGATTTAGCCTGTAAAAATTCAGTCTGCAAACGTCCGCGCATTGCGGAAAATACGCATCCACGCGCCATCTTCACCCCAGTCATCCGGGTGCCAAGAATTCTGCACTGTGCGGTAAACGCGCTCCGGATGCGGCATCATCAGCGTCGCACGACCATCACTACTGGAAACACCGGTAATGCCATCCGGCGAACCATTTGGATTGGCTGGGTAGCTCGCCGCTACTTCAGCTTGATTATTGAGGAACCGCATCGCCACCTGATCGCTCGCCAGCAATCGATCCATCGCCTTTTGTGACGAAAACTCGGCGCGACCCTCACCATGAGAAATGGCGATCGGCATATAGGAGCCTGCCATACCCTGCAAGAAGATCGACGGCGACTCCTCGACCCGAACCAGCGAGAAACGCGCCTCAAACTGCTCCGAGAGATTGCGCACAAAGCGCGGCCACAACTCGGCGCCAGGAATCAATGTCTTGAGGTTACTGAGCATCTGGCAACCATTACAAACACCGAGACTAAAGCTGTCAGGCCGGTGGAAGAACGTCTGAAACTGATCGCGGATCTGTTCATTAAACAGCACCGTTTTAGCCCAGCCTTCGCCAGCGCCAAGCACATCACCATAGGAGAAACCACCACAGGCAATCACACCAGCGAAGTCACTCAGCACACGGCGCCCGGCAAGCAGGTCACTCATATGCACATCGACCGCATCAAAACCGGCGCGGGTAAATGCGGCGGCCATTTCGAGGTGACTGTTAACACCCTGTTCACGCAGTATGGCGACCGACGGCCTGAGCCCAGACTGGATATAAGGCGCAGCAATATCGTCGTCGCGATCGTAAGTAAGGTGCACGGATAGGCCTGGATCATCCTGCTCGTCTGCACTAAATTCCTCCCAGGCACAGTCGGCATTGTCGCGCAGCGCGGCCATACGGTAAGAGGTTTCGCTCCAGGTACGCTGCAGATCAACCCGTGGTCGATTAAACAGAGGACGTTTTTTATTGATGATCTCAACGCTCTGATGATTATTCAAACCACCGAGCAGATGGACGTCAACGCCAGCGTCGCTAAACCGCTCAGCAACGCCATTGGCATGCTCTGCCGACACCTGAATAACGGCGCCAAGTTCTTCATTGAACAGCGCAGCAATTGGATCTTGACCCAAGGTAAAGACATCCACCGAGATGCCCACGCGTCCGGCAAACGACATTTCAACCAAAGTTGCCAGTAGGCCGCCGTCGGAGCGATCGTGGTAAGCAAGAATTTCTCCCTGCTCAAGGGAAATCTGCATAGCGTCAAAAAAACCTTTCAGCAGCGCAGGATTATCTAAGTCCGGCGCGGTATCGCCCATTTGTTTATTGACTTGCGCCAGAATCGAGCCGCCCATGCGCATGGCACCAGCACCCAGATCAAGCAGCAACAGCTGAGTCTCGCCACAGTCAGTGCGCAACTCTGGGGTCACCGTTTTGCGCACATCGAGCACTGGGGAGAAGGCAGTGATGATCAGCGACATCGGCGACGTCACCGACTTGTCTTCACCCTCTTCAGTCCAGGTGGTGCGCATGGACATCGAGTCCTTGCCGACCGGAATGGTGATGCCCAGTGCAGGACATAGCTCCATGCCCACCGCCTGTACCGTGCGATAAAGCTTTTCGTCTTCTCCCGGGTGACCAGCCGCACTCATCCAGTTGGCTGACAGTTTGATATCTTTGATATCGCCAATGCGCGCGGCGGCGATATTGGTGATGGCTTCACCAATCGCCATGCGTCCTGACGCCGGCGCATTAATCAGCGCCAACGGGGTGCGCTCTCCCATCGCCATCGCTTCACCGGCAGTACTGTCATAGGTGACGGTGGTCACCGCGCAGTCTGCTACGGGAATCTGCCAGGGGCCAACCATCTGATCGCGTGCAACCATGCCGCCAACACTGCGATCGCCGATGGTAATTAGGTATTTTTTACTCGCCACGGTCGGGTGACGCAGCACCTGAAAGACCGCATCATCAATATTCAGCTTGGCCGTCGCAAACGGTTTGCACTGGGCTTGCTGACGCTCTGCAATGCGGTGCATCTTGGGCGCCTTGCCAAACAACACAGACATCGGCAAATCGACGGGATCATTTTTGAAATAACTGTCACTGACAGTAATGGTTTTATCTTCGATGGCTTCGCCGACCACGGCTACAGGGCAGCGTTCACGGTGACAAATTTCCAGAAAACGGGTCAGATCGCGAGGCAGGATGGCCAGCACATAGCGCTCCTGTGCTTCGTTGCACCAGATTTCCACCGGCGCCATGCCCGGCTCATCGTTGGGCACCTTGCGCAACTGAAAATGACCACCAGTACCGCCGTCTTTGACCAGCTCGGGCAATGCATTGGAGAGCCCGCCGGCACCGACATCGTGAATAAAGGCGATCGGGTTGTTGTCGCCCTGCTGCCAGCACTGATCAATCACTTCCTGACAGCGCCGCTCGATCTCCGGATTTTGTCGCTGCACCGAGGCAAAATCGAGATCGGCTGAACTGGAACCCGTGGCCATGGATGACGCCGCACCGCCGCCGAGACCAATCAACATAGCCGGACCACCCAGCACGACTAATTGAGCGCCAGGCTCAAACTTGGGTTTGTCGATATGCTCTGCGCGAATATTGCCATAACCGCCGGCGATCATAATCGGCTTATGGTAGCCGCGACGCTGGTTGTCGAAGTCCACTTCAAAGGTACGCAGGTAACCGCAGATATTGGGGCGACCAAATTCGTTATTAAACGCGGCACCACCGATTGGGCCCTCGAGCATAATATCGAGTGCGGAGACAATCCGCTCCGGCTTGCCATAATCCTCTTCCCAGGATTGCTTGTAGTTGGGAATATTGAGATTAGAGACGGTAAAGCCCACCAGACCCACTTTTGGTTTCGAGCCTCGTCCGACGGCGCCCTCATCGCGGATCTCGCCACCAGAACCAGTACCGGCCCCGGAATAGGGGGAGATAGCGGTTGGATGATTATGGGTTTCAACCTTCATCAACAGGTGCACCGGCTCCTGGCTGTAACCATAGAGCTTGGTCGCCGGATCCGGGTAGAAACGCCCACCGTCGCTGCCAGCAACCACGGCGGCGTTATCCGAATAGGCGGAGAGCACGTTTTCACCATTGACCTTGTAGGTGTTGCGAATCATGCCAAACAGGGAGTGCTCTTGCTCTTCACCATCGAGGGTCCAACTGGCATTAAAAATCTTGTGTCGGCAGTGTTCTGAGTTGGCCTGGGCAAACATCATTAACTCGACATCGGTAGGGTTGCGTTTGAGACCATTAAAGCTGTCGACCAGATAGTCTATTTCATCCTCAGCGAGCGCCAGACCGAGTTCTAAATTAGCTTTGCGCAGCGCGTCAACACCGCCACCCAGAGTATCGACACTGGTGACAGGCGCTGGCTCGTGGTGAGCGAACAATATCTCAGCCTGGTGTAGATCATCGAGCACAGTCTCTACCATGCGATCGTGCAACTCTGCACCGAGCTCCGCCAACTGCTGGTCACTGAGATTGTCTTCGGCGTGAACATAGTAAGCCGTGCCGCGCTCGACTCGGATTATCTGCTGCAGTCCGCAGTTGTGCGCAATATCGGTTGCCTTGCTCGACCACGGCGAAATAGTCCCAGGTCTTGGCACCACCAAAATCAACTGCCCTTTGGTGGCAGTCTTATCCTCGCGCGGGCCGTAGGTGAGCAGCGCATTAAGCGTCTCCAGCGCATCGGCAGTCAACGCGCCATTGATGTCTGCGAAGTGAACATATTCCGCATATACTGATACCGTGGATGGCACAATATTTTGCAGGAGTGAAAGAAGCTTTTTACGTCGAAACGCAGACAGAGAAGGTGCGCCGTTGAGGATCATCATAGAGACAGTGCTCGCAAAACGTTCAATTTAGAGAGCGCGCTATTCTAGCTGAAAAATCTGTCGGTAGGCAGATTGAATTGAGGAAACCTTAAACAAATCGTTGCGCGGGAGACATGGGCAGAAAAATGACTCTAAATGCCTTAAACTCGNCAATCATTGGCGCTCAGGTGAGGGGACTTTGAACAGATTTTCTAACCGGGTTGGACGCACGGCCAAGCGCATTATTCTGGCGTTTGTGGCCGCCCTGTTTCTGTTCTATTTTACCAGCGCTGCGCGCATAAACGACCTCGAAAAGATTCAACAACGCGGCATATTACAGGTGCTGACTGTCGATGGTCCTACCACCTACTATGAAGACGGCAAAGGCAAAAGTGGCTTTGAGTATCTGCTCGCCAAAGCCTTTGCCGATAGTCTCGGCGTCGAATTAGTCATGCTGTCAAAACCGACCTTGCGAACAATGCTGCTCTCGGTGGGCGGCCCCAATGGTGACTTCGCCGCAGGCAATATCACTGTGACGGCAAGCCGCAGCGAGCAGCTCAACTTTACCGTCCCCTANATGCAAGTGACCCAACATCTAGTTTACCGGCGTGGCTCTACTCGCCCACGAGCACTCAATGAGCTGGATGGCGACCTACTGGTGGTAAAGGGCTCTTCACACAGCGAGCAACTCAACTACTGGGCCGAACAGTATCCTCAGTTAAGCTGGCGCGAGGAGGATAATGCCGAGATGAGCGAGCTGTTCCGCATGGTGCACGATAAGGAAATTGACTACACCGTTGTCGACTCGCTGGCTTATCTGGTCAGTCGACATATCTATCCACAGGTGCGCCGCGCCATTGATATTTCAGAGCCTCAAGCGATCGCCTGGGCATTTCCCAGCCATGGTGACGGAACTGTGTTGGCGGCCGCCAACCAGTTCCTTCGCGATTACAATAACAGCGGTAAATTGACCGCGTTAAAAGATGAACTGCTGGCTCAGGCCGACAATTTCAGCGTTGCTGGCTCTCAGCGCTTTGGCGCGTTGGTGGCTAAAAGACTGCCGACCTATGAAGCTCTATTCAAAGATGTTGCGCAACAATTTGGCCTCGACTGGCATTTACTGGCTGCCGTCGCTTACCAAGAATCCCATTGGAATCCCAAAGCGCGATCACCCACCGGCGTGCGTGGATTGATGATGCTGACATTAAACACCGCGCGGGAAATGGCGATTAAAAACCGTCTCGACCCACTGCAAAGTCTGACGGGAGGAGCTGCCTATCTGAGCAAGCTGCGCGCGCGTCTTCCGCAGCAGATCAATGAACCAGACAGAACGCTGTTTGCTCTGGCAGCTTACAATGTCGGCTTCGGCCATTTAGAGGATGCGCGCATTCTAACTCAGCGCAATGGACAGGATCCGAACCTGTGGGAGCATGTTCGACAACAGCTGCCAAAATTAAGCAATAAGCAATATTATCTAACCCTCAAATATGGTTTCGCACGCGGCAGCGAGCCGGTCATCTATGTGGATAATATTCAGTACTACAGACGTTATCTGGAACTTCACGAACTATCTCAGCAGCGTGAACTGCAAAGCGCGGAAGACCTTCCCAGCCAAAATGAATGGCAAGACGCAACCCCTCCATCACTCTAACACTTTTCTTTTGCTCGCTTGGCACGAAAGAAGCGGCTAATAATCGCTCCGCACTCCTCCGCCAAGACGCCGCCTTGCCAGTCTATGGAATGATTGTAATGCGATTCATCCATCAGTCGCAGCTGGCTTTCCAGCGCACCGGCGCGCGGTTCTTTAGCGCCAAACACAATCTTGTCAATTCTAGCGTGCACCATCGCCCCGACGCACATCGTGCAGGGCTCAATAGTGACNTAGAGATCACAGCCACTCAGACGATAATTGCCCAACCCTTGCGCTGCCCTGCGCATGGCGATAATTTCTGCATGGCCTGTGGGGTCACAGCTACTGATCGGCTGGTTGTAACCCTCGCCAATCACCGCACCGTCTTTAACCACCAAGGCGCCAACCGGCACCTCTCCAACCGCCGCAGCTTGCTCGGCAAGCGCGAATGCACGGCGCATAAACTCTTCATCTAAAGACACATCATCACCTTTGCCTGAAACTGACTATTTACCCAAGCACTAATCGCGTAAACTCGCGATCATTAACGCTGCAGTTAAGTGTACGTACTTGAAATAGACGGACCAAAAATATTCTCAATGCCCAAGTCCATAGCCACGTCCGAGAGCGGTTCCAATTCAACGTTCAAGTCGACAGCCGACCTCTCACTGTGTTCTCCGCAACCGATCAGCATTACGCCTGATTGGAAGCTGCAATTAAGTCAGGCGGTCAGCTCCATCGATGAATTACTGGCATGCGTCAATCTTAGCACCAAGCAACTCAGCGTCAGTCAGCAGGCATCAAACGAGTTTGCCCTGAAAGTACCGAAGCCCTTTATCGCGCGCATGCAACCCGGTGACCCCCAAGATCCGCTGCTACTTCAGGTGCTGCCAGTTGTCGCAGAAACGCTCGCGGCCGATGGCTACAACCACGACCCCCTCGAAGAGAGCCATCACAACCCGATTGCCGGCATTGTACATAAATATGCTAATCGACTGCTGCTGGTGATTAGCCCTGCCTGCGCCATTAACTGTCGCTACTGTTTTCGTCGCCACTTCCCCTACGATGAAAACCGTCAAAGCAGAGCGCAGTGGCAGAGTGCACTGGACTATATTCGCGCCGATAACAATATTAATGAAGTAATCTATAGCGGCGGCGATCCCCTCGCTGCCAACGATAACTTTCTCGCTTGGCTGACACAACAAATTGCCGATATAGCCCATGTTAAACGACTGCGCATTCACACCAGACTGCCGGTGGTGATTCCTGCACGAGTCGATCAGGCACTATTAAACTGGGCCACGGCAACAAGGCTAAAAGTGATTGTTGTGCTACATATTAACCACGCCAATGAAATTGATGCAGAGGTGGTGACCGCGATTGAGAAATTATTAGANGCTGGCATACAGGTGTTAAATCAATCNGTGCTGCTGCGAGGCGTCAATGATAGTGCAACGACACTGGCAGAACTAAGCGAAGCACTGTTTGACTGCGGCGTAATGCCTTATTACCTTCACCTCTGCGACCCAGTTGCCGGGGCACAGCACTTTGATCTCGACGAGGCAGTCGCACGGCAAATCTACACACAATTACAGGCCCTGCTGCCGGGCTTTCTGCTACCCAAGTTGGTGCGCGAAATTCCCGGCAGCAGATCAAAAACAATTATTACCTAGTCAATACGCAGACTAAAGGTAACGAAACGGACAGTAAGTTAACTCGATTTTTGTCTCTTACAGTCGGCAGAGTGCGCAGATCTTGTTTCCCGCAGGATCACGCAGATACGCCAGATACATGTCGCCCATATCACCGCCGCTGCGGATTCCAGGCGCATCTTCACAGTCAGTGCCGCCATTCGCTAAACCGGCCGCATGCCAAGCATCGCCCTGCTCTGGACCCGTGACATTAAACCCGATGGTACTACCATTGCCGTGCCCAGCCGGCTGCCCATCAATCGGTACACTGAGGGCAAAAATACCGCTCTCACTCATATAAAAGCAGCGACCCTTGGGGTCGATAGTTCCGGGGGCATAGCCCAACGTACCTAAAATGGCATCGTAAAACGTCTTTGACTCGTCGATATTGTTAGCGCCGAGCATAATATGGCTGAACATAGTTATTTCCTCTAAAGATCAAGATTGTATTTATCATAACAAGGCCTAGCTGCAACCCAAGGTTTGTTGGCAGGGTTGCAATCTGGTCTTGAAGTGATAAGTAAGCTCAACGATTATTGGTTGTTGAGTGACGTTACGATACTAAATTTTATGTGCGCAGACACATCTATTTCTAATACGCCACACACTGCCAGAGTAAGAGATATTGAAACTTGAACAATAGTTTACGATGAACAGGCAATCCCCCATTAATAACCAACGTTAATTTGTGGGGGGATTACCCAGTCTTTACAAGTCTTTTATCGGCGGGAAATGGTTAGAAAGGATGATTGCTAACCAAAGTGGGGCCCCAATAACTCAGGACCTCAGAGGCTTGAATACGCTTTGATATTAGGCTCTTCCGGCAGAATCAGCTGAAGTCTTATTTAACCAGCGTACTTGCACAATGATGCCAACTACAAAGATCAGCAAAAATGCCTGATGAAAACCAGCCAACAGTGGATCTTCAAATGAATCAATAAACGGATCCCCCAGCGGCAGTCGGCGCAAGAAGTCAGTGATAGCTGGGATCATATGAAACAGCAGCGTACTGGAGTAACCCAGCGCCTGAAAGTACATGGAAAAGCGGCCAAACCACTTAAACTTTTCCATAACCATGCCGCCGCTAACCGCCACCAGTGTTAGCACCGCCAGCCAGTGAGCGATACCAAAGCCTCCCTGGTTATAGATGCCCAGTGCAGAACCGGCCACAACAATAGTGACCAGCACATAGAGCTTCCCTGACTTGCTGGCCAGGGAAATGATCTTATATTTAAACAAGGTGTAAAATGCACTGACCAGCGCCACTATCCCAAGGATTGTGTGAAACCAACCCAGCAATGTCATCTCTGGCATTTTTATTCTCTCTTATTCTCAGTTATTAAAATGAATTATTTATGAGGATTCACCAGGTACTTCTCACCCGTCGCTTGCTTTGCATAGCCTCTAATAATCTCTGGCTGGAGCATCTCGGCAAAAGAGATCTCCTGGGTGTAGTGGCTGGCAAAGGTAGTATTAATCTCTGCGGCCACGCGCTGACGCATCTGACCAAACCGCTCCATACCAATGCGGCCTATCATTGGCGTTAATAACCAACCACCAAGACCCCATTGCATACCGAAGGAACGGTTTAAAATAGTCGGCGACATATCCAGCCCACCATAGATATACACTTGCTTGTAAGTGTCTGAACCATAGCGGCTATACTCGGTAGCCGTCTTGTTAGCGGCAATTTCCATCGCCGCCAGTATTTGACCTGGCAGCTTGCCGCCATTGCCACCACCAGTGGCATCAAAGCCCAGGGTACAGCCAGTGGCAACCAGTGCATCCACCAGATCGTCCATAAAGCTGTCGGCACTGGTATCACATATATACTCTGCACCCAGCTTTTTAAGGGTTTCGACCTGCTCGGGTTTTCTGACTACATTAATCAGCGGCACAGCGTCGTGCTGACAAATCTTGACCAACATTTGACCAAGATTGGAGGCCGCAGCTGTATTAAGAATGGCGCTGTGGTTTTCCAGTTTCATGGTTTCCACAAAGGCTAGAGCCGTTAACGGGTTAACAAATGAAGATGCTGCTTCAGCGGAGGTAGTACCCTCGTTCATCACCAGACAGCTCTGGGCAGGAATGCAGCGGTACTGACTATACATCGCACCGCCGGCCGCACCCACGGTTTTACCGATCAGGTGCTGGGCATTGGCACCGGCATCGACAACCACACCGCCGCCTTCATTGCCCACCTGCATAGACTGATCCATTCTTGGCTTCATAGCACCCATTAGCGCCGGGTGAATTTTCATTGAGGTAATAGTCTGCTCCCCTTCACCGGAAACCGTTATGCTATCCAGATCAGCGGCAAAACTAATCAGCAGGCCAAGGTCAGAGGGATTAATGGGAGAGGCTTCGACTTTAAGAAGAACATCGTTATCGCCGGGAACCGGCCGCTCTGCATTAACAATTGATAGTTCCAATAGGCCTTCGCTGGTTAGCGTTGAGCGTATTTCTTTTGAGCTATTATCTGACATTACTTCCCTCTCCTTAGTGACAGGCCCCATAGTTGACCCTTAATTGATATTCAGTATGATATGGTTTGTTAGGGTGGTTAAACAAGTAGTCACTAAAATCATACTGGTATGGAAGTGCAAACTATGAGCCAAAGTAAAAGGACCCAATGTAAAAGCCCGGTAAGCAGTGCCTTGAGCCTGATCGGCGGCAAGTGGAAAATAGCTATTATCTATAACTTGCGCCAGGACCCGGTGCGCTTTGGTGAATTAAAGCGAATTCTATCGCCCATTACCCAGCAGATGCTGACCAAGCAGCTGCGAGAAATGGAGAGAGACCGGCTGATTAATCGCAAGGTCTATGAAGTCATTCCTCCCAAGGTTGAGTACTCATTAACCGACTTTGGCCAGTCTTTTATGCCAGTACTAAATTCTCTGTGTAAATGGAGCACAGAGAATAACGACCTGATCCAGTCTATCTCCGCAGATAATTGACAAGCCGCGAATACTTAGCCGGCGACAACTATTCCATCGCCGCTATGGCCACCCAGCCCTGGTATGGCACATTGGTTTCACGCTCGCTATCTCGCTATATAGTGCCTAGGAGTTTTTGGATGTGGCTAGCTATCGCAATGTTATTCGCTGGGCTGAGCAGATTCAGGAGCGTCCGACTGTCCAGCGTGGACTCAGAGTAAACCGAGTCTGGGGAGATGAGAGTCGACAGCTGGCCGAACACCATGATGCCAGCGAGCTGGACCGCTAGAGCGCTATATAGCAGACTTTTTTGGACCCGGGAAAAACCG
>JGI20156J14371_10002749_pt1 | contig 13594 bp, 10 predicted proteins | sample COG_06_FD_14371 | JGI IMG/M metagenome (IMG submission 14371)
GAATTAGTATTAACAACCCCATCAATCGCAAAATTATACTGCAATACATTAATGTAATCATCAACGCCAATACTAATAACCCCATCTGTATCATCCCAACAATTTACATCCAAACTACTTATATTAAAACGCATAGGTGATATCGTGTCTGAATTAACAGCGTCAAAACATTCGGAAGCAGTAGTTACAAAATAATGATTTGTACCAAAAGGTATAGTATTCTCATTCAGTATATATGAGTCAGTAGGATAATAAACATCAGCTACATTGTAATAAGGACCACCAACATTAAGCGCTCCAAAAATATAATAGTGAGTAGAAGTAGTAGCACCTAAAGGGTGAAGCCAATCCACATTAACAAGAGTATCACTTACAGAGGCACAATTAAAAACAGGTGGCGGAATTGAATCTGGAGCTAAAGAAATAACCTCTAACGTATCAGAAAAAAACGTGCAACCATTAATAGTTGCAGCAACAACATAACTTCCTGTACCAACTGAAACTGAAGAATCAGTACTAAAAACTACTGAAGTAGAGTCAAACCATTCAAATGTTGCAGTACTATCAGCAACATTAGCAGTAAGAATAATATCTGCACCACAAGCAATATCCATAACAGTAGAGTCAATACCTAAATTATCATAAACTTGTAACTCAGGAGAAGCAAAACTACCAGCTTCCAGCCAAACATATGAACTTAATGCTCCATCAGAACCATCAGCTATTGCTAATTTAATATGATAAGTAGAGCCACATTGCACTAAAGCTTGAGCTGTAAAAACGGTAGTATAACCATCAGCATCAGCAATAGTATCTAACCCATTTTGATTATCAACAAAATACTGCTGATTAATAGGGGTAACACTATTTACTGATGAAATTGTAATAGGCATTTGAGGGGTTGTATTTGGAATATACGCTAGGTTAACAGCACCATTCGACCAAGGGCCAGCAATACCAGGACCTGATAAAAAGAAACCAAAAACATCATTGTATGCTGTATTCTCAAAAGCAAAATACTCTTGAGAACCAAAAGCGTATCTGAAACTTAAAGTATCAGATGTTGGAATAAAATCAAACTCCAAAATGGCAATATCATTTACTGAACTTACAGAAAAAGACTGTCCAATCATACCAGGAACTGAATTAGCAACTGCCAATAAATCAGGATCTATAACAGTATTTGCAATAAATGGAAAAGTAGGTGCAGATGCAGGATCTAAATCATTTACATCACCAGTAGAAAGTACAATTCCACTATCAATTCCTAATGAAGTATTGATAGCATTAAAAAAACCTATCTGGCAAGAATCACCTTGATAATTAATATTTGAAGCCGACACACCACCTCCAATTAAAATATTGTTAGTCATCCAAACAGGGTCATCATAAGGAGGGGTATTGTCTACAACAATTTGAGAATGTGCATTAAAAGCACTTAGAGCCAAGAGTAAAAATAGTATTTTTTTCATATCCTACAAAAATACGAAAAAATAATAAAAACTACTATATATAATAAAGGCAGTCTTATGCGTTCAAATTTGCATCAGATTGTTTGCTAAACATCTCGGAATAAGCATCCTTAATTTTTAGCAACTCCTGATGCGTACCTTCCTCTAGTACATTTCCGTTTTTAAGATGTAAAATTTTATCAGCATTTACAATAGTAGAAAGCCTATGTGCAATAACAATAGTGGTACGATTAGTAGACAGTTTCTCCAAAGCTGATTGCAACAACTCCTCAGTAGCAGTATCAATAGAAGCAGTAGCTTCATCTAAAATTAAGATTTTAGGATCACAAATATAAACCCTTAAAAATGCAATCAACTGCCTTTGCCCTACCGACAAAGTAACTCCCCTTTCCCCAACCACATAATCGTAATTACCAGGAAGAGAATTGATAAATTCATCAACACCAATTTCCTTTGCAGCAGCAACAACAGTTTCTCTAGAAACAGTAGCATCAAAAAGAGTAATATTATTCAAAATACTATCAGAAAATAAGAAAACTTCCTGCTGAACTAATGCAATATTTTTTCTTAAATTAGCCAAAGCAATATCCTTTACATTAACTCCATCAATAGTAATAGCGCCTGAATTGATTTCATAAAAACGATTCAACACACTAACAATAGAAGTTTTACCAGCACCAGTCCTACCCACCAAAGCTAACATTTTACCAGTATCAATATTAAAGCTTAAATCCTTAAGCACCCACTCCCCTTTTTTATAAGCAAAATCAACATCAGAAAAAGCAATAGAGCCCTTTAAATCAGTAATTGTTTTTATACCATTATCAATGATTTTTTCCTCAGTATCTAACACTTTAAAAACACGCTCAGAACCCACAATACCCATTTGTAAAATATTGAACCTATCCGCTAGTTGCCTGATAGGACGAAACATCATGTGAACAAATAAAATAAAAGCTATAAGCTCACCAACCGTAATAGACTTACCCTCCAAAATACCATGACCTCCATACCACACAATTAAACCAATGGACATAGCCGAAAGCACCTCAACAACAGGAAAGAAAACTGCATAATAAAAGATAGAGCGTAAATGAGCATCTCTATGCTCTTTATTTATCTTAAAAAATTTATCATATTCCGATTTTTCACGATTAAAAATTTGAACGACATTCATACCTACAATATGCTCCTGAACAAAAGTATTGAGCTGAGAAACCTGCTCACGAACATCCTGAAAAGAGGCTTTAATATTTCGTTTAAACCAAGAAGTAGCCACCAACAAAACAGGAATAGTTAGCATGGCAATTAATGCCAAACGCCAATCAACATAAAACATCATAGAAACAACAACAATAAGCTTTAAAAGCTCAGCAATAATAACCAATAATCCTTGAGAGAAAATATCAGCAATAGTTTCAATATCAGAAATTGAACGCGTAACTAAAGTGCCAATGGGAGTGTTATCAAAATACTTCATTCTAAGTGATAAAATATGCTTAAAAACTTTAGTTCTTAAATCCTGAATAACATGCTGCCCCAACCAAGTAGACAGATAAATATAAAAGAATTGCAACACCCCTTCAATTACCAAGATAGCCATTAAAATCATAGTAATATTAATTAATCCCTGCTTATCAGGAATTACAATATAATTATCAATAGCATGATTGATAAGCAAAGGACGAGTTGGCCCTAGAACCGAAAGTAAAATTGCCGATAAAGCAGCAATAAAAAAGGTAACTTTATAAGGTTTAGCAAACTCCAAAACTCTTTTGAGTAAATCAAAATCAAGCACTTTACCCGTTTTAGTTGTTTGTTTTTTATTATTCGTTTCTTGCATTTAGGATACTATATTTTTAGGATACTCAACTTTAGCAAGAAAAAGCCCTTTGGCAGGAGCAGAAGTACCCGCTTCACATCTATCCTTAGCAGCAATTACATCTAGCACCTGGTCAGCAGAGATTTTAGCAATACCCACTTCTAACAAAGTTCCAACTATTGCCCTTACCATATTACGCAAAAAACGATCCGCCTTAATAGTAAAAATCAACACATTATTATCCCACTCCCAATGTGCTAGAGCTACTTCACAATTATTAGTAAAAGTATCTGTATTAACTTTGGAGAAAGAAGTAAAATCTTGCTTACCCAAAATATAATCAGCCCCCCTATTCATTGCATCAACATCTAGTTTTTGATGCAAATAATAAGCATCAGGAGCAAAAGGGCTTTTATGCTGAACAATATGATACTCATAAGTACGGCTGATAGCATCAAAACGACTACTCACCTCAGCACTAACCTCAAAAATAGCTTGAACAGCTATATCAGATGGTAAAAAAGAATTTAGTTTTTGAATAAGAATTTTAGCTTCAAACTCTTTTTTACAATCAAAGTGAGCAAACATTTGTTTAGCATGCACCCCAGCATCCGTACGCCCTGCACCCATCACCTCAATTTTGACATTGAGTATAGTACTTAAAGCCTTATTAATTTCTTCCTGAATAGTATTAGCATTAGGCTGAACTTGCCAACCATGGTAAGCAGTACCTTTATATGAAAGTTGAATGAAAAATCGCATTGTTTAATTTGATGCAAAAATAGAAAACGGATTTAATTACATACTAAGTAAAAAAAATATTCGTTCGCTATTGCAATTAAATTTACAAAACTTAAATTTGCCATCCTAAATAAATAATGATGACTGAGACAATACAAACTGACATTAAAGAATTAAACGAAAAGATAAACAAGGAAAGTGCTATCATTGATATGCTGATGCTTGAACTCAACAAAGTAATTGTTGGACAAAAGCACATGAGTGAACGCCTATTAGTTGCCCTACTATCAAACGGACATATATTACTGGAAGGAGTACCTGGGCTTGCAAAGACACTTGCAATATCAACCCTTGCAAAAACGATAGATGCAAAATTCAGTCGTTTACAATTCACACCTGACTTATTGCCTGCAGATATTATCGGAACACAAATATACAGCCCGAAAAATGAGACTTTCTCAGTAAAAAAAGGACCTATATTTGCTAACTTTATACTTGCTGATGAGATAAACCGTGCTCCTGCAAAAGTACAATCAGCTTTACTTGAGGCCATGCAAGAACGCCAAGTAACTATTGGAGGAGAATCATTTCCACTAGATAAACCATTTTTAGTAATGGCTACACAAAATCCAGTAGAACAAGAAGGTACTTACCCACTACCTGAAGCACAAGTAGATAGGTTCATGCTAAAAGTAGTGATTGATTACCCAAAGAAAGAAGAAGAAAAATTAATTGTAAGAAACAACCTTGCAAAAACATTCCCAACTGCCAATACCGTACTAAAGCCAGAAGCAATTATACGTGCTAGAGATTTAGTAAAAGAAGTGTATCTGGATGAAAAAATTGAGCAATACATTATTAATATTGTATTTGCTACAAGATACCCTGAACAATCCGGATTGGAGAAATTCAAAGACATGATTTCCTTTGGAGGATCACCAAGAGCAAGTATTAACCTAGCAGCTGCATCCAAAGCCTTTGCCTTTATAAAAAGAAGAGGATATGTAATACCAGAAGATGTAAGAGCACTATGCCATGATGTCCTAAGGCACAGAATAGGACTTACTTATGAAGCAGAAGCAGAAAACATTACTTCAGAAGACATTATTACCGAAATACTAAATGCGGTAGAGATTCCTTAATGAGCACCTCAGCCCTCTTAAAAAAAGTAAGAAAGATTGAGATAAAAACCAAAGGACTCTCCAACCATATTTTTGCAGGAGAATACCAGACGGCTTTTAAAGGGAAAGGTATGGCCTTTTCGGAAGTGCGAGAATATCAGCCAGGAGATGATATTCGTTCCATTGACTGGAATGTAACTGCTCGATACAATGCGCCATTTGTAAAAGTTTTTGAGGAGGAAAGAGAAATGACTGTAATGCTTTTAATAGATGTTTCAGCATCAGGAAATTTCGGAACACAGGAGCAATTCAAAAGAGAATTAGCGACAGAGCTTTCTGCTATACTTGCCTTTTCTGCCATTAAAAACAATGATAAAGTGGGTGTTATTTTCTTTACTGATAAAGTAGAACAATTCATCCCACCTAAAAAAGGGAAAAGCCATATTCTAAGAATAATTCGTGAAGTACTGGCCTTTCAACCAACAGGAAAAGGAACCAATATTGCAGTAGCTTTGGAATATTTTAATTCCGTAATTAAAAAAAGAAGTATTTGTTTTATTCTCTCAGATTTTATGAGTAAGGAATTTGACAGACCCTTGAAAATTGCAAGTAAAAAGCATGATTTAGTTGCACTTAGAATTCACGATACAAGAGAAGATACCTTGCCTAATGTTGGACTTGTACCTATGCAAGATGCTGAAACAGAAAAAATGATTTTTGTTGATACCTCTAGCAAGAAAGTACGAGATAATTTTGCAAAAAATAGATTGCAAGCAACTGAAAAATTACGCAAACTATTCCCTGCCAGTGGTGTGGACTTAATTGACATCACTACAGGAACAGATTATGTAAAACCCCTGATTAACTTTTTTAAAACTAGATGAAGTAGAAGATGAAAAAAATAATTGCACTTTTATTAGTCAGCAATATCGCTTGGGGGCAAACAGCTTTAATGGACACCAATTCAATCCTGATTGGTGAGCAAATAAATTTCAGCATCAGCAATCCAATCAGTGAAACTGAAGTATGGCCTACATATGATGAGTTTTTGGCAGACGGAATTGAAATCATTAAACAAGGAAAACTAGATACTAACGAGAATTTAATTTCACAAAAATTCATCATTACCGCTTGGGATAGCGGAAGCTACTATATCCCTCCTATTTCTTTTTCCGCAACTAGTAAAACACAAGGATTACTCTTAAATGTGCAAACCATTATTTTAGAGGAAGGTGCTGAGCTGAAAGACATAAAACAACCTATGGAAGCCCCCATAGGCTGGAGCGATATTTGGCCTTGGCTTTTAGGAATTGTCTTACTTATACTTATTGCTTATATTCTTAAAAAATATGTGTTCACCAAAAAGGAAGCATTAAAAATAGAGAAGCCAAAAGTGATTATACCAGCTGATATTACAGCCCTACAACAATTAACAAAATTAGATGAAGCACAATTATGGCAAGCGGGAAACGTTAAAAAATACCATAGTGAAATATCCGAAATCATTAGGAGATATACTGAAAATAGATTCAACTTTATTGCCTTAGAACTCGCAACTGAAGAGATCATTATTGAGCTAAAAAGCAAAGTGAATAATGAGCAATTAGCAAGCATTACTATCCTATTAAAAAGAGCTGATTTAGCCAAGTTTGCTAAAAGCAAACCTGAAGAAACTGAGAATAAAGAAAGTATGCAACTAGCCAAACATTTTGTTGCACAAACAAAACAAAAGCAAATAAATAATGGCTAATTACACCTTTGTAAATAGTGAGTTTTTCTATCTATTAGTTTTGCCATTAGCATTACTAATATGGCACGGCCTAAAACACAAGAGCAAAAGCAGTGCTATTTTATTTTCTGGAACTGAGGCGATAGATACCAAGCCAACTATAAAACAACAATTACGCCACTTACCTTTTGTATTGAAAATTGCAGCAGTAACCTTAATGATTATTGCTTTGGCTCGCCCGCAATCTTCCATTAATTGGGAGGAAAGTACAACAGAAGGTATTGATATTGTTTTGGCAATGGATATTTCAGGAAGTATGCTGGCACAAGACTTAAAGCCTGATCGATTAGAAGCCTCTAAAAATGTAGCAATGGATTTTATCAGCAAACGAATAAACGACCGTGTTGGCTTGGTTATTTTTGCAGGAGAAAGTTTTACCCAATGCCCACTTACAACTGACCATAATGTACTTATTAATTTATTCCAAGATGTTAAAAGTGGTATGGTAGATGATGGAACAGCTATAGGAATGGGATTAGCCACAGCAGTGAACCGATTAAAAGATTCTGAAGCAATATCTAAAGTAATAATTTTACTTACGGATGGAGTAAATAATAGCGGAATGGTACCACCACTTACGGCTGCTGAAATTGCTGAGAAATTTGGCATTAGAGTGTATACCATTGGTGTAGGAACTGAAGGATTTGCTCCCTACCCTTTTCAAACTCCATTCGGAATACAATACCAAGAAGTAGAAGTAAAAATTGATGAAAAAACTTTACAAGATATTGCAACACTAACAGATGGAAAATACTTTCGAGCGACCAATAATAATTCCTTAAAAGAAATTTACAAAGACATTGATGCTTTGGAGAAATCAAAGATAGAAGTTACAGAATTTCACAAGCGTTCTGAGGAATTTTTACCCTTTGCACTTTGGGCTTTAGGTTTATTGTTTTTAGGTTTAATTTTACAAATTACTTATTTAAAGCAGATTCCTTAAATGTTAAGATACGAACATATTGAATATTTGAATTTCCTATTTGGAATTCCTGTTTTAATAATAGCAATGCTATTATATAGTAAATGGAAGGCAACTGCCTTAGCTCTTTTTGGAGATAGCCGTTTAATAAAAGAATTGATGCACTCTTTTTCAAAAAGGAGAACTCAAATAAAAAACATCCTTACTATTCTTATTTTCATTTTATTAATCATTGGTATTGCTAACCCACAAGTAGGTACAAAAATGGAGGAAGTAAAAAGAGAAGGAGTGGACTTAATGATAGCCATTGATCTTTCCAACTCCATGATGGCTGAGGACATAAAACCTAACCGATTGGAAAGAGCTAAACTTGCCATTTCCCGCTTGATTGACAAACTCGAAGGCGATAGAATTGGGCTTATCGTTTTTGCAGGAGAGGCTTATGTTCAACTTCCAATCACTACAGATTATTCAGCAGCAAAACTTTTCCTATCAACAGTAAGCACAAACATTGTACCCACACAAGGAACTGAAATTGCAAAGGCAATCGATTTAAGCATTCAGTCCTTTGACATGGAAAATGCACAAAATAAAGCTATCATTATTATTACTGATGGAGAAAGCCATGATGAAAAAGCAATTGAAAGCTCCGAGCAAGCCAATGAACTTGGAATATTCGTTCATACTTTAGGTATGGGACTCAGCAAAGGAGGGCCAATTCCTATCTACAACAAATACGGCAACCGAACGGATTACCGAAAAGATAGAGATGGAAATACTATTATAAGTAAATTAAATGAGCAACTTTTACAACAAATTGCTAGTGCAGGAAAAGGAACTTATGTGCGTGCAAATAATTCCAAAGCAGGGCTATCCACCCTATTTGCTGAAATTAATAAAATGGAAAAAAAAGAAATTGGGACTATGGTTTTCACTGAATACAAGGACAGGTTTCAATTATTTATTGGATTGGCCTTATTTTTATTGTTAACGGACTTAATCCTACTGGGAAGAAAAAATAAATGGAGTAACCGTATCAATTTTTATAAGGACTAATGAAAAATACACTCTTCATATTATCATTACTAATGTGCATAACCTCTTTTGCTCAGAACAAAAAATCATTCTTAAGAGATGGAAATGAGCTATATACTGATAGTAGTTACAATGATGCTGAAATGCAGTACCGAAAATCATTAGAAAAAGATCAGGATTATTTTAATGCTTCTTTTAATTTAGCAGATGCTGTTTACAAGCAAGAACGCTATGAAGAATCATCAGCACTTTTTGATGCTTTAATTGACAATGCTCCTACTGAAAATGATTTAGCAAAAGTTTATCATAATTTAGGAAACTCTTTAACTCAAGAACAAAAATTAGAAGAAGCAATTGAAGCTTATAAGAATGCATTAAGGATAAATCCGAATGATGCAGAGACGAGGCACAATTTAGCGCTCTCCAAAAAACAAAAGCAAGAACAAGAACAGCAAGAGGAGAAAAAAGAAGAGAACAAAGAGGAAAAGAAAGATCAAGAAAAAGACAAAGAAGGAAAGGAGCAAAATAAAGAGCAGGAAAAGGAAGATGAAGAAAAGGAGAATCAACCAGAGGAGAAAAAAGAAGAAATGAGCAAGGAGGATGCTGAGAAAATGCTAGAAGCAATTCAACAAGAAGAAAAAGAATTGCAAGAAGAACTACAAAAAAAGAAAGTGAAAGGAAAAAGAGTTAAAGTATTAAAAGACTGGTAAGTTGAAAAAAATTATTCTAATATTATTTGTATTTATTAGTACACTTAGCTTTGCACAAAAGCTAAGTGTGTCTGCTGATAAAAACCCTGCAATAGTTGGTGAACAAATTTTGATACAATACAGCATAGATACACAAGGAATTAATTTTAAATCTCCAAACTTTAACGGACTAAGAGTTTTAAGCGGACCAAATCCCTCAACACAAAGTAGTTATAGTTTTGTAAACGGAAAAAGTCAGAGTAGTACCAAAACAACTTATTCCTATTATTTAAAAGCTACAAAGGAAGGAACTTTTAATATTAGCCCTGCAACTATAAAAGTAGATGGAAAAACTATAAAAAGCAAGTCCTACCAACTAAAGATTGTAAAAGGAAGTGAGAAAAATAAAGCACAACAAAAAGCACTAAGTGACAACTTATTTATAAAAGTTGATGTAAGTAAAAGAAACATAGTTCTTGGAGAACAAATAATTGTTACTTACAAACTATTTACTAGATTAGAACTAAACAATACTGAGCTTAGCGAACTTCCTGATTTAAATGGATTTTGGACAAAAGATTTAGAAACCTCAAGCAGATTTAAAAGAGATGTAATTGATGGGATTCCGTACAATGTAGCTACTGTAAAAAAATCAGTTTTAACTGCTCAAAAATCAGGTAAGTTGATAATTGATCCAATGGAACTGAAATGCAGTATAAGGGTTAAGAACAACAAGAGAAATAGAGGTTTCTTTGGCAACAATTATCAGATTCAAGAAGAATATATTTCATCAAAAGCAATTACCATAACTGTTACTGAATTACCCAGCCCACCTCCTAATTTTCATGGTGCTGTTGGAAAATTTATAATTAAATCAGAAGTGGATAATACTACAGCAAATGCTAATGATGCAATAACCTATAAACTAACAATAACTGGTACTGGAAACATTGAGTTAATTGAACCCTTAGCAATTCAGTTTCCTGAAGATTTTGAAGTTTATGACCCTAAAATTTCCGACAGGATATTTGAAGGTGGAAGAAAAAGAAGCATTAAAACTTTTGAGTATTTATTAATTCCAAGATATGAGGGAGAGTACACTATTCCTAGTTCAAGCTTAGTCTATTACAATAATAAAACTAAGAAATACGTTACTAAAAAAACCCTTCAGCATAATTTAATAATAAATGCTAACAACAATTCTGAGGATGAGAACTCAACAATAAATCAGCAAAAAATAAAAACTGAAAAAAAAGATATTCATTATATTTTCACAACAACTAAGCTGAAAGAAATTCGTGATAATATCTTAAATATAAATCTCTTTATTATAATCTTCTTTTTACCAATATTTTTAATTATTCTCCTTTGGATTCACAATACAATAGTTGGAAAAACAGACACAAATAGTAGTGATTGGAAAAACAAGAAAGCAAACAAAATTGCACTAAAAAGACTAAAATACGCACAAAATTGCATAAATAATAACGATTTTGACTCATTTTTTGAAGAAATTGAAAAATCAATTTGGGTTTATTTTGCTGATAAATTTAAAGTAAGTATAGCAGATTTATCAAAAGAAACTGTAAGCACACACTTTTACTCTAATACTATTGATATCAATACAGAAAAGGAATTTATCGCTCTTTTAGATGAATGTGAATTTGCACGCTATGCACCTGCTAGTAATAAAAACGCACAAATGGGAGATATTTTAAATAAAGCCAAGCACATAATTATTGAAGTTGAAACTGCCTTAAGATGAAATTAAAAACTCTCATTATCACCCTCCTAGTAAGCATTAGTTCTTTTGCTTCAGATCAACTTTTTGAAAAGGCAAATAAAGCTTACAATAACTCAGATTACACTTTTGCTATTCCTCTTTATGATAGTATTTTAACTATAGGATTGGAAAGCAGTGAACTATACTACAACTTAGGAAATTGTCATTACAAAGCACAAGATTGGGCAAATGCAATATGGCATTATGAAAAAAGCTTAAAACTAGAGAAAAACGACAAAACCATACAAAACCTTGAGCTAGCAAACCTCAAAATTATTGACCGAATAGAAGAGATTCCTCAGCTTTTTTATAAAAAATGGTGGAGTAGTTTTATCTCAATATTTAATACATTTTCTTGGCAACTAATCAGCATTTTAATCATTTGGCTTGCACTTACAATAAAGATACTTAGTCAATTTACTAATTACAAAAAAGAGCACTTTTTAAGTATTTTGTATTCTCTTGCGCTTATCAGTATGTTTGCAACTTACAGCTCTTACCAAGGAAAAATAACTAAAAAAGAAGCTATTATTTTCACCTCATCAATAGTTGTAAATAGTGCTCCAACAACAAACAGCACTAACTTATTCTCTTTACATTCAGGAAGTAAAATTGAGATTTTAGACACTATTGGAGAATGGATAAACATTAAAATTGCAAATGGAAGCAGTGGTTGGATAAAAGAATCAGGTTGTAAGGTTTTGTAAGTAATATTAGTTATTTTCATCTAGAACAAATCAAGTAATTTTTTCGTATATTTGTAACCTATAAAAAAACTCCATTTTAATGAAAAGATTCTTACTTATATTTTTTACGTTATTTACTTATGCCTTTTGTTATTCCCAGGGAGGTGCGGGACCTATTCAATCTTGTTCATCTACAATACCAGAAATTTGTAATGGATCTTTATATCCTGCCGCCACTTCAGGTACAGCAACTGCTCCATCTGGAACAAGTCTTAATTGTGGTTTTTCTGCAATTACTCAATATGGATCATTTTACTTTTTTGAATCCAACACTAATGGTCCATTAAGCATTAATATTACTCCTACAGATGTAATAGGAATTCCATATCCAAATATAAATACTTCACCTGATCTTGATTATATTTGTTGGGGACCATTTAATGATCTAACAACAATGTGTGATCTATTAACAAATCCAAATCAAGAAGATTGTAGCACTGCTCCTCCTACTACACAAGAAGTTTTACAAATAACAAATGCAGTAGCTGGAGAGTTTTATGTTATTCTTGTTGCGAACTGGGCTGCATCAGGTTCAACACCTGACCCATGTTTTATTCAATTCACAGCAACAGGCCCTAATGATGCATTTGGAGGTCCTAGTCCTGGAGATGCTGGTGCTGATGCTGGGTGGGGAAATCCACTTTTATTTTGTGATACTGATCCTCAAATGAACTTAATTGACCAGTTAAATGGTCAACCAGTCAATAATGGCATCTGGACTTATAATGGAAATTCGGTTCCTGGAACTTTTGACCCTGCAATTGACCCTCCAGGTATCTATACGTACTCTATTGCTGGAAGCTCAAGCGGTACTTGTCCAGGGGATGATGCAATTGTTAATCTTGATGTTTTTAGTGCTTCAAGTATTTCCATTACTTCACCTTCAGTAATTTGTTCTAATGAGAATACATTTACATTAACAGGAATTCCTCCTGCTGGATGGTCAACACAAGGAAATGGAGTGTTTACTGACAATACAGGAGGAGTTATTACTGACTTTGATCCAGCTATATCAGGAATAGGAAATCATAACATTACATATACTTACACCCCTCAAGGATGTAACCCAATACCTGTTGGCGGATCCATATTAATAAATGAAGCTCCAACAGTACTGCCAAATGATGTAACTACAAACAATCCATCTTGTTTTGGATACAATGATGGTAGTGCTTTATTAACAGCAAGTAGCGGGCAACCAGCTTATATTTTTAATTGGTTTGGAGAAGATCCTTTAGCTTTAACCGCTGGAACATTTAATTATACTGTTACAGATGCAAATCAATGTTCATTTTCAAGCAGTGTTACTTTATATGACCCATTAAATACGACTAGTATTATAAACGAATATAACAGTAGTTGTTATGGCGCAAATGATGGCGCAGCAAGCATAACAATGCTTGGAGGGGTTACACCTCCAGGAAATGTTTCTTTATTACCATATTGCGCATCAAATCCATCACCAGATTTTGAT
>JGI20156J14371_10002753_pt1 | contig 13579 bp, 16 predicted proteins | sample COG_06_FD_14371 | JGI IMG/M metagenome (IMG submission 14371)
ATTTTACCTTCCCTCCATTTAGTATTAAAAAATGATCCAATGGCAATATCATACTTACCTGTGGCAATATCATTGACATATATGTTATAATTCGTTGATTTCTCGGGACTAAATGAAACTTCAAAATTATATTTATCTTTAAGTGACTCTTCTATTTTTTTCCATATATCCCATGTAAAACCACTATATACAGGATTACCTTCACTATCAATAGTTTTATTTGTTGTTGTTAAACTTGAACCGATTATTATAAAAACCTTGATTGTTGGTTTATCTAAACTTGCCCCAAGAATAGAAGGGATATTTGGTATAATTTCATCTAACATATTTAATATATCATTATATTATTTAGTAAAAATATTTTGTTAATATATAGTATAATGCATCATTACAACAAAAAACTTACCAAAAAAATGAAACGTGGGCCAAAGTCTACTAACAAAAGATATAAAAGAAAAACCGTTACGAAGAAAATTAAATTAAATAGAAAAAGATTAAATAAAAAAGTAGTAAAAAGACGGAATACCCAAAAAAAACGGTCTACTAAAAGAAGACGCAGTATTAAAAGAGGTGGTCAGGAAATTCCTGACTCTCACGATATAGCAGGTGGATCGAAATATATNGCCGGNGGNANTGNCGNANATNGAAGAACCTATTGCCGGCGGTAGTCCGGATATGGAAGAACCTATTGCCGGCGGTAGTCCGGATATGGAAGAACCTATTGCCGGTGGTAGTCCGGAGGAGGAAGAACCTATTGCCGGTGGTAAGAAAGCCAGACGTAAACAAAAAGGTGGCAGTTGTGGGTGCGGTGTTATCAGTTAATCTGATTGATACCATGTTTTAATGATAATTTCGTGTTTATTCCATACACATTGATTTAAATTAGAACAATATGTATCCCAAACAGTTGCGTTTAATGTGGGATTTTTAACCAAAACACTATTTGGTGTGCACATACAAATATAAGATTTAGGAATAATTGTCCAATACGCTATATCATTGTAATTGTCTGATTTTGATATTACTATATTACTATATGTCTTTAAAAACATGCAAGATAAAATGAAACTTTTAACAATATAATTCATCATTTACATATAAGTAATAAAAATGTATTTATATATATTTTTATTATTATAATTATTATAATTACCAACTACCGAACATACTACCACCATCGTTTGCGGCAAGTGGTTCATTTTGACCAGGTGTATCCGCGTTCTGTAAAGGATTTGATGTATTTTGATACATATCGTTAAAATCTGTATTATTTGTGTTTTGTTGAGGAATGCTTGTTAAACCTCTATTTGATGGTAATAATTGCGAGGTGTCAAGTGTGTCAGATTGACTCGGTTGATGCTGACCCGCGATTGGCTGCGAAACCTTAACATTTTTCTCTTGTTTTACATTTTCTTTTGCTTCGTTATTACCGTTTATTAAATCCATTGTTCGTTCAATTAATATATTAATTTTAGAACCAAGTTTGGTCTGCATTGTTGATAGAATTAATAAGAATGGTAGGATAAAAGTTATTGAATTAAAAGCTTGGTATTCCTTTCCACTGTATGTACCGAAATATCTAATAATTCGGTCGGTAAACCATAAACCCATTAACATAAAAATTATTTGTCCTACAGATTCTAAAAGTATTTCTAAATTACCTTTACTCTCATCTTCTTCAGGAACAAAGTGTTTCACCGCCTTAAGTATTAAAATTATAGGAATTATGGCAAGAACTGTATATTGAATTATATTTAATAAATCAATCTTGTTGTCTTCGTCTAAAGTTAATAAATAATTAATGAAACTCATAGGTTCTTTACTCTGTGTAATATTGTCTATATCCATATGAAGTATAAAAAGAAATTAAAAAAATCTTAATATAGATATTTATATGTTATCGCGCGCTCTTGAATCAATAAAGTTTAGGAACAACCAAAAACATGATGAAAATCAGTATATCGCATTAATAGATGATATAATAAATCATGGTGATATGGTTGATGGGCGCAACGGAAAAACGTTGACTGTTTTTGGAAGTTCGATGCATTTTTCATTAGAAAATGGCGAACTACCTTTATTAACAACAAAAAAGGTTGCGTGGAAAACATGTTTAAAAGAACTATTGTGGTTTATTAGTGGTTCTACCAATAACGATTTGTTAAATGAGCAAAATGTAAAAATATGGAATGGTAATTCGTCGAGGGAATTTTTAGATTCGCGTGGTTTAGTAAATAATAGGGTAAATGATTTGGGACCGGTGTATGGACATCAATGGCGTTTTTTTAATGCTGATTATAGCACATGTGACGATAGTTATAATGGAAAGGGTGTAGATCAATTAGATTATATCGTAAAACAATTAAAAGATCCTAAAGAACGCTACTCAAGGCGTCTATTGATGAGTGCCTGGAACCCAGGACAATTAGATGAAATGGCGCTTCCACCGTGCCACGTGTTAGTTCAGTTTAATGTATTGCCTGGTGATAAGTTATCGTGTAGTTTATATCAAAGAAGTGGCGATGTAGGTTTAGGTGTTCCGTTTAATATTGCGTCGTATAGTTTTTTAACCCATTTAATAGCATTTCATTGTGGGTTAAAAGCCCATGAGTTTTGCTATCATTTAGGAAATTGTCATATATACGACGACCATATTGAACAATTAAAGATTCAGAGAAATAAAGAACCATACAAATTTCCTAAATTAGTGATAAAAGATAAAAAAGATGATATAAATGATTATATAGTAGACGATTTTGAAATAAAGGATTATAAATCTCATGAACCAATCAAAATGAATATGCGTAATTAATGACAAAACATTTCATATATAATATAATAATGAGTGGTGCTTCTGGTTTATCTGCGGCAAAGAGAAGAAGGGCGGGATCAAATATTTCTTTAGATAATAACAATAATAATAGCCCGGGAAACAATGGTAATAATAATACCCGTTTACGAATCCAAGATCTTGTGATTGATCATGAACGACGTATTCAAGATTTTGAAAAACTATTTACCGATAATGAAAATATTGTTATGAATAATTCAGATAATGATACTGAATACAACGATAAAATAAATACACGATTGGATAAAATAGAAAATAAACTTGTTCCTGGCGTAGACGATAAAGAAAATATAGAATACTATAAAAATAAAATAAAAACGATGGAAGAGCAAATTGCTGAGCTTAAAAAAACTATGATGAGCATACAAAATATTGCAATGGACACAAGCACATCTCTCATGGAATATAAAAATAGTGTGACTAAAACTAACTAAAAATTTAATAAAATAATAAATTGATATTAATTTATAGAGATAAATCAATATTAATAATAATAATGAAGATTGAATTAAGTGATGCTAAAAAAGTTGTGCAGTTCTCTATTATCCTGCAAAATATTCGGGCTTATTCTGAGCACGTAGTTATGAATATTAGTAAAGATGGTCTGTTTATGCAAGGAATGGATTCAAGCCATTGTAGTTTTTTTGAAATTAAACTTACCCCTTCTTGGTTTGATGTATTTTATTATGACGAAGACAATGATATCTCAACATTGGGTATCAATACTAACATATTACATAAAATTATAACAATTTTTAAAGATGGACAAACTATTGTTTTAGAAGTACAAGATGATGATAGACTAAATATATCATTTATTGGTGGAAATGATAAAATATTTAATAAATATTTTGAAATCCCTTTGATGGATATACAACAGGAAACCGTTAAAATCACAATTGAGGATACAGATGTAGACCTAATAATGACGAGTAAAAGCTTTCATGAGTTAATTAATCAGTTTCAAAATTTTGATGAAAATTTGAGCTTGCATTTTACAGAAGAAGAGGTATCTATGTTTTCGGATGGTATTTATGGTTTAATGAAGGTAAATATTAATTTAGATGATGTAACAGAATATTCTGTAGTCGAGGATTTAGATATAAAACAAAGTTATAGTTTAAAGTATATCGCGATGATGTGTCTTTTTAATAAATTATCCGACGAATTTAATATGACCTTTAGTGAGGATAAACCCATGACTGGCAGATATGATTTGGACGACGAAAGTTTTGTTAAATTTTATTTAGCAACAAAGGTAATTGACGATGAGTAAAGATCGGTAAAAAAATTTATAATTAGAATATTAATATGTTTATAATAATTTTTTTAATATTTTGTATAGTTTTATTTTTATATATCCATGTATTTTTTCATCTCAAAACAAGCAATGATTTGGAAATTTATGATATTGAAATACCTAACAAAGAAAAATTTGAGGAAATATGTAATTTAAAACAACCAACAAGGTTTAAATTTAATAATAAAGAAATAAATAATACTTGCAACTTAAATAATCTTATAAATAATCACTCTATGTTTGATGTTAATGTTAGAAATGTAAATTATGATAGCAATAACAAGAATAATGAATCTTTATATTTATCTTATCCATTAAAAAAGGCACTTGACATATTAGAAAAAGACAAGGGTGCTAACTATTTAATAGAATCGAATGATGATTTTATAACTGAAACAGGAATGAAAAAAGTATTTAAAAATAATGATTTATTACTTAAACCACCCTTGAACTTTTACAATATGTATGATATTAATATTGGAAATAAGGGACTAATAACACCATTAAAATATGATTTGTATAATAGAAATTTTTTTTATATTGTAAAAGGATCTATTAAGATTAAGTTAATGCCCCCAAAATATAGTAATAATTTACACGAAATAAAGGATTATGAAAATAATGAATATTTATCCGCTATAAATCCATGGAATTTGCAGGAAAAATATAAAAATGATTTTGAAAAAATTAAGAATTTAGAAATAACGTTGAAAGGAGGGGGATATGTTATATATACCTTCATATTGGTGGTATAGTTTTAATTTCATTGAGAACAGTGTGCTAACAAGATTTAAGTATACCACTTATATGAGTTCGCTCTCAACATTGCCACAGAATATATTACATTATTTGCAATTACAAAATATTAAATATCGTGTAATAAATAACAATGATAAACAACCTATAAATGGTGTCGAAACTATAAATGTTGTCGAAACTATAAATGCTGACGAAATTATAAATGCTGACGAAATTATAAATGCTGACGAAATTATAAATGCTGACGAAACTATAAATGCCGACGAAACTATAAATGCCGACGAAAATTAAATTTTTGGATTAATCTTCTTATTTTTTTTATTATAAATATGAGCCGGATAAAAAAACCATATAATAAAACCGAATACTATACATGTCATTGATATCCATACAAGTAATTCTAACATATAATTATAATTATAATTAATAATAATAATTTATATTTAATAATATTAATAAATATCTTATTTTGAAGGTAAAATTGTTGTAATATTTGTTTTATTTATTAATTTGTTTTCATTATGTAATATTTTATCAATAATATCGTTTGTATTATCATTTAATTCAATTAAATAAACAGGTGCTACCGGTGTTTGATATGTAAAAATAATATTCAACATATATTTTACAATATTGCTATTTACAATTATAATACTTTTTTGTAAGTATTGTTTCGGTTCCCTTTTAAGTTTTGAAATAAATTGACTCATTTGGACGGAATAATATAATGGCATTAGACCAATATTTTTTGTATTAAATATAAAAATAAAATTTTTTTTTAATTTATACAGACTTTCCCATTCTTCAATAAAATTATTGAAATATAATTCATTAATTTCATTATATAAAATAACTTTAACAATAGAATGTGTGTCATATAAAGAGTAATCAAACTTTGCAAACATATTAAATATTATATTATATTAAATATTATATTATATTAAATATTATATTATAATAAATTTTTAATAATGTTTAAAAATATAACATATTTATATTAAATATGAAATGGGGTTTCTCTCTTTTTTTATTTAATATAATGAAAAATAATAGGGTACATAATACAATAACTTCTCATTTACAAAAACACTCTTTCGTTGGCTCTTGGTTTGTAAGTGAAAACGATAAAAAATCTATAATACATATAAAACCACATGGAGTAATATATAAATCTGGTATTACAAAAAGTAATTATGTTGGTTATTGGACTACAAATGACGATGTATTTTATTTTAATTTGAGAGATAATAATATTGAAAAAAAATATTACGGGAAAATTTATAATAATACGTTGAACATTACCGGAACGGTTTGTGAAGGTGTAATATCACCATATTATATTTGCAATTTTACTATGAAACCGGTTTTCGAACAGTTTCATAATATTACATTCATTCGCGACAAAGATCCAACAGTTTATCTTAATCAAAATAATGTTACGGGGAAATGGTTTTTGGAAAATATACATACAAATAATTTACACTTATTAGATTTACATCTAAATAATAGTTGGACGAGCATTAATCTTAATTCAACAACGAACCGATTACATGGTAAATGGAATTTATTCAATGAAACGAATGATATTAATACAAATAGTGCAATAAAATATAATGGTAAAAATATTTGGTTAGTAATACATAAAGAAAAGAATCAATCATACACGAGCTATGATATTATATTTTTAGGTAAAATAACTCAACTGGGAAATATTTATTATTATAACGAAGATATTCCATCATCAAATAACGAAGATAAGATTATTGTTTCGTCAAAAATAAATGGTTCTGTAGTTTATGGTTTTGATATGGAACCCGAAATAAGCGAATCGTTTTATATGAACAGATGGTTCGGCGATTAATAGAATACGTTATATTTTTATGTTAGATGAGAGATTACATATGACCCATTTGTTTAATATAGCAAATATATTAAAGAAATATTAATTATAAGTATATTATGACAGCAGTAGAAGGAGAATCAATTGGTATCGATCTTGGAACGACATACTCGTGTGTTGGTATATGGCAAAATGATAGAGTAGAAATTATAGCAAATGATCAGGGCAATCGAACCACCCCTTCGTATGTTGCATTTACCGATAAGGAACGTTTAATTGGGGATGCCGCTAAAAACCAAGTTTCAGTTAATCCTTTTAATACTGTTTTTGATGCCAAGCGATTAATTGGTAGAAAAATCACAGACGATACCGTAAAATCTGATATGAAACATTGGCCATTTAAATTAAAACCGGATAGTGATAATAAACCACTAATAGAAGTAAATTATAAAGAAGAGGAAAAAACATTTACCCCTGAAGAAATATCGTCCATGATACTGGTTAAGATGAAAGAGATCGCTGAAGCATATTTGGGAAAAGATGTAAAAAACGCCGTAATTACAGTTCCGGCTTATTTTAATGATGCTCAGAGACAGGCCACCAAGGACGCAGGCGCAATAGCAGGTTTAAATATATTGCGAATTATTAATGAGCCAACAGCAGCAGCGATAGCTTACGGTTTAGATAAGCAGAAGGATGACAATGAGAAAAATGTATTAATATTTGATTTGGGTGGTGGCACATTTGATGTTTCGCTATTGACAATTGAAGAGGGTATTTTTGAAGTTAAAGCTACTGCTGGTGATACGCATTTAGGTGGCGAGGATTTTGATAATAGAATGGTTACTCATTTTTCAACCGAATTTAAAAGAAAATATAAAAAGGATTTAACTGGGAATGAGCGTTCTCTTAGACGTTTGCGAACAGCGTGTGAGCGAGCGAAAAGAACTCTGTCATCATCTACCCAAGCTCATATGGAAATAGATTCCCTATTTGATGGTACAGATTTTAATTCTACTATTACTCGTGCCAGATTTGAGGATATGAACATGGACTACTTTAGAAAGTGCATGGAGCCAGTTGAAAAAGTTTTGCGCGATTCAAAAATCTCCAAAACGCAGGTTCATGAAATTGTCTTGGTCGGTGGTTCTACCAGAATCCCCAAGATTCAATCAATGTTGTCTGATTTTTTTGGAGGGAAGGAAGTTTGCAAATCTATAAATCCTGATGAGGCAGTTGCTTATGGCGCAACAGTTCAGGCGGCGATTTTAAGCGGTAATAATGAATCGGCAAAATTACAAGATGTATTATTGTTGGATGTTGCGCCTCTTTCACTTGGTCTTGAAACAGCAGGTGGAGTTATGACACCTCTGATAAAGCGCAACACATCTATACCCGCTAAGAAAAGTCAGACGTTTTCTACTTACGCGGACAATCAGCCGGGCGTCCTCATTCAAGTATATGAAGGTGAGCGTGCACAAACGAAGGATTGTAATATGTTGGGTAAATTTACACTTGAGGGTATACCCCCGATGCCAAGGGGTCAGCCTCAAATAGAGGTTTCTTTTGATGTTGATGCAAACGGTATACTGAATGTAAATGCGATGGAAAAGTCCACAGGAAAAGAACAAAAGATTACTATTACAAATGATAAGGGTCGATTGAGCCAGGCCGACATTGAGAAAATGGTCGCCGATGCCGAGAAATACAAAGACGACGATGAGAAAATCAAAATGGTAATAGAGTCAAAGAATAAATTAGAAAATTATGTTTATTCTATGGAGAGCGTTGTAAATGATGAAAAAATTAAATTAGATGACGAAGACAAAAATAAAGTTACTGAGAAAATAGAAGAAATTAAGACTTGGTTATATACAAATTCTGATAATATTGCCGAGTATGAAAGTAAACAAAAAGAATTAGAGGAGATAGTGAAACCAATCATGGAAAAGATGGGTGCGGGTGGTGACATGCCAGAAAATACCGAGAAGTCGGCAGCGGATATTCCGGTAAATGAATCTGTAAATGAACCGAGCATAGAAGAAATCGATTAAAGAGCTAAATTGAACCATAATTTTTGATATATTATTTATCAAAAAATATTGAAAACTTTTAAAGAAAATATGACCGAGTCAAAAGCAAAAAAGATACGGCGCAAGAGACTGGTTATTGTTCCAGATGGCGTTGAACCAAAAAAAAATAAATCAAAGAGGCACAAGAAACTGGTTATTATTTCTAACGACGATAAAGAGGATAATAAAATTAAAGAGATGCACGAGGAAATAAATAAAAAAAGGAAGGAGTTGGACGAACTAACATTTCGTTTTAATAAAACACAGGCTATTGTAGTTAATAATAAAAATAAAAAATTCAACAACCGTGTTCAAAAGTTACCAGATGAAATAATCTCGATTATTTTTAGATATGCAATTACTCCTCATGCTTCTAAAAAAGAAATAGTTGATGTTTACAATGAACGCGAAAAACTACGAATCCAATGGGAAAGGTGGGAAAAATTACCACATCCACGACAACCACATTTTGAAACATTTGAAGCCGATCAAGAATATATGAATCTTAATCCAGGAATTGATTTATATGAAATTCTCGACGACGTTTCTAATAAAAATGACCCGTGTAGTATGACATATATGCCGAGCGAATGTATGTATAATGGCAATATATTAATGGGTAGAGTAAAAATAAGTCTTGGATTTTGTAAAGATACGCGCGTTGAAGATGTCAACACGTTAAGATGGGACTCTTTAAATGCGTGTGCGATTCGTGATTGCCATAAGATCGATTTAAAACGTTATTTTTCAAAAACAACTTGGAGGGGAAATAATGAAACTGGTAATTATAAAAATCAAAAAAAAAAGAGTTCAAATTTCTGGGTTTATGGTTGGGGACCTATTAGGGTTGATAATATTAAGACAAGGAATGATGGTAATATATCAATGTCTTTCATAAATGATTTATGGTATCCTTCGAGGAGAAATTTGTTCAACGAACTTAATTATATTTACTCGTATGATATTACATTTAATAAAATAAAAAATATGTTAGAAAAAAATGGCGTCGATGTTTCAAGATGCGAAACAAGAAGAGATTGTTACCGTAAGTTTATTAGGAGTTAATTTAAGAGAAATGTGTAAAAAATAAGTAGATAAAAATATATAATGACTGTTTTGTATTTTTTTATAATAAATAAAATTAAAGAATTTCTTCGATACTAATACTTGTTTCCGACGTTGAGTCTTTTTTACATTTACATTTACACATTGTATCTCTAAAGCATAATAAAATAAATAGAGATATTGGAATAAGAAATATACTAACTCCTACGACATAACTTATTAGAATTTCTAAAAATAGTCGGTGTTCTTCATTTACATCTAAAATTATTTTAATATGATCAAACATAATTATTCTTCCTAATTGAATAAGGAAGATACTTATCATAATATGTATGATAATAAATAATGGGTTGCAACAACATTCCGCAATATCATAACCACATTTTTCTTTAAGTTTTTCGTATATATCTTTATTTAAAATTATTATTACAATAGTTACTATTGTCAATGCTATACCAGAAGCAAGTGATATGATAATTATTATAAAACAATTTATTTTATCGTTAATAAAATAATTTGTATGCAATTCACATAATATAAATGTGAATGCATAACCAAAAACTATTAATAGAGTTAAACAAAATGTTTTAAAGATAAATTCACCGAAATCACACTGTTTTTTTATATAATTTAAACATACAAATAAAGAACATCCACCTATTATTGATACTAATATTATAGGTAAATAAATATAGTTATTGGGAGAAGATAAATCAGCTTTAAATAAACCAAATATTATTACCCAAGCAATAAAGCTTAGTAAAACTATAGTGTAAATTTGTTTTATTGTATAACAATTATCATTATTAGATACGATATAATAATTTTCTTCGTTTTGTTCCAAAACATTCGAGATAATAGTTTGATCGTTATTAACATTAATAATCGTTTCATCCAAGGAAGTTCCGATTACTTTTTTTTTATGTTTATTAATTAATACTTGCATTTTATCTTTATCTGTATCTTTATACCATGTTTCTTGTCTACAAATACAACAAGTTGCATGTTTATTTTCCTCGATTAATTTAACTATACATTTTTTGCAATATTTACCATCATTACAATTTTTACATTCTGTGTAAAAATTTTTATTTTCTAAACAAACACAGCATTGTTCTTGAGAGAATGACATAATTAGTATTTTTTACAAACTATATAATTTATATAAATTAGAATCAATTTATTTAATAAAAATATTATCCATTAATTATAAGTTGATAAAATGAATTGTTGTAATCACACTAACAAGAAGAAAAAATGTAAAAGAAACGATGGAAAACTTTTTGATTTACCGAGAAGGTTTACGAGAAAGAAGTGTTTGTCCAAAAAAATAAGGGGTTTTACAATGCGTTCATCTTGTGCTCCGTATATTATGTGTAAAAAAACGAAAAAACAATTTTTATTTAATCCAAATAATCCAAAAAAATCTTTTGATGTTTACATAGATAAGGACCCTTCCGATACTATTAATATTAAATATAAAACAGTAAATGATGTTGCCGAAACAATAAAGAATCTTGAAAAATTATACAAAGGTAATAAATATACACACAAGAGAATATGGCAGGTTGGTATGATAATGAAAGTAAGATTAGAGGCAATATTAAAACACAATAAGACGTTATATAAAAATGCCAAAAATATTAAATCGCGATATAATTTAGCAAATAAATATTTTAAATTCTTAGGTAGAAGAACCAAGAAAGATGATATTGTAAGAAAACAAATGATATTTAAAATATAATAAGTATATTTATAAAATTGAATAATATAATTATTATAATTATATTAATTAAAATATTTAAATATGTCATTATTTATACCGGATGACCGAAATTATTTGAAATGGACGTTAGACCCTAACATAGAATTAGTAGATTTTGATCCAATACAAAAAAAGATGTTGGTGAATGATGAAATTACAGTAGACTATGTTAATTATAAATCAAAATATAGAACGATGGAATCAATACCCGGAATATTGGTATTTGGAGGGAATACATATGGGCGCAAGAACAAGCGTATTTTATATAAATGTGTTCCAAATGATAATAAATTGCCGATATTTTTGGTTCCATATACCCAAAAAGAAGGAAATTTTAATAAAACAAAATTAAATAAATACGTATTATTTAAATTTGATAATTGGGATGAGAAACATCCATATGGAACAATTACAAATACATTGGGTGATGTTAATGACATGAATATATTTTATGATTACCAATTATATTGTAAAAATGTTCATTATTCAATACAAAAATTAAATAAAATTGTGAAAACAAAATTAAATAAATTAACAAGTAATGAAGTAATTTACAAGATACTTTATGATAAATATAATATAGAAAATAGAGAGAGTTGTGACGTATTTACAATAGATCCAGAAGAAACAACCGATTACGACGATGCATTTGGTTTTAGAAGAATAAATAACAATGAAAGTATCGTTAGTATATACATTTCTAATGTACCGTTGATACTATCTGCTTTAGAATTATGGGATAATTTATCACCAAGAGTTTCTACTATTTATTTACCAAATAAAAAAATACCGATGTTGCCAAATATATTGAGTGATAATATTTGCAGTCTTGTAGAAAATGAAAAACGATTTGTTTTAGCATTAGATATTCATATTAATGATGAAAATACTTTAACAGAAATAAATTATAAGGTTTGTTCTATAATTGTAAATAAAAACTATGCTTACGAAGATAGAAAAATGTTAAATAAAAACAGTTATAAAAAAATATTGGATATATCCAAAAAACTAAATGCCGAGAGAAATTATAAATGTGATATTATCGATAGTCATGATGTAGTGGAATTTTATATGATATTCATGAATAATGAAACAGGATTGATTTTAAAAAATAATTGCGTGGGTATTTTTAGGAATGTTATTCTTAACACTTCCACTATACCAGAAGGTTTATGTTTAAATGACGATTTATCGTATCTTTTGAATATAATCTCGAACGTTAAAGGAAGTTACGAATTATATGATAAACAAGAAGGACATCAACTAATTGGGGATGGATTGACGGCATATTCACAAATAACATCACCAATACGGAGAATTGTTGATCTCATAAACATGTTTTATCTACAAACGTCTTTAAATTTAATTACATTTGATAACACTGCCTTTGAATTTATAAAAAAATGGATTGAAAATATTACAGCAATAAATAATGATATGAAAAAAATAAGAAAGATTCAAAATGACTGTAATTTAGTAAGTAATTGTATTTTTGNGAATAACACAAATATAAATAATACATACGAAGGTTATATTATAGAAATAATTAACAAGAATAGTAAATATAAAAACAAGGTTTATATTCCATCATTGAAACTAATATCAAGTGTGGAAACAGAAGATAAGAAAATATTATATAAACAATCTAAATTTACATTACACATGTTTACAAGTGAAGATACACTAAAACGCAAAATAAGATTACAATATTTGTAATATATTAAGTTTTTTTATATATATTTTAGTATTTATATATAATATATGAGTTCCGAAAGTGAAAATTTAGAAGAAATCAGCGAAAGTGAAAATAATATGGACGAGGAAGTAGCACAACAAGAAGCCGAAGAGGCCGCTGCCAAACAGAAAGCGGAGGAGGAGGAAGCTGCCCGTGTAGCCGCGGAAGAGGCGGCTGCCAAACAGAAAGCGG
>JGI20156J14371_10002761_pt1 | contig 13540 bp, 7 predicted proteins | sample COG_06_FD_14371 | JGI IMG/M metagenome (IMG submission 14371)
GTTTAACAACAAAATAAAAGATACTAAAGATCAAAATATATTATTATATGCTAATTTTTATGGAGGTGCTGGAGTTGGAATTGGAGATTTTAACAATGATGGTCTTCAAGATATATATTTTGCCGGTAATTTAGTTGATGATAAAATGTATTTAAATCAAGGAAATTTAAAGTTTAAGGATGTTACTAAAAAATCTGGAATAATCAACGATGGTGGCTGGTCTACTGGAGTTACAATTGCTGATGTTAACAATGATGGATATGTAGATATTTATGTTAGTAGAGAACTCTATGACAATAATCCCAAATGGAGAACTAACTTATTATATATTAACAATACTGACGGCACTTTCACTGAGTCTGCAAAAAAATATGGCGTCGATGATTCACAAAGAACAAGACATTCTACATTTTTAGATTATAATAAAGATGGGTTTCTAGATCTTTTATTGTTAACTCAGCCTCCAAATCCCGGAGGATATTCAATGTTTTCCGGAACAGAATTGTTAAAACCCGAATACCATTTAAAATTATTTAAAAATACTGGAAAAGATTCTTTTATTGATGTTAGTGACGATACAGGAATAAAGCAAACAGGTTTTCCAAACGCAGTCTCTGCTAGTGATTTAAATAATGATGGATGGACTGATCTGTATATAGCTAATGATTTTTATTCACCTGATTTCCTATTTATAAATAATCAAGATGGAACTTTTACAAATATTGCTAATGATGCATTAAATCACATGTCTTATTATAGTATGGGTGTAGATATTGCAGATATAAATAATGATGCACTTTTAGATATTTTTGTTGTAGATATGGTTGCAGAAGATAATTACCGATTAAAATCAAATATGAGTGGTATGAATCCTAATAGGTTTTGGGAGGTTGTTGAAGATAGTGGCAGTTATCAGTACATGTATAACGCAGTGCAATTAAATAATGGAAATACTACTTTTAGTGATGTAGCTCAGTTCACTGGGATGGCAGCAACAGATTGGAGCTGGTCAAACTTAATAGCAGACTTTGATAATGATGGATTAAAAGATACCTATGTAACCAACGGATTACTTTTTGATATCCGTAATACAGATGCAGACAGAAATGTAGCTTATTTTATTGATAAAAAGCGATATGATTGGCTTGAGAAATACCCTGATGGTGGGAATATAAAAAGTGTATTTGATATTTTAAATCTTGATGAAATTACTAGTTTAATTCCATCTCAACCATTGAAGAATTATGCTTTTAAAAATAATGGTAATCTTGAATTTGAAAAAATTATGGACGAATGGGGATTGAATGAAGAGTCTTTTTCAAATGGATCTGCTTATGCTGATTTAGACAATGACGGAGATTTAGATTTAGTAGTTAATAATATTAATAGTGAAGCATTTTTGTATAGAAATAATTCAGAAAAAATTATAAATAGTAACTTTATTAGAATTGAAATATATGATAACGAACATAAGCCTGTTTTAGGTACAAGACTATCATTATACTCTGAAGATCTCATACAAACTTCTGAATCTACAAACGTTAGAGGAATATATTCTACGAGTGAACCATTTGTGCATTTTGGACTTCAAAGCAAGACTAAAGTTGATAGTTTGGTTATTGATTGGCCAAACAATACAAGAACAGTTAAAAAAAATCTGGCAGTAAATCAAACTCTAAAAATTAAAATGAATGATAATAATTTCAAAAAAATCAATCAGACCAGTATAAAACCCAATAAGCTATTTTTTAGCAATACAACTGATTCTTTTGATATTGATTTCACACACAAGGAAAATTCATTTGATGATTATGAATATCAGATACTTCTTCCTCATAAACTTTCTCAAATGGGACCAGCATTAGCTAAAGGAGATATTAATAATGATGGTTTAGATGATATTTACATAGGTGGTGCTAATGGTTTTAGTCCTAAACTATATTTACAAAAAAATAATGGGAATTTTTATTTAATTAACCCAAGTTATTGGCAAAAACAAAGCGCTTTTGAAGATATCGATGCATTATTTGTTGATATAAATAACGATGGTTTTCAAGATATATATGTTGTAAGTGGTGGTAATGAGTATGAGGACAAGAATTCAAATTATAATGACAGAGTTTATATAAATGATGGTAAAGGTAATTTTTCAAGGGGAGATATCATTGACTTATCTCCGCACAGTGGTTCTATTGTAAAAGCATCAGATTATGATAATGACGGAGATATAGATCTTTTTATTGGTGGTAGACATATTCCTCACCAATATCCATTACCTGCATCAAGTATGCTATTAAGAAATGATAACGGACAATTAGTAAACGTTACAAGTAAAATAGCAAAAGAATTTAACAAATTAGGGATGGTAACAGATGCTGTTTGGAGTGACTATGATAAAGATGGAGACATTGATATAATACTAGTTGGAGAATGGATGCCAATCACAGTTTTTAACAATATTAACGGTATTTTTAAGAAATCATCCAATTTAAATGGGTTAGAAAACTCTGATGGATGGTGGTTTAGTTTAGAAAAAGGAGATTTTGATGGAGATGGTGATATTGATTTTATAGCTGGAAATCTTGGACTTAATTATAAATACAAAACTTCTCAAGAAAAACCTTTTGATATATATTATGACGATTTTGATTTAAACGGTCAAAAGGATATTGTTCTTGGTTATTATAACGATAATAAACACTATCCGTTAAGAGGTTTTTCATGTTCAGCTCAACAAATTCCTGACTTAAAAGATAAAATAAAAAAATATGATGTATTTGCAGCACTTGAAATTGACCAAGTTTATGGAGATGATAATTTAGATAATTCTTTACATTATAAAGCTAAAACATTTGCATCTTCGTACGTTGAGAATATAGGAAATGGAAGTTTTAAATTATCATCACTACCATCACAAGCTCAGCTATCAAATATTAATGATATTCTTGTTGATGATTTTAATAATGACGGTAATTTAGATTTACTAACTATTGGAAATTTATTCGTTTCTGAAATTGAAACCCCTAGAAATGATGCAGGAAATGGATTGTTAATGTACGGAAAAGGAGATGGAAATTTTGAAGTATCTAGTTCTGTTAGTAGCGGCTTATTTGCCAATAAAGATGCAAAGAAAATAATTAAGATTTCTAATAAAAATGAACTAAAAATTTTAATATCTAATAATAATGATGATCTGCAATGTTTTACAATAAATGATGATTAAATATTTTTTTCTACAAATAATCCTATATAATATTTTTCTATCATAAAAAAAATCATGCATTTATAAGTTTAAATACGTTATTGGTCGAAGTATTTTAAAAGACATGAATTATTATTGTAATTTAATCTGAGAATAATTTTTCTTCTATTAGTTTATATTAAGTTTAAAGAAGAGTGATTTAAATCACTCTTCTTTTTATATTGAATAATAAAATTTTAGGATTTAATTAAACCTTTTAAAAACTAAATCTGATATGAAAGGAAATTTTTTACTTATAACATTAACTTTATTATCATCATTACTAATCAACTCACAAAATTGGAGTGAATTTGCTAATACAAGTCGTTATGATAAAGCAAATCTAGAACTTGCATTAAATACCGAGAGTCATAATAGAGTTGTCTTTATGGGAAATTCAATTACTGAGGGCTGGGTTATTATGCATCCCCAATTCTTTAAAAATAAAGGATATATAAATCGTGGAATAGGAGGCCAAACAACTCCTCAAATGTTACTAAGATTTAGACAAGATGTTTTGAATTTAAATCCAAAAGTGGTAGTAATCTTAGCTGGAACTAATGACATAGCAGGAAACACAGGATATACATCAGAAGAAGATATTTTAGGAAACATTAAATCAATGGCAGAGATTGCTAATTCAAATGGAATTAAGGTAATTATCTCTTCAATTTTACCAGCTATTGAATATTTGTGGAAGCCAGGTTTAGACCCTGCTACAAAAATTATAAAAATTAATAAAGAATTAAAATTATTTTCTGACAAAAATGGATTTATTTATCTAGATTATTATTCCGAAATGGTTGATGATAAAGGAGGTTTAAAAGTCCCTGATTACACATCAGCTAATGATTTAGTGCACCCAAATTTAAACGGATATTTAGTAATGGAAAAATTAGTGGAAGATGCAATAAACAAGGCATTAAAATAAATTTACATATGAGATTCTTTATTTTAATATTTGCCTCAACTTTATTTGTTTTATTTACTACTTGTGAAAATTCTAAAAACATAAAATTAGAACTAAATTCACTTTTTTCTGATCACATGGTCCTTCAGCAACAAGATAGTGTAACGTTTTGGGGAAAAAGTATTCCTTCAATCAAAATAAATGTAAATACTAGCTGGGGTCAAAAATCTATGACAGAATCTGATAAAAACGGAGAATGGAAGCTAAAAATACTAACTCCTTCAGCTGGTGGTCCATATGTAATCGATGTTAAAACAAGTAAAGACAAAATTTCAATAAAAGATGTATTGATTGGTGAAGTATGGCTAGCCTCTGGCCAATCAAATATGGAAATGGATTTTGACTATTGTTGCAACACCACAGATTACTCTGAATTTGAAATGAGAACTGCAAATTTCTCTAAAATCAGAATGTTTAATGTATCAAAAAACATGCAATCATCTCCAATTAATAACCTTGATGGAAAATGGATAAAAGCAGTAAAAGATAGTATAGTTAACTTTAGTGCTACAGGATATTTCTTTGCTAAAAAATTATATAATGAATTAAAAGTTCCAATTGGAATAATTAATGCCAGCTTGGGAGGGACAGATATTGAAGCGTGGACAAGTAAGGAAAAATTAAAAACTATAGATTTTATGGATTCTCATATGAATTCACATGACAAAATAAAATTAGGATATTTAAATTCTAGGAACTGGTTTTCACAATTTGAGTCCATAAAATTACCATCGGATGTTTTTTATTTATTTTTAGATGATCCACTTGGGTTACCTGAAAGTTGGAAAGACATTGATTTTAAAGACCAAAAATTTATTAATTCTTATGACTTTGATCAAACAAAATGGAGTCAAATATCAATTCCTGGAATATTTGACAATATTTTTTTAACCAATGACTTTGATGGTACAATTTTATTTAAAAAAACATTTAATATTAAAGAAATTAAAGGAGATTATAGTGTTGAGATAGGAGAGACTATCGATATGGATTTCACTTACTTAAATGGCATTAAAATTGGCTCAAGTTTAGGAAAAAAAAGTAGAAATACTAAGTCGTATGAAATTGACAAAAATATTCTGAAAATTGGATTAAATACTATTTCTATCCGTGTAATTAACCAAAATAAAGTAGGTAAAATTGGTAAAATCAATCTATTGAACTCTTTGGGAAATAACCAATCTTTAAACGGTAAATGGGATTATATAGTTTTAGCTGAAATTTATAATGATTTAGAGGATTTCAAATGGCCATATATGTCATTCTATTTATATGACAATGATAACATCGATTTTTCAAAAAGACCGAAAGTTATAAATCTTTCTCCAAACTCAAAATCAGTTCTTTTTAATGCAATGATCAATCCGCTAGTTCCGTATAAAATCAAAGGAGCTATTTGGTACCAAGGAGAAAATAATGTTGCAAGATTCAAAGAATATGAGACTCTCCTCCCCGCACTGATAGAAGATTGGCGAGAAAAGTGGGATACTAATTTTCCATTTTATTATGTTCAAATAGCACCTTATGAAGATTACAATGGACTTTCCTCATATCTTAGAGAATCTCAACGAAAAGCATTAAAGCTAGACAAAACTGGTATGGTAGTCACTTTAGATATTGGTGAAACAAATGACATTCATCCATCTAATAAACACGATGTGGGATACAGGTTAGCTGGACTTGCTTTAAAAAATGATTATAATAAAAAAATAACAGCCTCTGGTCCACTCTATAAAAACTTTGAAGTAAATGGTAAAGAAATTTTTATAGATTTTAATTCTATTGGAACAGGACTTGTTTTAAATTCAAATAAAATATCTGAATTTGAAATAGCTGGAAAAAACAAAATATATTTTAAGGCTAACGCAAAAGTTGTTGGTAAAAGAATTAGTCTTTCGTCTAGAGAAGTTGTAAAACCAATGTATGCTAGATACGCATGGAGTGATGTTAGTATAGCTACTTTATTTAATAAAGAAGGCTTACCGGCTTCTTCGTTCTCGACAGAATGAAATAATTATTTAATTAGGGAGTTATCGATTATTTCTTTTACAACTTCTTCATTTAATAAAGTACTAATATCTCCTAATTGATTCTTTTCATTACAAGCTATTTTTCTTAGAATCCTTCTCATTATTTTTCCAGAGCGAGTTTTGGGTAAACCGTTAGTAAATTGAATTTTATCTAACTTCGCAATAGGACCAATCCTATCTGTTATCAATTGATTAATCTCCTTTCTTACATTTTCATGATTTCTAGTTTCACTAATATCTTTTAGAGTTATATATCCATATAAAGCACTTCCTTTAATATCATGAGGAAAACCAACTATTGCAGACTCTGCTACAGCTGGGTGTTCATTAATAGCATCTTCAATAGGTGCAGTTCCCAAGTTGTGTCCAGAAACAATTATTACATCATCAACCCTTCCTGTTATTCTGTAATATCCTACTTCATCTCTTAAAGCACCATCTCCTGTAAAGTATTTGTTTTCAAATGCTGAAAAATATGTTTCTTTATAACGATTATGGTTACCCCAAATAGTTCTAGCTATACTAGGCCAAGGAAATTTTATACATAGCTTTCCTTCAACTTGATTTCCTTTTAATTCTTCGTTATTTTCATCCATTAAACAAGGTTGAATACCAATAAAAGGTAATGTAGCATAAGTTGGTTTGGTGGGTGTTACGTATGGAATAGGAGTAATCATTATTCCACCTGTTTCAGTTTGCCACCAAGAGTCAATAATTGGGCTTTTTTTCTTTCCAACATTTTCATTATACCAATGCCAGGCTTCTTCGTTAATAGGCTCACCTACAGAACCTAATACTTTTAAAGTCGATAAATCATAATTATCAATAAATGAGGATCCTTGTTTAGCTAAAGCTCTAATTGCTGTAGGTGCAGTATAAAATTGGCTTACTTTATGTTTTTGTATGATATCCCAAAAACGTCCATAATCTGGATAACTTGGAATGCCTTCAAACATTAGAGTTGTAGCTCCATTTGCCAATGGACCATAAACTATGTAGCTATGACCAGTAATCCACCCAATATCCGCGGTACACCAATAGACATCGTTTTCTCTGTATTGAAATGCATTTTTAAAAGTATATGCTGTGTAAACCATATAACCAGCAGTAGTATGAACCATTCCCTTTGGCATACCTGTAGATCCAGAAGTATATAAGATAAATAAAGGATCTTCTGCATCCATTACTTCTGCTTCACATTGATCTGAACTATTTTCTAATAGTGGAGCTAACCAATAATCTCGGCCATCTTTCATATCAACATTAGTCATTATTCTTTTAACTACTAATACAGTTTTTACACAGTTACAATTCTGTAATGCCTCATCAACTATAACTTTTAAATCTATAGTTTTAGTTCCACGAAATGAACCATCTGCAGTAATAACCATTTTACAATCTGAGTCATTAATTCTAGTTGCTAACGCTTTAGCAGAAAACCCTGCAAAAACAACTGAGTGAATTACTCCAATTCTAGCACAAGCAAGAACAGAAATAGCTAATTCAGGAATCATTGGTATATAAATACAGACTCTATCTCCTTTTTTTATTCCTTTTTTCTTGAGTACATTAGCAAATTTATTTACTCGATTATGAAGCTCATTATATGTTATGTGTTCAGGTTTTTCTTCGGGGTTATTAGGTTCAAATAAAATTGCTGTTTTATTGCCTCTAGTTGTTAAATGTCTATCAATACAATTTTCGGTAATATTTAATTTAGCTCCTTCAAACCACTTAACCTCTGGTTTTGAAAAATCCCATTTTAAAACTGAATTCCATTTTTTTCTCCATAAAAAATGTTCTTCTGCTATTTCTTCCCAAAAATTTTCAGGTTCACGAACAGATTTTCTGTATACCTTGTAATATTCTTCTAGATGTTTTATGTGATAGTTACTCATAAAGATATTTATTTAATTTAAAAGTATTAATTTTTATTTTAAAATTACCAATCTATGTGATTGTCAATAAAATTGATCAAATCTTTAGACATAACTTGATTGTCTTCTTCTGATGGGTGTGTATTAGATTCAATATACGGCATAATGTGGGTGTATATCTTATTGTCTTTTAAATTATTAACTGCTGTTTTAATATATTTTATCCATTTTGAATCTTGTTTTGCTGCATCCATACTTCCAAGTGTACAGATAATATTTGTCTTTGGATATTGTTTTCTTAAATTTAGAATAAAGTTTTGGTAAGCAGTTATTAGCTGATTATCAGTTGGGGGTGTTTTGTTAAAACGTTTAATATATTCTTCATGATTAGGTAACTCAACTAACCATGAATCATTTTGGAATAAATTAACCACAACAATATCAGGGCTATAATTTGAAAAATCCCAGAAACTGGATGAATCTGTTGGAATTAATTTATTATATATCTCAGGCATTATTAAGGAATCCCAACTAACAGTAACCCCTATACCACTTTTACATATACAATGATACTTCGCATCGTAATGTCTTGCTGTAAGAGCAGCATAACTTTTATAGTTATTAGTGTAAATACTATCGTGCAAATCTCTTCCTGATAAATCATCTACAGCATATCCTGCAGAAACAGAATTACCATAAAACTCCATTTTTCTTTTCTTAACATTAGATTTAGGTAATACTTTACCATTATTAATCTTAAAGCCATAGAAATTACTTAAGCCATTTCCCCATTCTGTTCGTTTAAAAATCTCAACAGAGTGTTTCCCTTTTTCAAGATTTGAAGCTAATTCATAAGATCGTTTTACTGAATCAAGTTTTAAAATATTAGAAAACTCATTATCAATAAAAATATTATAATAATTTTCACCAATTTCATCACTAAAAATTGCATTAATAGACTCTCCTTCAAAATTTAATTTAATCGAAGTTCCAGACCAAGATATTTGTGCTGCTTCTAAACTAACAGTATCAATACGGCCTGAGTATTCAATATCAGAGTTAGTAAAACCAACAAATAATGGTTTTTTTTGCGTACAACTAATTAGTATTGAAAAAAAAACAAGAAAAACTATGAATATTTTTTTCATAAAATTATTAAATCTTTAAAAATTAGTGTGTCGCTTTTCCTGCGTCACTAGGTATTCTAATATTTTCAACCATATCTTGTACAGAATTTGGAGGTTCAGATGTAAATTTCATTACAGAAATAGAAATAACAAAATTTAAAATCATGGCTACAGTTCCAAATCCTTCAGGAGAAATTCCAAACCACCACTCAGCTTTAGTGCCGCCACCAAACCAACCAAATTTAAACTTCGTCATATAAAAAAGCATAAATAAAATGCCTATTATCATCCCTGAAATAGCTCCTTCTTTATTCATTTTTTTATAAAAAATACCTAATATTATAGCTGGAAAAAATGAAGCTGCAGCCAAACCAAAAGCTAATGCTACTGTCGCAGCAACAAATCCAGGGGGGTTAATACCAAAATATCCTGCTATACATACAGCTACTACAGATGATAAACGCGCAGCGATCAATTCACCTTTTTCAGAAATTTTCGGATTTATAATTTTCTTAATCAAATCGTGAGAAACTGAAGCAGAAATTACCAATAATAAACCAGCAGCTGTTGATAATGCTGCAGCTAATGCTCCTGCTGCAACTAAAGCTATTACCCAATCAGGTAGCTTTGCGATTTCTGGATTAGCCAAAACCATTATATCATTATCTACAATTAATTCATTATTATTTGTATCGGCTAAATACTGAATCAATCCATCATCATTTTTATCCGTAAATTTTATTAATCCAGTAGTTTCCCATTTTTTAAACCACTCAGGTACAGTTGCATATGGTTGGTTAGAAACAGTTTCAATCATATTAGTTCTAGCGAAAACTGCTACTGCTGGTGCAGTGGAGTATAAAATAACTATGAGTAATAATGCAATCCCTGCAGATTTTCTTGCATCTTTTACTCTTTTTACTGTAAAAAATCTAACAATTACATGTGGTAATCCAGCAGTCCCAACCATTAATGCAAGAGTTATTGAAAACACATCAATAATAGATTTTGATCCTTCAGTGTACTCGGCAAAACCTAAATCTGTGCTCAAACCATCTAACTTATCTAGTAAAAAAACTCCAGACCCATCAGACAACTGCCCTCCAAACCCTAGTTGTGGAATTGGGTTGCCTGTCATTTGTATGGATATGAAAATTGCAGGAACCATAAAAGCAAAAATTAGAACACAATATTGAGCTACTTGAGTGTATGTAATTCCCTTCATTCCACCAATTACAGCGTAAAAGAGAACTATTATCATGCCAATTATAACTCCAGTATTTATATCAACTTCCAAAAAACGTGAAAAAACTAATCCAACCCCTCTCATCTGACCGGCTACATAAGTAAAGGAAACAAGAAGAGCACAAAGAACAGCTACAAAACGGGCTGTATTAGAATAGTAACGATCACCAATAAAATCAGGTACGGTAAATTTTCCGAATTTACGAAGATATGGAGCTAATAATAAAGCTAAAAGGACATATCCACCTGTCCATCCCATTAAATAAACAGCACCGTCGTATCCTGCAAAGGAAATGATGCCAGCCATAGAAATAAATGATGCCGCACTCATCCAATCTGCAGCAGTAGCCATTCCATTTGCTAATGGTGAAACTCCCCCTCCTGCAACATAAAATTCTTTAGTGGATCCTGCTCTGGACCAAATTGCTATTCCAATGTATAGCGCAAAAGTAATACCAACAATTATGTAAGTCCAATTTTGTACTCCAATTTCATTCTCAATTAAACTAATCATCATACCCATATTTTTCATCAAGTTTATTCATTAAATGAACATATACAAATATTAAAATTACAAACACATACATAGAGCCTTGCTGAGCAAACCAAAAACCTAATTTAAATCCACCAAATTTAAATTCATTTAACAAATCTTTGAACAAAATTCCCGCTCCAAATGAAACAAAAAACCAGATAAACATTAATATGGCGACATATCTAATATTTTCTTTCCAATAAGAACTAGCATTTTTATTTGTCATAATTTTATTATTTATTTATCAAGTTATCCATTTTTTTTAAAAGAAAAAAAATAAAGATTTTTAATTAAAATTCATATCTCTTGAACGCCTCAATAGCTGCATAATCTGCCATACCTAATGAGTGATATTTATTAGCTGTTAATCTGTTTCTCTGTTCGGCACGTAACCAAAACTCTCTATTATCATCCCCTTGAAACATAACTCCGTCTTTTTGAGATTGATGACAAAAAATAGCATTTCTTTTTTTCAATACTTGATTAGGACTCAATGGCACAGCCATTTCAATTTCGTGTATTTCCCATTCATGCCATGCTCCCCTATATAACCAGACCCAACAATTATTCATAAATTCTTTTGATTTTAATTGTTTAATAGATTCAAAAAGTGAATTTAAACATACTTTATGTGTTCCGTGAGGGTCAGCTAAATCACCAGCTGCATATATTTGATGAGGTTTAATATCTTCAATAATTTTTGTCATAATACAAATATCATCTTCAGAAAGTTTATTTTTTTTTATTTTTCCTGTTTCATAAAATGGAAGATTTAAAAAATGCACATTTTCATCAATTAATTTTAAAGATCTTGTAGCTGCTAAGGATTCACTTTTTCTGATTAGACCTTTTAGTATACGAACATTTTCTGCATCAATTGAATCAATATTTTTATTAGTAAGATTTTGAATAATACTATCATTTATTTTACTCTTGTTAAGATTGTTGCTAACCTCAGCAAATTTTAAAGCCTCTTGATCTGAAACAGCAATATTTCCAGATGTCTGATAAGCCACATGAACTTCATGACCTTGTTCAATTAACCTATCTAATGTTCCACCCATTGAAATAACATCATCATCTGGATGAGGGCTAAAAATAAGAACTCTTTTTTTTGCTGGATTTGATCTTTCTGGTCTTTTTGAATCATCTGATTTTGGTTTTCCACCTGGCCAACCTGTAATAGTATGCTGAAGTTTATTAAACATTTCAATATTTAAATTATATGATTTACCCTGTTCAGCTAGTAAGCTGGACATACTGTTATCATTATAATCTTTATCAGTTAATTTTAATATAGATTTATTTGTTTTTTCACACAACCAAAATATTGCCCTGCTTTTTAATTCTTTATTCCAAACACAAGGTTTAACAAGCCAAGGAGTTTTAGTTCTTGTTAATTCACCTGCAGCTTCATTATCTAACACAAAAGTTGTGTTATTGTGATTTTGAAGATATGTTGCGGGTACCTTAGATGAAATTTCACCTTCAATGGTTTCTTTTATAATTTGTGACTTATGCTGACCCCATCCCAACAAAATAATTCTTTTAGCTGCCATTACTGTTCCAATACCCATAGTAATAGCCTTTTTGGGCACATTATCTATGCCTTGAAATGAGGATGCTGCATCAGATCTAGTTAAATGATCTAAAGTAATACTTCTTGTGCCTGAATTTAGGTGTGATCCAGGTTCATTAAATCCTATATGTCCAGTTCTTCCAATTCCAAGTAATTGAATATCTAAACCACCATAATCCCTAATTTTTAGTTCGTAGTCAATACAATATTGATATATATCATCATCAGAAATTGTTCCATCAGGAATATGTATATTTTCTGCAAAAATATCTATATGATCAAAAAAATGTTCATGCATGAAAAAATAATAACTTTGAATATCTTTTCTGTCCATTGGCAGGTATTCATCTAAGTTAAATGTTATGACATTGTGAAAACTTAGTTTTTCATCATTATGCATTTTTATTAATTCATTATATACTCCTATGGGGGAAGACCCTGTAGCTAAACCAATTATACATTTCTCATTATTTTTTTGTTTTGATCTTATTAAACTAGCAATTTCTTGCGCCACTAATATTGAGGCAGTATTAGAATTATTAAAAACTACATTATGTATTTTTTCATATCTACTTTCTTCTAATTCACCAGCTCTTTTAAATGAGATGTCTTGGAATTTCATTTTTTGAATTTATAGTTNCGAGTATAATTTTTTTTAAAANTAATTTTTAAAGTATTAGTTATAAAATTTTATATACCAACGACATTTTATTTGGTATGAATGTCATATTTAAANATTATAAACATTAGCTAAACTTTTATTTATCAGANAATAAACGAGTCACAAGTATTTAAAAAATAAAAAGGAGACAAACTTTCGAATGTCTCCCATTTGGTACTCAAGGTGGGAATCGAACCCACACGACCGAAGTCACTGGATTTTGAATCCAGCGCGTCTACCAGTTCCGCCACTTGAGCAGAAAAAATTGAATTGCG
>JGI20156J14371_10002773_pt1 | contig 13509 bp, 8 predicted proteins | sample COG_06_FD_14371 | JGI IMG/M metagenome (IMG submission 14371)
CCCAATTCGAAGTGAGATTCGCAGTGTTCCCAGTTATTATGACATGCTTTGGTAAACATCCTTTGAGCATCCTCGATTCGATTTTCTTTGATGAAATGTAAGCCTAGCTCAAAATAAGATTCGAAATAATCAGGGTTTAATTTTATCGCAGCCGTAAGTATTTCTTCTTCCTTTTGGTGTNTTTTTAATAATTTATTAATTTGGTAATTTCTAATAATAANTTTNGATCGTAATTTTTTTTTCTTAAACGCATTTTTCAANTGTTTTCTAGCAAGAAAGAAGTTAGATGCTTCGCAGTAAAGATTAGATGCAGTGTATTCATGTTGTTCTTCTAGAACGACAATTTCAGATGCAGTTTTAAGGTTTTTTACTGCTCTTTTGTATTCTTTTCTTTGGGAGCAAATTTCTGCAATGTGCAGCAGGCAATTACTTTTTTTGACATCTAGGCTTAAAGCTTCAAGAAAGTATTTTTCTGCTTCGGCTGGTTTTTTGTAATGCAGATTTATTATCGCAAGTTGATAGGCAGATTTACCTTTCGTTTCCTTATATCTATGAGCTTTTCTAAAGTTCGTAGAAGCTATTTTGATTTGTTTTCTAGAATGGTTCAATTTTCCAAGGTAATACCAAGGTATTCCGGAACTAGATTTGATTTTTGTTGCAGAATCAAAAAGCTTTTCAGCTTTTTGCAGATTTGTTTTAGAAATCGAATCTCCCTCGTGGTCATTTCCCGTAGTTTGCTCCATATAAATCCTTGCTAGGTCGATTATAGGTTTTATGTCATTGGGTAATAACTCAATGGATATTTCGAGCAAAAGTATTTTTCTTCTTATTTCAGTTTCATCATTCAATAATTGTGAAAGTGAATAGTGAGATTCTCCATCCAAAGGGCAAAGATCAACAAGCTTTTCAAGGTAGGGAATCGCTTGATTTTCTTTTCTAGATTGAACTAATGTTTTATGTGCTAATTTATAAAATCTGACCTCATTAGAATCGCATTGGATTGCTTTATCAATAAAGACAATCGCTTCCTCGTAATTTTGGGTTTCAAAATATAGCTTCGCCTGTAAAAAATAAAAAGATGAAACATTGCTAGTATTAGAAAGTGCATTAGTAATGATCATCTGTGCCTCACTAAAGCTTTTCTTTTTTACTAGAATTTCACAAAGTTTTACAATGGATGGTAAATGTTGCGGATCATTTTTAATTGCAACTTTTAAATGATAAATTGCTTTTTTTTCAATACTGTCCAAGTCAAGTTTTTCTTTTATTTGCTTTGTTGGTTTTCTCGTTCCCTCGGATACTTTTTTTACTCTTTGGTTGAGGATCTTTTTCTAATGCGTTTCTTGCATCCTTATTCATTAATAATATTGCTAAACTATAATGTGCTTTGGGGAACTTAGGGTCTAGTTTAATTGCCTGTTCAAAATTATATAATGCAGTGGTATATTCCTTTTTTTCATAGAGGAGGATACCTAAACGGTAAAAAGCTTTCGCAAATTTAGGATCAATCCTAATCGCATGCTTAAAGTGTTTTTCGGCCTCATCTAATTTTGGTTCTTTCAGTAGTGTACCATCATTTGATAGTCGCTCTCCAGTTGTCAGTAGTTTTGCAAACCAATAATGTGAGTCTGCCATATCAGACTTTATTTCAATTGCTGTTTCGTAATTCCTGACAGCTTGGTCATGCTCAGATGGACTCTTCAGAATTCTTGCCAAATTGAAATAAGCATCCACATAATTCTGATCTACGTCTGTGGCTTTTTGAAAGTGAATTTTTGCTTCATTGATATCACCGTTTTTTTCTGAGTGGTGTGCTAATTCATAAAAGGCAACTGCATACTCGGGATTGATTTCTAGAGCCTTAAAGAAGTGTTTCTTTGCGAGGGTAGGGTCATCATCTTCTCTCAATAGCATTGCTAGATGGAAATGTGCCTCTGAATGAAGAGGATCAAATAAGACCGCTTTTTTGAGATTTTCTTCCGCTTTTTTCAATTCACCAGACTCGCTCAGTATAACTCCGAGTCGAAAATGTGACAGTGCATTTTCTTGGTGAAATTTGAGCGATAAATTATAATGAGATTTCGCTTTTTCAATATCTTTGGCTTCCTCATAAACATAGGCAATTAGATAATGTGCTTTTGAATATTCGGGATTGATGTTGAGAGTTTTTGTTAAATGCTCTTTTGCTTTTATGAAGTCTTTTTCAGTACAAAGAATTTTTGCCAAATTGTAATGCGCTTTCGCATGATCCTTATTAAGTTTAATAACAGCATTAAAGTGTATTTTTGCTTCTGAAAGATTTGTTCTGTCTATGATTGTCCCTTCTTTATTAGTTGCAACGCCTCCGGATAGTAATTTCCCCATGGAGTAGTGTGCTTCTACATATTTTTCATCAATATCCAATGCTGTTTCGTAGTTTTTTCTAGCATCTTCATAATCGTCTGCATTGGTCAATAAAGTGGCTTTGTGGTAATAAGCCGGTGCATAGTTTTGATTAATTTCGGTAACCTTATCAAAGTTGTTTTTAGCTTCTTCAATGTCTTTAATCTGAATTAATAATAATGCATAATTAAAATATGCATAAGCATAGTTCGGGTTAATTTCCAGTGAGTTTAGAAAGTGATTACGGGCATTTTCATGATCTCCATCCGCAGTCAGGGCAATTGCTAATTCGCATTGGGCTTCTGCAAAATCGTTATTAATGCTAACTGACTTCTTTAAGTTCTTTACAGATTCTTTAATCTCACCTTGTTCCTTGAGGAGCATACCCAGTTCGTAGTATGCTTCGGCGAACTCTGGATTTAGTGCAATTGCTTTTTCTAAGTGGATTTTGGCATTCATAGCTGTGGGTTCCAATACTATTTACTGGTCATTACCCATACTCCGTCCCAATCCCCCTTAGGTGGATTTTTTTTCATATGATCGCATCGGTCTAAATATAATTGGGCTGCCTTATCTTGCGGATTAATTTTTTGAACATTCTTAAATAATTTAATTGCTTGATCCCATTTCCCTTCGTTCCATGATCGGTATCCGTCATTAAAAATACCGAGTGCGTCGACCAAGTTTGGGTAGGAGTTTTCATTATGAAAATCAAGCACCTCATAGATTCCAACTGGTTCTGTTTTACCTTTTACAATAACATAGTCTACCGGGCGGGTCCGATATGTTGCCTTCACTGCTTTATGGGTATATTCGCTAATTAAGATATGTGCACCATATTGCTTACAGGCACTTTCAATTCTGGCAGCGAGGTTCACCCCATCTCCAATAACAGTGTAGTCCATTCTTTTAGGCGACCCAATATTACCCGAAACTATGGAGTCGGTGTTTATACCCATCCCATGATCTATGGGCATTTTGCCCTCTGATGCCCGCTTATCATTAAAGACATTTAAATCTGTCATCATTCGAATAGCAGCTCGAACTGCTCGATCTGGGTCATCATCGTGGGCAACAGGCGTCCCAAAGATACACATCATCGCATCTCCAATGAATTTATCCAACATCCCTCCCTCGTCTGTGATGCAGTCCACCATGATTGTGAAGTAATCATTGAGTAGCTTTACCGTACCCTGTGCTCCGAGTTCCTCTGTAATTGTAGTAAAACTTCTCACATCAGAAAATAGTACTGTTCCAACGCTTTGTTTACCCCCCATTATATCATCTCCATCCCCAGCTGCCATAAGCTGATCAGCTAATTCTGGATCCATATACCTCGACATAGTAGACTTCATTCTTTTTTCGGAACTAATGTCTTCGATCATTAACATTGTGCCTAAGTTCTCATTTTTTTGTCCGAGTAGTGGCATTAAGGAAATATTTACCGATAGTTTTTCTCCTTCGATAGATAATTCTGCATCCAAAAACTCTTCCTGTTCTTCCACTAATTCTAATTTTTTAAGCAACCAATCATTAGGACCCTCAAAAAATTCCTTTACTGGTTTTTCTAATATTTCTGATAAAATGGGGACTTTCAGAATTCGTAAACCGGCACTGTTACAAGTTTTGATTACTCCATGTTCATCTAAAGTTAACACCGCATCGTGCATACTTGAAAGGATACTCTCCGAGTAATTTTTTTGATTTTGGACATCATCGAAAAGCTTTGCATTCTCAATTCCCATCGATATCTGCGAAGTAAAAGCACCTAGTCGTTTTTCATCTTCAGAATTAAATGCCCCTCCTCTTTTATTGAGAACCTGGCTGACTCCAATCGTTTTACCCTCTTTATTGAGGACGGGCATGCAGAGGATAGACCGTGTGAAAAAGCCTGTCTGTTTGTCAAAACTTGGATTAAAGCGTAAGTCCGCGTATGCATGGGGAATATTAACTGGCTTTGCGGATGTAAAAACAGTACCAGCAATACCTAAATGATTGGGGAATTTAATAACAGACTTTTCATCAAGACCTTCTCCCACCTCAGTATATAATTCATTTGTTTTCTCATCGTTAATAAACAAAGTTGCTCTTTCGCAATCGAGCATCGTTGAAATAGTGGTGATGATTTTTTGGAGTAGGGGGGTGAGCTCCAATTCAGAGGAAACCTGAGATACTACATCTAGAAATTCCAATTCCTGCTTTCGAGCTGCTTCGATTTGCTCAACTATAATGTTTCCTTGAATTGCAATTGCAGCCTGTTCGGTCATCGCCTCAAGCAGGTCGAGGTCATCCTGTTCAAATTCTCCGTCAATTTTATTTAAAATCTGGGAAACACCAATTTCTTCCCCTGAAACAGTTCGGAGTGGAGCACAAAGAATACTTTTGGTTCGAAACCCTGTTCTTACATCAACCGCTTTGTTAAATCGGTCATCTTTATAAGCATCATGTATGATTGCACCTTTATTTTGTGTAAAAACCCATCCAGCGACGCCTTTTGTATTGAGAATTCTGATCTCTCTGCGAAAACTGCCTTGCGCAATTCTTGAATACAGTTCCCCAGTGGCAGCATCATTTAAAAAAATTGTACCTCTCTCTGCACCAATCGTCGAAGTGGTTATTTTGACAAGCGTTTCGAGAGCTTCGTCCAAGCTTTTTGTTTTGGCCAGGTCAGTGGTGACCTGCAGAAGCATGTCAGAAAATCTGGCTGTCCTTTTTGACTTTGGATGTGATTTTTTCTCTGTATTTTGATCTTTATCTTGCATTGGTATCCTCTAATTCAGCCCGTAGTTCAATGATTGTTGCCTGCAGATCTTTAAACTCCATTGTTTTGATTTGGTTTTTTTTCTGCAAACTTTGTTCATGTAAATTCTTTTTTAAATCAATCTCATCTCTCAATGCATTTACCATGCTTTTAAAATGATTGATTTCTCGTTGTTGTGTCGAGACAGCTTTTTGTATGGCATCTTCTTTACTTATTTCTAATTTTTCTATTTCGCATCTTAGTGAAGTTACATTTTCTCTCAATTGTTTAATTTCACTTGCTGCTAATGCGATACTTCTTTGCTTTTTATCTTCTTTCCTTTGCCTGAATTCGTCCATTTGGGTTCGTAAAGATAATATAGATAACTTTAGAATCTCATTTTCTTTGTAAGTAGAAAAAACTGCTTTCTGTAAAGATTCTTCTTTTTCTATGCCCTTGAGATCTAATTCTTCTCTTAGTTGCGAAATATTAAGTTTCAAAAGTTTAATTTCACTTTCCCTGGAAGCAACTGCCTGCTGTATAGCATCCTGTTTGTCGAAAGTCAGTTTATCAATTTTGTCTCTGCCTAGTGAAACGCTTTCTCTTAGCGTCTTTAATTCAATGGAAAATGAAGCTTCTACTTTTTGAACAATTTCGATTTCGTTGTGTTGTGCGTTTTCAAGTTCAAACCTTAAGTTTTTAATTGTATTTCTAAGGGAACTGATTTCAGTTTCGGATCTTGACAGGTTTCTCTGAATTTTATCCTCCGTGCGAGATTTTGATAATTCTAGTTGGTCGCGTAAGTTTTGTAAGGAATTCTTTAATTGGTTAATCTCGTTAAGAGAACTTGAGTAGGCATTCTGTACATTTTCTTCTTCTTTAATTTGTGCCTTATCTAGTTCATCACGCAAAGAAGAACTTAATTCCTTGAGGGAGCGAATGTCGTTTTCTTTTGTAGCAATGGCTCGTTGTACTTCTGCTGCTGTATCTAACTGTGCTTTCTCCAGTTGATTTCTTAGAGTGACTAAAGAACCCTTTAATTGATTAATTTCTTTGTTAGACAGTGAGACTGCTTCTTGGACTGATTGTTCCTTTTCAATAGTGCTCTTTTCTAGTTCCTCTCTTAGTTCTGAAACGGTGCTTTGAAGTGACCTTGTTAAAATATTTGCCTCCGCAGTAGCTTTCTGAACTTTATCCTCCTCCCTTGCTTTAGAATTTTCTAAATTATTACGAACCATTGATAAAGAATTTTTTAATTGTTGAATTTCGCTCTGTGCAGTGGAAACAGCAAGTTGCACAGATTCGTCTTTTTCAATTATTACTCTTTCTAGTTCTACTCTAATTTCCGAAATCGTTCTTTTTAATGAGCTTATCTCTTTTTGGGCAGTGGCACTTGCTTTTTGAATTCGATCCTCTTCTCTTGCTTTTGAAAGCTCTAGGTTGTCACGGGATAAAGAAAGAGATGCCTTTAGCTGACGAATTTCATCCTGTCCAAGTGCTACCGCTTTTTGAACATTGATTGCTTCTTTAGAAAGTGTATTTTCCAGTTCTACCCGTAGGTGTTGGATTGTTGATTTGAGTGAATTGATTTCTCTGGAATTGGAACTGTTTATTTTTTGAACTTTTTCATCTTGTTCGTTTTGGTGTCTTTCCAATTTTTCTCTGGCTAACAAGAGTGTTGCTTTTAGTGAAGCGACTTCAGAAATATTAGTTGAATTAATTTTTTGTATTGCATCAAGTTTACGGTTTTCTGCTCCCTCCACCTCCATGCGCAAGGCCTTAATTGTTTTCTTCAGGTCATTGATCTCATTGAGTGAAGAAGAGCGAGTTTTTTGGAGCTTTTCTTCATTATCTGATTGGATGGACTCGATTTTTTCTCGCAGTGACTGTGACGATTTTTGCAATTGTTGAATTTCTTGCTGAGCGCTCCGTTTGGCTTTTTGTTCAATATCACTTTTTTCTGCCTCTGATTGGTCTAATGCATGACGAATTTCCAAAAGGCTTTTCTTTAGTCCTAGGTTTAATTGATTTTCCTGACCAATTGCTTTTTGTATGGTTTCTTCTGATTTTGAACGGGTAATTTCAAGTTCTAACCTTAAGTTTTTAATTACTTCTTTTAGCTGGTTTTCATTTTGAATGTTGGATGATCGAATCGATTGTTTTTCATCCTCTGCTACGCCAGCAATTTTTTCATTTTCATCTCTTTGCTTTTCGATAATCTGCTTTAAAACTTTGATTTCTTTTGAAAACTCTAAAGTATTGGATTGTAATAAGGAAAGTTGTTCATCAGATGCCCTTTCTAACTCAGTTCTAAGATTTAAAATCGTTTGTTTAAGAAAACGATTTTCCTGAGTGAGTAATCCAGCCTCTTCTTGAGATAATTGAGACATAATGGACTTTTAGCACATAGATTAGAGGACAAATTTGCAAACAATAAGATTTAAGAAATTAATTTTGCTTGCAAAGATATCATCAAAGATTTTGCTTAATTTTTCTAATCTTATCCATTACCCCGATAAATGAAACATTTATACATTGCCAATTCGGTGCTATTAATTTTGACCGTTGCATCATGTTCGGAACATGACGATGGCCAAGCACATCCCTCTGATACAACTACACCTGAGGCGGGCGATATCAAGGATTTCGAGGAGGGGGTTAGTATAGACCGTTCAAGACTCGATGAATTAGATTTCGAAAGTCTGTTGAGTCAGGATAGTAATGTAGTCGCAATCGATGTTGCAGGTGCTTCTGATTTCACTACTGATAAGGATCATTCAGAAGTGAAAAGCGAGCCCATTCCAATAGGTGCTAAAATGACCAAAGAATTAGAGGCAGAAACTGCTTTGAAAAACTTGGAGGTACATTCAATCCAGCGACAAAAATCAATCGAAGATTTAAGAAAGATTAATAACAACAAGGACCAAACTATAGCTGCTCTTTCGCAGTTAAACGATGAGTTAATTTCTGAAATTAAAAGGATTAAAGGGGATCTCTATCGGGATAGTAATACCGATGATCTCAGTAAAGGTCCTAGCACTCAATTAGATTCGTTAAAGTCAGAGGTAAAGAAACTTAAAAATAATTTAGCATTAAAATCAGAAGAATTAAAAAGTTTAAGATACCGAAATGACTCTCTTGAGGGAAGAATTAGCGACTTAGAATTATCACCCACCACTAATAAATCTGAATTACTTCCCACATTTTCTTCAATTAATTCCTACCCCTCGAGAAATATTAATCCGATTAGTCAAAAAAGAACCGGTCAATGTAAGTTGCGATTTGAGGCAGTTGTCACCGCATTAAATGGGAAAAGTAAAGAAGCTTTCTATACGGAATTTTTTATCTTACCGATCAGTTTAGAAAATATTATGAGGAAAGGGGGTATTGAATTAGCAAACTACTCCGGTATCGATACTTACGCTGAGCTTTGGGCACGTTCCAGAAAAAATGCATTCCTATTTCCTGATGTACATAAAAAAATCAGGTCATTATTGCTAAATTTTGAAGATAGAGGAGAGGGTAAAAGAGTACGTACTGATGTGGATGGATCGGCTATGATAGATGGTCTGCCAGCAGGAAAATATTTTGTGATTGGCACTGCATCCTTAGGAAAGGTAGGAGTGACTTGGAGTGTCCCAGTCAGCTTGAATACTGGCAATAATAAGATCTCTCTTACTTTGGCAAATTGTTCTTGGAGTCTATAAACTGAATTATTTTTTAGGTTTGCCAAAAAGTGAACAAACCTATCTTTTAAAGTTTATTAAGTTTTCTAATTCTTAAAATACCACCTCATATTATGGCACCAGAACAATCATCTGACCAAAGTAAGTTGCAGTTAAGCATGCAACAAAAAATAAGTATTCTTTTATCTTTCGCGAAAGATAAAGTCATTGAACAGATTCAGTGCGTTTGGTTCATCATTATGTATCTGGTAGTCTTTCAAATACTGGTACTGGGTTTACCAATTGTGTACTCACTAATGATTGCCGTCGGTATTCTCATTGTGATTGTCGGATTAGCCTTTTTTATGGAGGGCTTAAGACTTGGCTTAATGCCATTAGGCGAGACATTAGGTTCTACTTTACCGAGGAAGAAAATACTCGGTATTCCTTGCTTGCCTGCTAGTTTGGCTTTCGGTTTTGTTTTGGGAGCTTTTGCAACTTTTGCCGAACCAGCGATTGGAGTACTTCGAGCAGCAGGATCTGGGGTTGACCCAACTGCTGCACCATTACTTTGGACAATACTTAACACAGGAGCAGCCATGCTCGTTAATTGTGTGGGTGTTGGTGTGGGTATTGCAGTATTACTTGGTGTTTTGAGGTTTTACAAAGGGTGGTCATTGAAGCCCTTTATTTATGTAGGGGTTGTTGTTTTATCGTGCATTACTCTCTACATGCAGTTTTCCGATGATAGGTTAAGGCATGTACTTGGACTTGCTTGGGATTGTGGAGCAGTTACAACAGGCCCTGTTACAGTACCCCTTGTTTTGGCTCTTGGGATTGGTGTTTGCCGTATCGTTTCAACTGGAGGCTCTAGCAACACTGGTTTTGGCGTTGTTACACTCGCTTCCCTTTTCCCAATTTTGGCAGTGATGTGTTACGCTTTGTTTCTTTTCAACGGAGACAATTACTACATGGCTAAGCACTCAAAGGCTGATTGGCATATCAATGCCGGCGAGTACGGTAAAAACTACCCAAAGGACCTTCAGCAATATGGGGATATTGTTGCTGCTGAAAGATTAGCCGCTTCAGGTGCCATTGATGAGACCGAATTATTTTGGTCTCTTTCAAGTGCGGAGAGGGAATCAGTTGATAAATATCTTCAAGAATTTCATAAATTACCAGAAGGCTATGCTTTAAAGACAAGAATAACGGAGGGTAAAATTGTACCCAACTCAATTGGGGGGGATAATGATGATTCCCGCGAGAATGTTGAGGTTCAGGGAGCCAAGACTTATGTGGTAAGAGAAGGATTTAAGGCACCGGACGGCGTTTGGGATGAGGATGCTGATATTGCGACTGCATTTACTAATAAATTTGATTTCTTCCCAAATACTTTTAAGCCCGAAGAAGATAAAAACGGAAACGGGATATTAGATGCAGGTGAAGATTTTTACAGTGTCAAGGAGAGTGGAGTGATAGATTACACTAAGAAAAACGGCGAGCTTGATGGCCCTGATCAAGATAGGGGAGCATTGGAAGGAGCTGTATGGGCAATTGTTCCATTGTGTTCGATTCTTTTACTTGTATTAATGGGTGGACTAAGGCAAAAACCTAAACATTTAGATGAGTTATTTATCGGTATCGCATGTGCTGTTATTGGTATGTGTTTATTCAATCTTGGTATCGCACTTGGATTAACACCCCTTGGAGAACAGTTGGGTGGAAATGTTGTATCTAGTTTTACCTCTATACAACCATGGCAAAGCGAAGGTTTTGTAGAACCTCTCTTCAAAACGTCGACTGCCGGAAAATGCTTAGCGATCCTTTTCGGTTTTATTCTAGGGTATGGTGCAACACTTGCAGAACCAGCACTTAATGCATTAGGTTCAACCGTAGAGAAAATAACCGTGGGAGCGTTTAAGAAGAATCTGCTGATGCAAGCAGTTGCAACAGGGGTTGCTCTTGGTATTGCCACTGGTGTTGCTAAGATTGCTTTTAATTTAGAACTTTGGTATTTATTAATACCGCCTTACGCATTTCTCCTCGTCCTTACATATTTCTCAAGTGAAGATTTTGTAAATTTTGGTTGGGATAGTGCAGGGGTAACTACAGGACCAATTACAGTTCCGCTTGTACTCGCAATGGGATTAGGCATCGGTGCTAAAACAGGTGCAATTGACGGATTTGGTGTTCTTTCATTAGCATCTGTTGGACCAATCATAACAGTTCTAACAGTTGGACTATTGGTGAAGAAAAAGCCGAGCGCATCTGAGAGTATTGAAAATTCAATGGAGACTGCATAATATGAGCGAACTTACAATTAGCAATAGTGTGTCTTTATTGACACTAATCTTACCAAAAGAATCCGTAGGGCATGTTGCCAAGGCAATCTCGGAAGCAGGTGCAAAAGGGATTGTTCAAATTAGTGCAAGAGGTTCCGTTTTAAACGAAGGCGGTTTTTTGCAGAAAATGTTCCCTCCCCCTGCACCTGAGCAGCAGTTGCTACAAGCTTTGGTTCCAAACTCAAAGATTGAGGAGATCTCAGACAAAGCAATTGAAGTTGGTAATCTTGATAAAGTAGGGGGTGGTGCAGTATTTACAATCTCATGTAATGATGCTCATTTTTCAAAGAATTTCCCTACGAATATAGGAGATTCTGAAAGTAACGACACCAATACTTCCTCCGGTAACTTGGAGGCAATTTGTTGTATTTGTGAAATAGGTGTTGCAGATGATATTGCAAAGGCGGCACTACAAAACGGTGCTCCTGGACCTACTGTTACCTTTGGTGAAGGAGGAGGAGTTAGAGATAAAATTCCTATTTTACGAATTACAAAAGGACCAGAAAAGGAATTCGTATGGTGCGTAGTCGACAAATCTGATTCAGACGCAATTTTTGCCGATATGGCTAGAGCAGGGCGAATTACAGAACCTGGTAGAGGCTTTATGTATTCGATTCCTGTTAGTTCTGGACTGATCAATGTCTCCAGTACGGTTTCATCTTCTGCACATGGAGCAAACATGGAACAAATTATCGCAGCACTCGATGACCTTAAGGGTGATAAAGATTGGAGGCAGTCGATTGATGCTCAAAAGGGTAAAACTCTTAAAACCACTTATTTAGAAAATTTAGTTGGTATTTATTGTATAATTCCGAGAGATAATTACTCAGAAGTGTATGATGCAGTTCTCGCTTCTGGTGCTCCTGGTGTGAGCACGAATTTTGGCGTGATGGTAGATTCTGATAGTGACCAACAACAAAATGAAGAATGGGCACTAGTTTATACTTCGGTTGGCCCAAATAGTGTTGATGGATTAAGAACTACTGTGGAAGAAAAGATTGAATCACTTGGTATCGACAGGTTCGCATTTTATACTTTACCAATACCGAGAGCTTTGACCTACCTGGGTGGTTGATTAATTTGCATTCAACATCTGTATCCTAATCAAGCTCCAATCGTTCATTTTTTTAATAACGGTTTTGGAGTCAANACCNAGTTTTTTCAGTGTTGCTTTAAAGTACTGATCCAACTCTGAGCATTCTTTACTGAGTATTCCGGATAATATCAGNACCCCATCGTTATTAACTAATGTAATCAAGGTTTCTGCATTTTTTTGTAGAATATCAGCTTGAATATTTGCGACTACAAAGTTGTATCTTTTATTTCCTGTTACTGTATCTAAATCGGCCGTTTTAAAATTAACCTTGTTGTTATCATTCATTTCCGCGTTTTCTTGTGAGACTTTAATTGCAAGCGGATCATTATCAATAGCAAGAATTTCTTCAAAACCTAGAATACTGGCTGTTAATGCAAGTATACCGGACCCGCATCCGATATCCAAAAAATTATGTTTCAAATGATTTGGAATTTTCTCGTTTAATTCTACAATTTCTTCCAGGCACAATTTTGTAGTCTCATGATTCCCTGTACCAAAGGCCATACCTGGATCAAGGAATAACCTAAAGTTATCCTCGGTATAATATAACTTTTTTTACACCAAATCGGGACCCAATGGAATGTACCAATAGACCATGGATGAAAATGTTTTTTATAGGAGTTGACCCAGTCTTCTTGATCGAGTTCAGAAATCAATAATTCAGGTATCTCTATTATTTCTAATGTATAAAATAATTCTTTTAAGGATTCTTCCGCATCCAACGAATTATCGAAATAACCTTCTAGAAATGAAGTGCTCTTCGAATGGCGGAAATGCAAAACCCAATTGTGTGGCGTAATTTCGTATAGTGCATCCTCTAATTGTTCTACTAAATTTTCCTCAATTGGTAAATGAACTTTGATCATTCTATAAAAGGAATCACCCCAATAGCTAGATCACGTATAACCCATGGCAGTAACATATGCTCCGCTGCGTTTACCTTTTGCTTCACAAGTTCGAGTACATCTCCATTCATTATTCGTACCGGTGCCTGTGCGATTATTTCACCGCCATCAATTTCTTCGTTTACCCAGTGGACTGTACACCCGGTAATTTTAACCTTCTTATTAAATGCCCTCTCGATAGAATTTAATCCTGGAAAACTTGGTAATAAACTTGGGTGGAGGTTAATGATTTTATTTTTGAATTCTGATAAAAATTTCGGTTTTAAAATCCTCATAAATCCTGCGAGCACAATTAAATCAGGATTTAATTCTTGGATTGAATGGATCCATTTATCTTCCTCTGTCACGCTAATTATAGTTTTTTGATTTCCAGGATCCA
>JGI20156J14371_10002789_pt1 | contig 13470 bp, 6 predicted proteins | sample COG_06_FD_14371 | JGI IMG/M metagenome (IMG submission 14371)
CATGAAGCTTCATAAGCTGCTCTTGGCCCTGTGCCTCCTCCCATCAATGCTTTCAGCCCAATATGGCTTGGAGGTAGAAGTTGTCTCTGAAGACATCGGCGTTCTTGTCGGTGCCTTGGGAACGACTGATTTGACCGGTTACTCCTGCTATCGCGCTTACATCACGATGGAAAACGAGGACGATTTCCTCAGTTCCATATCAGGTGACGCTACCAATCCAACCAATGTATTGTCTACTACGGACAACTACTTCCACGCAGCGCTGGGAGCGGCCACGCCAAACGGCATCAACAGCCTGTTGTTTCCGGTATATGTCGACTTGCCATTTGACAGCTGGGTCACCATTGGACTTGAAGGAGTTCCGAATGCAGCAGCGGGCGAAGCTGCTGTGTCAACGGTTCAATCGGGTTCCAACCCTTGGACGACCAACTTTGATCCGGGATTGGGTGCCCCAGGCTCCAACATCGTTATTGACGACCCCATCGGAGGAGCGTGGTACGCCTTGAACGGCGACGCCAATGGTGTCGCAGGCTCTGACTTGAGAGTTCTGGCTGGCCAGTTTACCACTGATGGAGAGCTCTCCATTGAGATGTATACCCAGATCTTCATTGAGGGCGATGGCCTGAATGAGTATTTGGAAAATGGCAGCCGTCCAACGTTCGTATATCCTTCTGTAGAGACCCCCGGGTGCACGGATGTTACAGCATGTAACTACGACGATGCCGCTGTGGTCGACGATGGCTCTTGTACCTACCCAACGGAAGCATACCTCGACTGTGACGGCGCTTGCCTCAACGATGCGGACATGGACGGCACATGTGACGAATTGGAAACGAGCGGTTGTACAGAAATGACTGCCTGTAACTACAATGCTTCTGCTACTGATGACGATGGCAGCTGTGAGTATACCAGCTGCTTGGGTTGTACCGATTCAGGAGCTTGTAATTACGATATGTCTGCTACCAGCGACGATGGTTCATGCGAATTCGTCAGTTGCGCGGGTTGTACAGACGCCATGTCTTGCAACTACGACATGTCTGCAACGATTGATGATGGCTCGTGTGACTACAGCTGCCAAGGCTGTACAGATGCAATGGCCTGTAACTACGACATGGCGGTCACCGAAGATGATGGCAGTTGCACCTACCCAACAGCAGATTACCTCGATTGTGATGGCAACTGCATCAACGACGAAGACAACGACGGCCTGTGTGATGAGGAGGAGGGATGTTCTGACCCCTTGGCTTGTAACTACGATCCCAGCGCCGAAGTAACCGAGGCTGATTATTGCTTGATCGTGGATACCGTCATGGTGCACACTGCGGGCGCTTTGGAGGGCATGACCACTTACCGCTACTACGTCAAGTGTTCCAACCCTGCTGACTTTGTGAGTGCTGTTTCTGGTGATGTGACCAACCCAACAGTGGTCACCACGACTACGGACTTCTTCAACGACGAGTTGGGCGGAGTGACGCCAAACGGCATTCAGTCACCACTCTTTGGTATGTTCCCGAACCTCCAGTACGATTCATGGGTGACCATCGGATTGTCAATGGCACCTGTAGCAGGCATTGGTGAAGCCGCCGTTTCAACGGTTCAGGGTACAGCCAATCCCTGGGCGACCAACTTTGACCCCGGCTTTGGAGCCCCCGGTTCAGATATCGTGATCAACGATCCAGTGGGTGGAAGTTGGTTCGCGCTGAATGGGGATGCCAATGGCATTGCGGCCAACAGTGATGACCAGCAGGTATTGATTGCCCAGCTTACAACAAGTGGTGAAGTCGAAGGCAACTTCTATGTTCAGGTCTTTGAGAATGGCATTGGAACCAGTGCATTGTTCTTCGACTTCAATATTGGAGATGCTTGTGTCGCGCCTGATGATGATTGCCTCTTCCCGGAGGACGTTTATGGTGCAGACAATTTGGATTGTGATGGCAACTGCCTCAACGATGCCGATATGGATGGCGTGTGTGATGAAGACGAAATCGGTGGATGTACCGATGAAACGGCCTTGAACTATTCTGCGGGAGCCACAGACGATGATGGTTCCTGTGCATACCCTGCGCCCAGTGTTTTTGACATCATTGCAGCCAGTGAAGTTCACACGGTACTCGAGGACCTTGTCGTTTTGGCTGGATTGGACGGAACCTTGACCAATGACGGTGCTTGGACGGTCTTTGCCCCAACAGATGCGGCAGTAGCAGCTTTGCCAGATGCCATTGTCAATTACCTGTTGGACAACCCTTCATTCTTGACGGATGTATTGACTTACCATGTTGCGGCCGATTCAGTCACGAGTGACATGCTGAGCGATGCCATGGTCATAGAAATGGTGAATGGTCAATCGGCTACGATCTCGATCACTACAGACGGCATTTTCATCAATGACGCTCAGATCATCATTGCGGACTTGATCGCAGAAAACGGCGTGGTCCATGTGATCGATGCTGTGATTGTTCCTGCCATTGAAGGATGTACAGAGCTTTTATCATGTAACTACAACCCACTTGCCGCTACCGATGATGGAAGTTGCGAGTCAGAGAGTTGTGCTGGTTGCTTGAATGAGTTGGCTTGTAACTATGACAGCACAGCGACCATCAGTGACTTGGGCAGCTGTACGTACCCGATCGATCTCTATGGCGTCGACTATGTAGACTGCACGGGCGCTTGCTTGAGCGACATCGATATGGATGGCATTTGTGATGAAGCCGAAGTAGACGGCTGTATTTATGAGGATGCCTGCAACTATGATCCTACTGCTACTGAGGATGATGGAAGTTGTGATTACGTGAGCTGTGCAGGTTGTACAGAAGACCTGGCCTGTAACTATGACTCTACAGCCACGATCAATGATGGTTGCTTGTACCCGGTAGACCTTTATGGTTCGCCTTACGTGGATTGTGATGGAGCGTGCCTCAACGACTCAGACGGAGACGGTGTGTGCGATGAGGATGAGATTGCGGGTTGTTTGGACGACGGCGCTTGTAACTATGACCCCAACGCTACGGACTACGACGTCACGTTGTGCGACTACAGCTGCTTGGGATGCATGGACGCCGCTGCAGCGAACTACGATCCGAATGCGACCATCGACGACGAGACTTGTTTGTACTGTGAATTGGCCATTGACACAGCTGTTACTGTGATGGACTTGTTGTGTGCAGGTGACGCCAATGGAAGCATTACCATTGAAGGTTCTACCGGAGGCTACGGCACGGTGGGATATGCTTTGGAAGGCGATCCATTACAGAGCAACTTCGTATTCGATCAGCTCGCTGGAGGCACCTACAAAGTGATCGCCATGGACTCGTTGATGTGCAGCGATACATTGACTGTCTTTATCACTGAGCCTTCGCCCATTGTTTTGCTGGCTTTCGCAACCGACCCATTGTGTAACGGTGGAAATGACGGCGCTATCCTCGCCACTGCAGAGGGTGGAACAGGCGACATCTCCTATGAACTCGGTGGAGAAACCAGTGCGACTGGAAACTTCGAAGGATTGGATGCAGGACCATACACCGTGTTTGCCACGGATGCAAATGGCTGTGAGGCTGACATCGATGCAGAAGTGGTCAACCCTGATGCCATTGTGATCACCGTGGACGATGCCACAGACCCTGACGGAGCGCCAAATGGTGAGATTTCAGTAACGGTAACGGGTGGTACAGGTGATTTGTCCTTCTCTTGGGAAGGTCCAAATGGTCCTTATGACACCGAAGACATTGCGGGACTTGAGGATGGAACGTACGCCTTGACCGCTACGGACGAGAACGGTTGTTCCGAGACCGAGGTGGTCACATTGACCACCATTGGCTTGACAGAAGTCACGGGAGCTTTGACGGTATCCTTCATGCCAAACCCCACCAATGGTCAGCTGATCATGGAATTGGGACAGGCTGTTAACGATGCTGTCCTCGAAGTGTTTGATGGCGCTGGTCGCCGTGTGTTCCGCCAAGAGGCGTTGAGCATCGGAAGCCGCATGCCGTTGGATCTTGGTGGCTTGGCTGATGGAGTTTACCAAGTACGCATAACAGTGGAAGAAGCAACCGCTACACAGCGCGTTGTCGTACGCCACTAACCTCCGAAACTGCAAGTGATTGTAAAACGCCGGCCATTTGGCCGGCGTTTTCATTTCCACAAACCGCATAGAATGCGGAAATTGAACCCGATGAACAAAATCTCTTTCATGCCGTCTTCCATGACAAGGCCCCACGCTTTTTGGGTCCCGTTGGTGTTTGCCGTCTTTTCCTTGATCACTGTGGCCCATGCTCAAGATTGCGCCCCGAGTGGCTCCGTGGACATATTGGTCGAATTGGGAGCTGACACGGTGGACTTACAGCTTCATGTAGATACTGCGGCTACTGCTGGTTTTGATGCAGGATTAGACAGCCTGTGCCAGGTGGATAGCACCGCGGCCTACGCTTGTTTGTCCTTGGATACCACGCTGTATGTCACGGCTTCACTTCCTCCCAATGGAGAAACTGCTTTGAGCTTTGACCTCTTGGTTCAATCCGACACCATTGCGCCCGTGGTCACTTTTGATTTGGGCGAATGGCTGCTGCTTGCGGCAACGGCATGGTGGGTCTTGGACGGCGATACCACTGAGGTTGACCTCCTGGCAGAGGCTTCATTCACTTTGCCTGTTGGCACCGAGCCTACCGTTGTGATGTGCTCGGTGACTCCAAGTTGCGCCATTCTAGGGTGCACAGACGAAGCGGCATGCAATTATGACCCCTCTGCAACGGAGGACGATGGGTCATGCGACTATGCCTTCTTTTGCTTTGACTGTGACGGAAATTGTCTCTGTGATGAAGATGGGGATGGGGTGTGCGATCCTTTTGAATTCCCTGGTTGTACAGATCCGGACGCTTGCAATTGGGCACCGGTATACACAGAGGAGGACGGCAGCTGCTTCTATGCGCAACCTGGTTTTGATTGCGCAGGTTTTTGCCTTCCTGTAGACAACGATGAATGCGGCTTTGCAAACCCCATTGCATGTGGCGAAGTGGTAACCGCCACCACCGTTTGCGCGGACACAACAGAAAGCGAGTTTTGTGACCAGTACAACATCGGACAGTATTACCACGGTGGGCTGTGGTACACCATCATGGGGACAGGGGATACCCTGCGTGCGACCCTGTGTTTTGAAGAAACCGAGTATGATACCTATTTGAGCATTTATGAAGGGGACTGTGGCAACTTGGACTGCATCGCTGGAAATGACGACCAAGACGAGGTCAATTTCTTTGCAGATCCTTGTTTCGAAAATTTCTTGTCTTCTTCGGCCAACTGGGAAAGCGAAGAAGGGGTGGAGTACTTCCTTCATGTCAGCGGCTCCAATGCGGTCACACCGGCGGTAGGCGGTTTTGATTTTGTGCTGGTTTGTGACGGCGTCGAGGTAGGGGCCTGTCTGGATTCCCTCGCATGCAACTTCAATCCATTTGGAACCTTTGATGATGGTTCGTGCGATTACAGTACCTGTGCTGGTTGCGGACTGTTGGCATCGTGCAATTATGACAGTACAGCGGTCATCAATGATTTTGACCTCTGTGACTTCAGTTGTTATGGCTGCACAGATACAGGGGCATGCAACTTCAATCCTGATGCGACCATAGAAAGTGGTTTGTGCGAGTACAGCTCGTGCGCGGGGTGTTTGGACCCCGAAGCGTGCAANTATGACGCTACTGCAGTTCTCGATGGCGAGAATTGTGAATACACATCATGTGTAGGGTGCACGGATGCGGCGGCTTCTAATTACAACCCAGTTGCGACAGAAGAGGATGGAAGTTGCACGTATTGCGACCTTGTATTGTCAGCGCCAATGGTTTCTAGTGAATCGTGCTTCGAGAGTGGCGATGGTATGGCCTCAGTGGCCATAGACTCAGCTTTGACGAATTCTGTATTGTATGAGTTGACCGCTTCTGGTTTCGAAGAATCAGGGACTTGGACAGACGGTGTTTTTTCTGCACTCGCCCCAGGCGATTACTTGCTAGAGGTGTTTGATGGTGACTCTACGTGCAGCGCCATTCAAGTCTTTACCATTGAAGAAGCGCCAGATGTATCGTTGTTTCTGGTGGCATCATCTCCTGCATGCTCAGGAGGGGACGATGGCAGTGTGACCGCATTTGTTGCAGGTAACGTGATGGCCACGTCATATCAGTTGAATGGAGAGCCTGCCGACATTGGCGGCAATTTCAATGGGCTTGCTGCCGGTGATTATCAGGTGAGCGTGAACGTTCTCACAGTCAATGGCGGGGTGTGTTCCGATACAGCGAGCATATCCGTGGTGGACCCTGAAGGCATGGTGGTGACCATCGATGACATAGGGGGAGCCAATCCGAACGAGGAAAATGGCGAAGTTTCCATTTCGGTCACTGGAGGCGTGGAACCCTACACTTTTGAGTGGACGGGCCCCACCGGATCAACGGGAGCAGAGGACCCCGATGACCTGGGAGCCGGAGAATGGACACTCGAAGTAACGGGCGGTGACGGTTGTACGACCAGTATTGTGGTCTCAGTTCCCGTGGGCATCCATGAATGGCGTGCACCGCAGTTTGCTGTGGTCCCCAACCCAACCAGGGATTCTTTTGAGGTCCAGTTCTCTCGTCCATTCGAGGGCATGCTTGAGCTGACAGATGTGACCGGACGGAGGTTGAATCTGCAGTGGGTTCAATCCAGCATGGTCCAAGGGAGCTTGGAAGGCCATCCCGCCGGTGTATACCTGCTGAGGGCCATGGATCAGCAGGGCATGGGGGCCGTAATCCGGTTGGTCAAGCAGGATTAATCTACGGCAGCCTCAGAGGTCGGAGGCTTTGTACTCGCGCTCCCAGATGATGTCGCCTTTGGCGTCATGGGTGCGGATGGTCATCACGCGCTCCTTGCGGGGGCCGGTGACCTCGAGTGTCCCGAAATTGCGGTGGCCCACCATGGTGCCTGGAACACGCAGGGTATTGGGCTCATCGCTGTGATCATAAGTGCCGCTCGTCAATGCACTACAAGTAAAGTCGACCACCTTTTTACCAGTTGACCCCACCCATTCGGTGAGTTCGGAATTGTGCCGGTCACCCGAGAGGAACACCACGCCTCGAATGTCCTCTTGTTCGAGGCGGGCTAAGATGTTGTTTCGCTCCTCGGGATACAGGGCCATATTCTCATAGCCGGCAAAGTCAGAAAGAAACTGGCCACCCACTGCGATGACCTTGAAAGGCGCCCGGCTGTATTGCAAGGCTTGCATCAACCAGTCCACCTGCTCAGGGCCTAAGACTTGGGGTTGTTGGGTAACATTGTCATGGTTGACCCTGAAAGAACGGTTGTCGAGGAGAAAAAAATCGACGTCGTGAAATTTGAACGAAGTGGTGACCCCTTGGTTTTGCAATGCAGGCAGGCCTTGTGAGGGGTTGGCCCAGAATTCGCCGAATGTTTGTGCGGCCCAATCTTTGTGAATCCAGCTTGCATCTGAGTTGTCGGGGCCGTAGTCATGGTCGTCCCACATGGCGTAGTGGGGACAGGTGCCCAAAAGCCGCTGCAATTCAGGTACGCGGCGCATGTGGCTATACCGGTGTTGCATTCCCGACCGTGAATAGAAGTCCACTTCTCGGAAATAAACGTTGTCGCCCAGCCAAAGCATCAGGTCGGGTTCGAGTTCGGCAATGCCATCAAAAATCTCGTAACCACCGCCATAGGGGCGGCCTGGTCGATCAAACTCAGTCTCATTGATAAAGGCGCAAGACCCCAAGGCGACCGTGAAAGAGGGGGGGTCAAACCGATACTGCCACAAGGGCTGAGTGGTAAAGCGCTGCAGCAACGTGTCAATTCCGAGGACGACACGCTCTCCATTCACCAGCACTTGAAAACGATAGTCGGTGCCAGGTTGCAGATTTCCCAGGTCAAAAGTGGCAGTATTGGCCTGTGCCCGAATCAACCGTTGCTCATCAGCCAACAAAACTTCAGTAGGGGCATTGCCCATAGAGTCCGCCCAGCATACAATGGTGGCTTCACAAGGAGCTTCTGCTTGAATCCAGATGCGAACGTCGCGCAAACCGACATGACCCACCATGGGCTGACAGGCCAATTGTGCCGCGCTCAAATAGGCCAGAGACAGGAAAAAGAAGCAGAGGGAGAACCTTGGAGCAATACACTTCATGAGAAAGGGTTGGCCCCGAAGTTCGGAACCAACCCTTAAAAGCGTAGAAAAGGAAAAATAAAAGAGTAGATCGCAGGGGGGAGTCAGTCAATGGAGTAGTCCACGCCTTCAATAGCGGGTCCCACTTTCACCATGTATTGGATACCGGCCATCTCTACCCGAATCATCTTGAACACTTCTTTGCTCGTTGGCAGTCGAAGGTTAAAAGTCAATCCATCGAATCCATCAGGATAACGGGACTTGATCAGGGAGCGAACAGGTTGTTCGAGCTTTTCATAGCTCACAATGCGTCGGTTGGACATAGGGCAACAGTTTGGAATCGACTTCCGATACTGAGACAGGTTCAAAAAGGTTTCATTCCCTTATCATTTGCACTTGGACCAGATGCGGGCATTTCCGTGCCGTTGTATATTCACAAAGCAAACCAAAGGCCATGCGCAACCTGATTGAGCAAATCCGCAGAGACACCCCAGCAGGCTTCGATTTTGAGTGGCTGGGCCAGTATGTGAGGGCCATCGATTGTGACACTTTGGACCTGACCGGCTTGGTCCCAGAATTTGAACCAAATTCAGGGAATTACGCCCGCAATATTTTGCTCATGGAGCCTTTTGAAGTGGTGGTGTTGCACTGGCCTCCCGGTGTGCAAAGTGCCATTCATCACCACGAAGGGTTCTGGGGTTACGTCCTGTGTGTTCAAGGAGAAGTGGAAAATGTGGAGTACACTTTCGACCCTGAGACGAAGGAGCTCAGAGAAATAAGTGCCTTGTGCGTCAAGGCAGGAGGCGTGTTGTCTGAACCAGATGGAACCATTCACAAAATCGTAAATCCCAGTCCGGACCAACCATTGGTTACGGTTCATTTTTATGCGCCTGCCCTCGAGAATTTGGATGGTATGGTGCTGTTTGATGCAGAACGTGGTTGGCGCGGAGAACTGAATGAGCAGGCGACGACAGCGTCATTCCATCAGGACGAAAAGGGATTCCGTTCATTGGAAAAAGACGCGTTTTCGTTCGTTCCAATGAACGCGATTCCTGGCAACGAGACGCACGTGCTCTACCCGGTGATTCCCAAGCCATCGAATGGAGAAATCCTGGCGTCTATTTCTGAGTACTACGCAGAACAAGCCTCGACTTACGATGATTTGGACGGTACCAGCCTAAAGCGCAGTCGGTATACCTCGAGCATTGACGCCATTTTGGCCGAGGATCTCAAGGGGTTTGGGCCCAATCGCGTCTTGCACATTGCCTGCGGAACAGGACGTCGCGCGCTGGGTATTCGTGCGCAATCACAGTTGAACTATGAAGTGGAGGGCATTGACATCAGCGCATCCATGATCGCACAGGCCCGGGAGCGCGGTGTGACAGGACGCATTGGTGTATGGAATGAATGTGGGGCTCAAAAAGACACGTATGACGCCATCACATTCCTCTATGCCTTTGGTCACATTCCATCTGGGCAAGAACGCAGGGAGAGTTTGGAAAAAGTGTTCTCGGCGCTGCGTCCTGGTGGCCGTTTTTATTTCGATGTTTTCAATCTGGACAATGCCAACGAATGGGGCCCCGAGGCCCGCAGGGCGTTTGACGAGTTGAACTTGGGCGATGAAGGTTACGAAGAGGGCGATTTGTTTTACAAGCGGCACAATGGCAAGGCAGTATGCTTCTTGCACTACTTCACCCGGGAGGGCATCTTGGACATGGTGAAAAGCTGTGGTTTTGTGATTTCGGGCATACACCGCATCGGTTATGTTGAACGGAGTGGCGAATCCCTGGAACTCGGAGAGGAGGGAGGCAACTTCTTGATCATCGCAGAAAAGCCCCAATAACAAAACAACCCTTGCCAAATTCGGTTGCAATAACATGACGGATTTCGAGGACAGGAAAGCCTATGCCAAAGGCAGCTTACAGGATTTGGACAACGCCGATATAATCGGGCTGTTGACCCAATGGCTGGAAGAGGCCAAGGCGTCAGATCCCGACGATTACAACGCCATGACATTGTCAACTGTGGGCGCCGACGGACATCCCAATGCCCGCATTGTGCTGTTGCGCTCTCTGGAGCAAACAGAATCAGGTTGGGCGGTGGCGTTCTACACCAACTACCAGAGCGTCAAGGGCCAAGAATTGTCGGCGCACCCCCATGCGGCTGCCACGTTCTTTTGGAGTGCGATCGAGCGACAACTTCGGGTCAGGGGGCCGGTGACACAAATGACGCCCGAGGACTCAGACCGATATTTTGCATCCCGGCCTCGGGAAAGTCAAATCGGTGCCTGGGCGTCGTCACAGAGTCAGGAAGTAGCGGACCGCAAGGCCTTGGAAGCCTCATGGGAGGCCCAGAACAACGTGCATTCTCAAAATGTCCCAGACCTCCACATTGGGGCGGCTACCTGCTACACATTCAGCAGGTTGAATTTTGGCAAGGACGAACTGGCCGCATGCACGATCGCATCAGTGCTGAGCGAACGGGGCCAGAATGGCGCATCAGCAGATTGCAACCCTGATTATCCCCTTATCAATCTCCCCCAAAGGCAGGGGTTAGCCAATGTGCAGCACCAGCCCTTTGAGGTAACGGGCTTCAGGATGTCCAGCACGGGTAGGATGGTCTGCAGGCTGTCCCAACCTCCTCAGAATGCGCACCTGCCGTCCTGATTCTACAGCAGCGGCTACAATCGTGTCTTCGAACAGCTGTGCATCGACCACTTGCGAGCAACTATAGGTCCAGAGCAAACCTCCTTGGGGCATCTTTTTGAGCGCCTCTGCGTTGAGCCTCTTGTACCCCTGAACCGCTTTGTGTCGTGCGGACCGGCTCTTGGCATAGGCCGGGGGATCCAAAATGACAATCGGTGGCAAGCTGTCGCACTTGCGCAGATAAGTCAAAACATCTCCTTGAATGCCTTCGTGCTGGTCCTTGTATCCGTTGATTTCTGCATGATGGCAGGCGGCTTGAACTGCCTTTTCTGAGGCGTCGAGGCTGATGACATGGGGACTGCCTCCCTTGAGAGCAGCCAAGCTAAAGCCCCCCGTGTAACTGAATGCATTGAGGACCGCCCGGTCTCCAACGCATTGCATCAACAGTCCTCGGCTGTCCCGTTGATCGAGGAAAAAACCGGTTTTCTGTCCATCGATGGGGGAGACTTCATAGCGGATGCCATGCTCAAGGACCGGCCGTTGTGCGCTGCCCTCATGGTCATCTGAAGATGACCAAACCACTCCATCTGCGACCTGCTCATCGACTCCAGGCAATTTGGCGATGAGTGAGGCGCTTTTGTTGACGATCAGATCGAGTGAATCACCCAAAGCTGCGCGCAGGCCGGCAGACAAATCTGGCCACGCGCGGTGCATGCCCATGGAGTGTGTTTGCACCACAGCCATCCCCGCATACCAGTCTACGACCAAACCGGAAAGTCCGTCCCCTTCTCCATGGACCAAACGGCAGCAGTCTGTTTCTGAAGATGTCCCCGGCCCAAGTCCAACGGATTGGCGCACGGCCAGACACTCAGCAATCCGCTCTTCCCACCAATCGGCTTGGGGTGGCGCGTTCAAAGTTCCTGAAGCCACAAGCCGGACCGCAATGGAGCCGGCGCCCCAGTGTCCCCATCCCAAGGCCTGGCCTTGAGAAGACATCACGCAGACCCAGTCACCAGGTGAGGGCGCGGCATCGTCCACTTCAATGCGCTGTATGGCACCCGAAAACACCCAAGGATGCCCGCGCAGCAGACTTTTTTCCTTGCCGGGATGAAGGTGTACATAGGGGTAAGATGGAGACGGCTCTGGCATGGGAGCAAGGTAGTTCCGCGGCGCTGGCTTTAGGACGGTTGAGCGACTTTGAACACCATGCCGTCTTTCCAAGTCACCCTCCCTTGGGCACGCCACATTTCAAGGACGCTGCGAACATCCTCCCGGTGCATGATGGGCACCAAGCGCTGCAGCTCAATAGAGGAGATGCCGTCTCCAATCCACGCTTCAATGTCGCCTTCAGTAGGAGGTTGAGGAGGGCTGCAGCGGTCACAAATTCCACACGGTGCGGCGATCTCTTGGTCGAACAGCGCCTCTAAAAACTGCGCCCGGCAACCCTCAGTGTGCAGATAATCCTTCATGAATTCCCAGCGTTCTTGGGCATCGCGCTTGCGGTCATCCAAAATGTTGTCAGGAAGGCGTGCGGTCCCGGCAGCTGGTCTCGCTGCTGTGAATTGAACGGCAGCCCTTTGCGTAGGGAGGGCCATGGCCACAAAGGCCAATTCGGAGAGCCGTTTGAGGTGCTCCCACCCGGCCTTTTCCGAGCATCCCGCTTCAGCAAAAACTGAAGCAGCATCCAGTGTCCATAATCGCCGCTTTTCCCTGCCGTGTCTGGAGAGCAAGGCACGGAGCATGCGGCCATCGCTGCCAGCATCAATGGGGTGTTGGGCCAGAGAGTCAGGGTCCTGTATCCACCTCATTTGGGTGGATGGTCCCACAGGATGCAGCTCGAGCCAGCCAGCCCGGGCCATGAGGTCCAATGACTTCCTGACTTGCTGTATCGGAGCCCTTGCTTTCTGGGCCATGGGGGCGATCCACACCTCTTCGGGAGCTTCCATAACGGCACCTTGCGCCATCGCAAGTTGGTTGGCCAAGGACTGCAATACACCTCGGACAGTGTCGTGGCTCGGCCATTGTCGCATGACTTGCTCGGCCGCGTCTTCTACCGCACGCGCATCGACAAACATCATGGCCTCGGCCTTCTGTCCATCTCGTCCTGCCCGTCCCGCCTCTTGGATATAGCCTTCCGGCGATTCTGGAATATGAGCATGGGCAATGTGCCGCACGTCGGCCTTGTCAATGCCCATACCGAAGGCCGTGGTGCACGCCAATATGCGCAACTTACCTGCGATCCACTGCTCCTGATGGTCATTGCGGTCGGACCGCGACATGCCTGCGTGGTAAGGGGCTGCTGTGAATCCGTGCGCCTGCAACATGGCTGCCATGGCTTCAGCTTCCCGGCGACTGCGGACATATAGAATGGCCGATCCGGTGGTGCGATGTCCCCAATCGATGACGGCAGCATGACGGTCCGGGACGTCGTGCACAGAAAAGGCCAAGTTGGGCCGTCTCATGCCCACCCGAAGACGGGAAGGGCGGGTCATGCCCAGAAGCCGTTCGATGTCATCGGCAACCTGCTCAGTGGCTGTCGCTGTGAGGGCAATCCAGCTGGCCTTTGGATGCCAGCTTCTGATCTGCCCCACGTCGAGATAGTCGGCCCTAAAGGCATGGCCCCATTGACTCACGCAATGCGCTTCATCGACCGCAATGGTGCGGACGTCCATGGCTTGGCAGGCCGATTTGAAGGTGGGTTGA
>JGI20156J14371_10002791_pt1 | contig 13463 bp, 16 predicted proteins | sample COG_06_FD_14371 | JGI IMG/M metagenome (IMG submission 14371)
TTAATGGCATAGCCTCCGCAGAGGATGAGAATGCAGCCTACGCAAATTTGCGCTGCTAGTTTTTTGATGGGATTTACACCCGTCAAGTCGTCTTTTAAGCCCAGGAAAAAAAGAATCAGAGAACCTGCGGCTAACCTCAGAAAAGAAATGGCTTCATCACCTTCAGGATGCACCAAAAGACAGGTGGTAAACAGCGTCCCTAAAAAGACCAATACACCCCCTAGTCGGGGAACACTTCGCTTGTGAATCTTGCGGTCTTCGGAGGGCTCATCCAGCAAATCCTTTTGCACCGCAAGCTGGATGAGCGAAGGCATTCCAAGCACTACAAAAATGAAAGCGACAAAAAACGATAACATGGTCCGGGGTCTAATTTAACAAAAATATCAGACGAGTCCCCTATTTTGTGCGCTCAATTTCATTGCAAGCTGTTTTAAGTTTTCGAACGGAATAGGTTCTAGTGGTTTTTTCTTGTTTTGAAAATGGACGTTGTCACCCCAAAAGACCACCATTTTTCGTTTGAATCGCCGTACCACCCAGGGGATTTCATCAAGCTGACGAAGGGGGCGAGCGGTACCAGGGGCGGCCATAAACGGTTGGGCTTCCGATGGCGTCGGGCTTCATGAGAAATAGGATCGGCAGCAGCAGCGGGAATTGTCAGCGTGGCTTTCCATGAAGGCTCCCATTCAGGTAAAATATCCGCATCGGCCCCCTCTGAATGGGGCAGGCCAATTTCTGCTGCGATGGTGAGCCCCATGATGCGCCATTCGGCTCCTTGAATGAAATAAGGGGTGAGGTTGGACCAACGGTCGATTCCCAAGCTGCTCCCAGGGATTCCGGGATGAAGTTCTCCTGGCACTGAGCGGTGGACAGGGGCGAGTTCGGACCACAAGGACCATTGATTGCCATGTCGAACGTGACCAATCATGCCTTGCCACTTGGCTCCGTCCCATTCGTTTGGGCGGGCTTCATAGCGTTGATCCCGCCATGGATGACGCCGGAGTTGCCCGTACCAAGTGGACCGCCTACGCCGCCATTGCACATCCAACCTTGATGCCCTGTGAGGTACCAATTTGTTGCTGAATTCCGGGAATTGGGGAGGACCCATGGTGCCATGGCGCGCATCCATTCGGTTGCACCCCGTCCGTTTTGTGACCGCGCCGCGACATCGGTCCAGCGGGCGGTCATGATGGTGATGTCCAGGGATTGTCCCTTGCTCATGACGGATTTGGTGAGGCTGCGAATGCCGAGCCCCAGAGGTTGATAATGGCCTTCACGTGCCCCATTGGCGGGGAGCCGGTCCTGGCCCCTCTGTCTCGACTGGACCCATCGGTATGTCCAACCATGGCCTAAGTGGACTTCTGCAAGGAGATATGGTGCGGGCGCCCGGGCGCCGTTCCATAGAATGTTGCGCGCCCCAGGACCAAGTTCTGTGGCACCTAAGCCCCATTGCAGGCGTAGGTTGGGATGAATGTTGATGTCGAACCACACCTCTGCAAGGCTGTGGTCGAGCTTGTACAAGCCGCCCTCTGTGGGTCTAAGTTTTCCAGTCCCCATGCCGGGATAGGCTTGCGCATTGAGGATGGCTTCTGTCTCCGGCGAAACCAACACCCGTTGCATTTCCAGCACCTTTCCCCCCAAAGCGCAGTTGCCCATCAATTTTTCCAGCGTAGCGCACTCCGCGCACGTTGCGGAAGCCTTGCTGGCTTTCACGGGGTACCTCACTCATTCTCTGCCGGTAATCCCTAGAAATGTCCAAAACGGGATCCAACGCTACTTGGATGGTTCCATCGCTGAATACGGCGTGTCGGTGCCACCAGGTATCCCGGCCTCCGAGTGTTTGGGGCAAGGTGCGCAACGTGTCAAAGGCGAGGGCACCAAACTCTGCGGGTGTGGTGAACGCCGTCATGCGACTGCCATTGGGCAGGCGGTCGGGTACGACAATTTGAGCCGTCATTTTGGGACAGGTGAAGCACAATAGCCCACACAACAAAGGGTAGAGTGCTTGCGGTAGAATGCGCGGTATAGCCTGTCGGTAAGCAGTGGTCATTTGGCGCGAACGGCGTCCGGTGCCTCTTTGAATTCTTGGTAAACCGCGGAAAGTCCGTGCTGTAGATCAATGGCATGCTTCCAACCCAACTGGTGGATGCGGCTGCAGTCCATCAGCTTGCGTGGAGTGCCATCAGGCTTGTCCGTGTCCCATTCGATTTTGCCGGTGAAGCCAACAATTTCACCAATGGTTTCGGCGAGATTTTTGATGGGTAGGTCTTCGCCGGTCCCCACATTGACGTGTTGCTTGCCGTTGTATTGTTCCATCAAAAACAGACAGGCGGTAGCGAGGTCGTCCACATGTAAAAATTCGCGGCGAGGTGAGCCTGTGCCCCAACACGACACAGAAGTGTCTCCGCGTTCTTTTGCTTCGTGGAACTTGCGGATGAGTGCCGGCACCACGTGGCTGTTGTTCAAGTCATAGTTGTCACCTGGGCCGTACAGGTTGGTAGGCATGGCCGAAATGAAGTTTGCTCCGTATTGGTCGCGGTAGGATTCGCAGAGTTTGATGCCCGCGATTTTAGCAATGGCGTATGGTTCGTTCGTGCTTTCCAAGGTGCCGGTCAACAGGGCATCTTCTCGAAGAGGTTGGTCGGCCAGTTTAGGATAGATGCAGCTCGAACCGAGAAAAAGCAACTTCTCTACGCCGATGGTGTGTGCGGCGTGGATGATGTTGGCCTCGATCATCAAGTTGTCATACAGGAAGTCGGCCCGGTATATGTTGTTGGCTTGGATGCCGCCCACTTTGGCTGCTGCGAGAAAGACATGCGTGGGCTTTTCGCGCTCCATCATGGCTTGGACAGCGGCCTGATTGCGCAGGTCGAGTTCAGCGCTGGTGAAAGTGATCGGGTCCGGAAACCCTGCGTTGTGCAAGGCGCGACAGATGGCGCTGCCGACCATGCCGCGGTGTCCGGCCACATAGATGCGGGAAGAGGCGTTCATCACGGACACAAAGTTACGGACTTAGCGTTGCGCCGTGTGCCGTGCAAAGGCGTTGGACAAGGCGTTGAAGGCCAAAACCAACGAAACGATGCAGGCGCCGGGCACGAGGGCCAAATGTGCATGCCCTGTGAGGATGGCACCATAGTGGTCTCGGATCAGGTTGCCCCAACTCGGCATGGGAATTTGAGCCCCAACGCCCATGAAGCTCAGGCCGGCTTCGATGAGTATGGCGGCTGCGAAGTTGGCCGAAGCGATGACGGCGATGGGTCCGGTGAGGTTGGGCAGGATGTGCAAGAAAACAATGCGTGGCGTGGAAAGGCCAAGTACCCGTCCCGCTTCGACCCATTCTACATGGCGCAGGGCGATGACTTGCCCGCGCACAACACGTGCGACTTCCACCCACATGGACAGGCCAATGGCGAGGAAGACCTGCTCAAATCCTTTGCCGAAAGCCAGCGTCAGTGCGAGTACCAACAGGAGTGTAGGGATGCTCCAGACGACCTGTAACAACCAGCTTACAGCCGCGTCAAACCTTCCGCCCAAATATCCTGCGAGGGCGCCGAGTGGAATGCCAATGAGCAAAGAGAGGAGCACGGCCACCAGTCCGACGGCCAAAGAGAGCCCAGACCCTGCTACAACCCGAGAGAGGTAGTCCCGCCCAAAGCGATCGGTTCCGAGAACAAAGGTTTTTTGGCCGGGCAAGCCTTCTGGCGTCACGGTGTCGACGGCGGTGCCTGGGGCCAGCATGGACCACTCGAGGTGTTGATCGTTGGCGTGGCGGGTTGGATCAGGCCTCCACATCGCACTGGTGGTGGCGATGATGGTCCACAGCACAATCCATGTGGCGCCCATCAATGCGGTGGGTTCGGTGCGGAAAAAGGCGCGGACAGTTTGCACGTTCGAAAATTAGGCGGCAGTGCGGCCTTTCCACGGTGCTTTTCGGAACGGCATCAAAAGAAGGGTGGTGATGATGAAAGGAGGGTGGAGGGCCGCAAGGATGACAAGCGTTCCCCATCGACGGCCAACTGCCCTGCCGTCAAAAATCCCATAGGCCCGTCCTACTTGGTGGGTGTAGGCCATATCTATGACGGCTTTGGTGGTCCAAAATGCCAAACCGAACAAGGGTTGAAGCACCCACATGATGGTGCCAAAAAGGTGGACTCCCGCGATGATGATGGACACCCGCCGCGCTTCAGACAATGCCTTGGGATAGGCCTTTGCCTTGGCGCCCCATCGAATGCGTTGGTCCAAAAGGCTCCACACATTTGGCATGGGTGCAGCGGAAGCCATGGAATCGAGTTGGCCACACCAGCCCACGCGATGGCCGTCGCCGCGCTTGATCAGGGCGGCCAACGAAAACACATCGTCTCCGCTAGCGAGCTCTTGTCGCAGCTGATCGTGGGGAAAGGCGGAGGCGCGCCAGACCCAGGCTCCACCGCTGGCCATCGCGGGACGCCCGCGCCGTGCGGCGGCCACAGCCCAGCCTTGCATGGCCGCAAAGTCCAAAGCTTGGAGGCTCTCAAATACAGTGGACGGAGCTTTTTTGGCGCTGTACGCAAGACGCAAAGGCAGCAGCAGCATGTCGGTTTCGCTGCCTCGGTTTTGAATGTGCTGTCTAACACTGCGGATAAATTCGGGACCTACCCGCACGTCGGCATCGACCTGGATGACCCACGGGTGAATGGCCGCTTTGATCCCCGCCGACAAACCGGGCTTCTTTCCTGTGCCCGGATTGGCCATTGTTCTGACGGAAAATGGCAGGTTTTGGATGGTGGAAATGACTTGGGTTGTGCCGTCTGTCGAAGCATCATCGACGATGATAACCTCGTCGGGTGTGTCGGCACCCATGGCCAGATCGGCCAATAAATGGGGGAGTGTGACGGCTTCATTGCGCACAGGCAAGACCAACGAGATTTTTGGTGGCACCTTTTGCGGCGCCTTTGGGGACTCATGGCCTACAGAAAAGGCTCCCTGGAAACCATGTGACCACCTTGCGACCTGAATCAGGTGCAACAGCAAGAAAAGAAATGCAGTGAGGATCAGGAGCGCAGCAATCACGCCTCCAATTTCGACAGGAAACCTTTGCGTTCACGACATGCAATGGCGTGCCAGACCAACCCGACTACGGAAGGAATAAACAGGTTGATGATCCACAGTGTCAAAGTGGCCCCAACTATGGCTGTTGTGTCTGCAGCGGTGGGTGCTTCAATGACAAACAAGGCTGCGGCTTCTCGAATTCCAAGGTCGCCAAAAGCGGGCATGGGGGCTAAGCTGGTCATTCCCCATGTGAGAACAGCGCCTTGTCCTTGAGCATAGAATCGATCGATATCATGGCCCCAAGAAGACAAGTGCCCGAAGGCGTTTAACGTGAGTATGAATTGACTGACCATTACCAGAAAGCGCAGAACGCTCAATGACAGCGCCCGCTTTCTCCTAATGACTGGGATTTTCCGGCTCTTTCCCCAATCCCCCATCCAGGGTTTGTTCCGGAGGTACAACCAAAATTTGGGGCTCCACCCAAGGTAGAGGCAGAGGGAGACGGCGGAGAGGAACAAGACGGAGCTTCCTGCCAGGAAATAGTGCATGCACAGCAATCCAAAGGCCGCTGCTGTAATCGTGCACCACCATTGGGCAACGCTGGCCGTCGCAAAAGCGCGGATGGCCATATTGCGTTCGCTGGTTCGGACAGCGGCAACCCGACCTACACCAGCGCCCAATCGGAAGGGGCCAATCATACTCCATGCGGTTCCATAGAGGACCTCCCTCATGCGTCGCGGCATGCGGGCCCAAGGCATCAACTCTGCCCATTTAAAAGACTCCAGCCACCAATTGATGGGAACCAAGGCAACGGCCGCAAAAAGGGCGCCTGAATAGATGGTCCACTCCCAAGCTCCTGATGGCAGGCTGGACAATTTTGCGTAGAGCCAAAACCCGCAAAACACAAGCGGCAAAAAGAACAAAAGACCCCACTGCACAGAGGTCGGCAGACCCCAATTCAAGGGCCGCTGCTTCTGGTGTGTTCTACCTAGCTTTTGGCCAAGTGTAGCGGATGTTTTGGATGCCATAGACACTCTGTAAAGCTACAATGAGACGTCCAAACACACAGATTATACTATTCTTTTAATCCTTATAATTTGTAGACGTAGAGCACCAGTTCTGCTTCGAATGATTTTCACACCCTTTGTTATTGGTTTTCATGTAAATGGTGCTTTCCGGTAGTCAACTTGTGTCTGTTCGGTGCCACCTTGTGAACGTGCAAGGCGGACCTACCATCATTTTAGGCATAGACCCAGGAACGACCATTATGGGATACGGTGTGGTCCGAGCTTGGTCCCGCAATCGGGTGGAACTCTTGGAGATGGGGGCGCTCCACTTGGCCAAGGTCAAAGACCCTGCTCTCAAGCTGCGCCGAATACATGACCGATGTGCGGGCCTGATCGAAGCCCATGCCCCCGACCATTTTGCTGTGGAGGCGCCCTTTTTTGGTAAAAACGTGCAGTCCATGCTCAAGCTGGGCCGCGCTCAAGGTGTGGCGTTGGCTGCAGCCCTCGTTCGTGACGTTCCCGTGGCAGAATACGCTCCGCGCCGTGTCAAGCAGGCCATCACAGGGTCGGGCGCAGCATCAAAGGAACAGGTCGCCGGAATGGTTCAGCGCACCCTCAATATTCCCGATGCGGACATGCCACGCCACTTGGATGCTACCGATGGCCTTGCAGTGGCCCTCTGCCACCTCTACGAAATGGGCACGCCCACCCTCGGCGGAAAAGGCGGCGGCTGGGCCGCCTTTGTCCGCGAAAACCCCGGCCGCACCCGATAGGCAAAACCCTTAGTCTTTGGCGACGTCGGGGGTCAGGAGTGTTTGGGTGGGGAAGGCAAAGTCGAGTCCGGCGGCATTGAAGCGCTTGAGTGCTTCTAAGTTGACGGCGCTGGGGTCGTTGGCCCAATGGCCCTCTTTCTTGACGTAATACAACATCTTGATGTTCAGCGAAAAGTCGCCAAAACTCTCGAACCAAATGGTGGGGTCGGGCTCAATGGTATCGGAACGCTCTGCCACGATTTGCCCCAATATGCCCATGGCCTCTTGGACCCGCTCAGGGGTGGTGTCATAGGTGAGTCCAAGGGTGAGTGACACTTTGCGGGAAGGTTCAATGGTAACGTTCTCCAGAAAGGAGTCTGTGAATTTGAAATTGGGAATGATGACTATCCGACCCGCCAGGGTGCGAGGCGCGTCGACCGCAACCCGATTTCTTCAATGGTACCGTCGTAGCCGGAGATTTGGATGCGGTCTCCCACTTTAAAGGGCTGGTCCACAAACACGGTAATGCCCCCGAACATGTTGGAGACAAAGTCCTTGGCGGCCATGGCCAACGCCAAACCTCCAATGCCCAATCCGGCAATCAAAGCGCCGACATCATAGCCAGCATTGTTGAGGGCGAGGATCAGTCCAAACGCCCAAATGCTCGAGCGCAGTCCCTTGCGGAGGATGGGACCGAACTGGTCCATCATACTGCTCTCCTTTTTTAGGGTGAACGGACAAAGAAGTTCAGGATGACGGCGTCTACCAAGCGCGCAATGCCCCACGTTACGTTCAAGGCGTAGGCCACTTTCATGGCGGCATCGACAAAATGGTCGACCCCGTCGCCGAAGGTCAACTGCCCATATGCGGTCCTCAAAGCAATGATGGTGAGCGCCAGTACCAGCGGTTCTTCCAACTTGTCGACGATGAGATCGTCGAGGTTAGAGCGGGTTTTTGAGGTGATGCGGCGGGCGATGTTGCCTACAATTTTGTAGAGCAACCGGGCGACAATGATGCCTCCTATGGCCCAAGCAAGTGCGATCAGCCAGTGCTCGAGTGTATTGCCGAGAAAAGTGTTCTGGAGGATTTCCATAGCGTTGTGAATGGGACTGCAAAATGCGCCATTCCTATGAAATGCCTCGTTTTTAGAATCCCAGGCTCAAGCCGCCTCGGAAAGTGGGGTTGTCATAAGGACTGGCCGGGTTCTCCGTCACATCGTAAAGTATTGTGAAACCTGCGCCCAGCCGGTCGCTGAGTCCCCGGTAGTAGCCGACTCCGAGCCAAAGTAGCTGGTCCCACCTGCGAGTGGGGGGTTCAATAAAAGCTCCGGATTGCTGGTTCACGTGTTCCCATTCAGCGTGCGCAAAAATCCGGGTGACCAAGCGGTGCCGTGCAAAGACGTTGCCACCATAAATCTCGTTGTCGATGTTGCCGAAAGCCTGCTTTAATCCTTTGGAAGTAATAGGTGCTGCCCACGCCAACGATGAGGTCTTGATTGAGCCGGTATCCAATTTGGGGAGAAAGACCAATCAGGGTATTGTTTCCAAGTTGCAATGCGCCATTGCCCCCGAACGTGAGCCGCTCTTTGAAAGACCGTTCCGTGAATTCTCGCTTGTCTACACCTGTGATTTCCCTTTCGCGCTCCTCGGAATCAAACCACCATTCGTTTTGGGCATTTGTGGCCCATGACATTCCTAGACAACAGATGAGAACAACATACCGCATGATGCTCCGAATTTACACCGGTATCTTAGCATCATGGCAGCAGGACAGCAGGATGATTTGGCCTTTGGGCCCGACATGAGGATGGGTTTTTTGGGTGGAGGCCAGCTGGGCCGGATGACCATCCAAGCGGCCCTGAACTTGGACCTGCGCATCGAAGTGCTCGATCCAGACCCGCATTGTCCCTGCGCCCGCATTGCCCATCAGTTTACGCAGGGTGATTTGAATGACGCCGAAGCGGTAATTGCTTGGGGGCGCAATTTGGATGTGGTGACGGTGGAGATTGAAAACGTCAGTACTGAAGGGCTGACTGCGCTCAAAGCGATGGGCGTTCAGGTTTTGCCGGACCCGTCGCACCTCGCCCTCATCCGAGACAAGGGGACGCAAAAGCAGTTCTATGCAGATCACGGCATTCCGACATCTGATTTCGTTTTGATTGAAGATGGCCGCGCCGAGGTGTTGTCCAGGGGACTGCCCGTGGTGCAAAAGCTGCGAACGGGCGGTTACGACGGTCGCGGTGTTCAGGTGATTCGCACGGAAGAAGACGCGCGGTATGCTTTTGATGCGCCTTCGCTTCTTGAAGACGCGGTAGACATTGAGAAGGAGTTGAGTGTGATTGTGGCGCGTTCCACAACAGGGGAGGTTAAAACTTACCCTGTGGTCGAGTCGGTGTTCAACGCGCTCAACTTGGTGGATTACCTCGTCGCTCCGGCGCGCATTTCTGAGGCTGTAGAAGCCGAGGCCCGCCGCGTAGCCTTGTCGGTTGTCGAGGCCATGGATTTTGTCGGCCTTTTGGCGGTGGAGCTTTTCCTCGACAAAGGGGGCAGGATCCTGGTCAATGAGGTGGCCCCCCGCGCCCACAATTCAGGCCACCACACCATCGAGGCCTGCGGAACGTCTCAATTCGAACAACACCTTCGCGCCATCCTTGGCCTGCCTCTGGGCGACACTGCCCAGCGTTCGGCAGCAGCCATGCTCAACCTGATCGGCGGAGAGGGCGCCAATGGCGTTCCGCTCTACAGCGGCTTGGCGGCGGCGCTGGCCGAACCCGGACTGCACCCGCACCTCTACGGCAAGGCCGCGGTCCGCGAGGGCCGGAAGATGGGCCACATCACCGTGTTGGCCGACTCCCCTGATGCCGCTGAGCAACGCGCCCTCGCTCTACGCGACCACATTTCCACAGTTCACGCACATTGAGCTGAACCGGTCGGCCTCCGTGCTACCTTCGGTTCATGCGTCAGTATCTCGACCTGTTGCAAAAGCTCCTCGATGAGGGGAAAGAGCGCCCGGACCGCACTGGAACCGGCACACTCGGTCTGTTTGGTCACCAGATGAGGTTCGACCTCTCGGAAGGCTTTCCTGTGCTCACCACCAAAAAGCTCCACCTGCGCAGCATCATCCACGAACTCCTGTGGTTTCTGCAAGGCGACACCAACATCGCTTACCTCCAGGAAAACGGGGTGCGCATTTGGGATGAGTGGGCCGATGAGGATGGGAATCTCGGGCCCGTGTACGGCTATCAATGGCGGTCTTGGCCCAACCCGGGTGGCGGCCACACGGACCAGATTGTTGAGCTTGTCGATCGCATTAAAAACAACCCGTACAGCCGCCGTCATGTGGTCAGTGCTTGGAACCCCTCTTTTATTGAGGAGATGGCGTTGCCCCCCTGCCATTGCCTGTTCCAATTCCATGTGCAGGATGGCCGGCTGAATTGCCAGCTCTACCAACGCTCCGCAGACACCTTCCTTGGTGTTCCGTTCAACATCAGTTCCTATGCGCTGCTGACCATGATGGTGGCACAGGTGTGCGACTTAGAGCCTGGTGATTTCGTCCACACTTTTGGGGACGTGCACCTGTACTTGAATCATGTTGATCAAGCGCACGAGCAGTTGTCCCGGGAGCCCCGCGCTCTGCCGACGATGCGCATCAATCCGGACGTCAAGGACCTTTTTGCCTTCCGCGGCGAGGATTTCGAGTTGGTCAACTATGACCCGCATCCGCACATAAAAGCCGCCGTGAGCGTCTAACGTATTCACTTCTGTAGCATGCGTGTCTCTCTCATTGCGGCGGTTGCGGCCAACGGTGTCATCGGCAAGGACAACGACCTGATTTGGACGTTGCGCGATGACATGGCGTTTTTCAAAACGACGACGAAGGGCCGTCATGTGATCATGGGCCGCAAGAATTGGGAGAGCATCCCGGAACGGTTCCGCCCGTTGCCAGGCCGCCCCAACATTGTCTTGACAAGGGATGAGGCCTACTCGGCTGAAGGTGCCATGACGTGTGCTTCGTTGGCGTCAGCCCTAGACCTTGCCCGCGAGTCGGGTGAAGAGGAGGCATTTATCATTGGCGGGGCCCAGATTTATCGCTTGGCGCTGGAAGCTGGCGTCGTCGATACGATGTACCTGACCCACGTAGAAAAGGCTTTCGAGGGGGATACCTGGTTCCCGGATTTTGATGCTGTGCAGTGGAACGCGCAGCCCATGTTTAGGCATGTGGCCGATGAACGCAATGAGTGCGCTTTTGAAGTCTGTCGCTACGATCGGATCGCCATGGAAGCCACGGCTTCATGATCGGTAGGGCCTTTTCAGCTGCCCTCATTTTCTGCGTTCGCGCCTATCAATTGTTGTTGTCGCCATGGCTCGGGAAGAACTGTCGCCATGAGCCAACGTGTTCGGCTTACATGATTCAAGCTTTGCGCGAATGGGGCCCAATCCGCGGGCTGTGGCTCGGGATTCGGCGGATTTCCAAGTGCCATCCGTGGGGGCCATCAGGGTATGATCCAGTGCCCGCAAGACCTAACAAGGGTGAAGCCGGTGGTGGGCAGCAGGATGCGGGTTAATTTCGCAGCATGAAGCTCATTAAAGTGTTGGCCTCATTGGCCGTTGCCGTTCTGATTACTTCTTGTGGAGGCCCACAGGAGAGCGAGGCCATCAAGGAGGCCAAAAAATTGCACGAGCAATTGGTGCGCATCAGTGGAGACCTCCACGATGAATTGATGGTGGCGATGGCGCCGTTGGAAGGCCAAATCGATTCGGCGATGATGGTGGGAGACACCTTGTTGGCCGCAGAACTGGCCAAGTTGGAAGGCCAATTGGACCGTATTGATGTGCGTTTCCATGATTGGTCTGAGACGGTGGTGGAGATTCCGGGGCAAGCTTGTAATCATGATCACGGCGATGCCGGTCACGATCACAGCCATGACCATGAGGGCCATGACCATGCAGATCACGAAGGCCATGACCACAGCGGGCATGACCACGACCACGATCATGGAGCCACTTTGCCAGAGGGCCTGACCGATGCGGAGATCCTGGAAATTCAAGCGGCCCTCAAAACTGCTTTGGACAGCCTTAAAGCGGACTTTCAACGCATCGTGGAATAATGGATCCGTTTGGATTGCCTTTTCAACCCAGCCGCCCACGGCGGAACCGGCGCAATGCTGCGATTCGCGGATTGGCAAGGGAGAGCCGTTTGCACCCCGAGCAGTTGATTTACCCGCTGTTCTGCGTCGACGGTCAGGGTATCGAAGAGCCCATTGCCAGCCTTCCCGGGATGGCGCGGCTGAGCGAGGACAAATTGCTCGCTGAGATCGAACGGTCTTGGAACCTGGGCATCCGGAATTTCTGCCTCTTTCCGGCGGTCGAAGAGCATTTAAAGGACAAGACCGCCAGCCACAGTTGGGCCGATGACAACTTCTACTTGCGCATCGCACGCAATGTCAAGGAGCGCTTTCCGGAGTGCAGCTTGATGAGCGATGTGGCCATGGATCCGTACAGCTCAGATGGGCATGACGGTGTGGTGACAGAGGACGGTCGGATTGACAATGAGGCGACCCTGCCCATTCTCGCCCGGATGTCTGTGGCGCAGGCTCAGGCTGGTTTCGATTGGATTGGACCGAGCGACATGATGGACGGCCGCATCGGTGTTATCCGTGAGGCCCTTGATGAGAATGGGTACCATGAGACGGGCATCCTCGCCTACACGGCCAAATACGCGAGTGCGTTCTACGGTCCGTTCCGCGAAGCTTTGGACAGTGCGCCCAAGTCGGGAGACAAGAAGACCTACCAGATGGATCCGCCAATGTGTCGGAAGCCTTGCGCGAGGTGGAGCTGGACGAAATGGAGGGTGCGGACATCGTGATGGTCAAGCCCGCATTGGCCTACCTCGATGTGATCCGCGCGGTCAAAGAGCACACGTCGTTGCCGGTGGCGGCTTACAATGTGAGCGGCGAATACGCCCTCGTGAAGGCCGGTGCTGCAGCGGGATTCCTCGACGCTGAGGCGGGCATGCTGGAGGTCCTTGGGGCCATCCGCCGTGCTGGAGCCGATATCATCCTGACTTATTTCGCGCCTGAATACGCGGCTTGGTACCAACAGCAGCATGGCTGAATCCACGGCTAACCCTGCCCTTTTGGAGGAGGTGCGTGAGCGCCTGGAGTCCTTCCTTGCCGATGGAGGGCACCGGAAGACACCGGAACGCTTTGTTGTGCTGGAGGAGATTTATGCCAGGGGGGGGCATTTTGATGTGGACGCCCTTCAGGAGCGCATGAAGCAGCGTGGCGCCAAGGTGAGCCGAGCCACGCTCTACAATACGATTGAACTGCTGCTCGAAGCCGGTTTGGTGCGCAAACACCGCTTTGGCGAGCAGAGCCAATATGAGCCGGGCTATCCCTCTCGGCAGCACGACCACATCATCATGGACAATGGAGAGGTGCTCGAGTTTTGCGACCCCCGCATTCAGCAGATCAAGGCCACCTTGGAGGAGCACTTTGGCATAGAAATCCTCCACCACGCCCTCCACATCTACGCCCGCAAAAAATGACCTTACGTCTGCTCATTCTGCTCGCACTGGCGACGCCCACCTTATTGGCTGCCCAGCAGCAAGTGCCGACCAATGTGGAGCTGCACCGTGAGGGCCAAGAACCCAAAGGATACGCGCCGTGTGAGCCTTCCAT
>JGI20156J14371_10002799_pt1 | contig 13445 bp, 10 predicted proteins | sample COG_06_FD_14371 | JGI IMG/M metagenome (IMG submission 14371)
TTACCCAGCATGATACCAAAGCTACTAAAGCTACCATATATTTTTTAAAATTCATTATCTAACTCTCCCATTGTAGATCTTTTCTTATTATAAAACGTCCAAACTTTTTTGACGATTTCTTATCAAGATATTCCCATTCTAAGAGTGAAGTTTCACTAGTCAACTATAATCAGACTCATATAATTGAGGCACTAGGCTTAACTATTAAAAGTGAAAGTTTATTTAGAGATGAAGTATACACTAGGGTATTAAAATCGCTCGAAAATCATTTACATTTGTACCTGTAGAACCAGTAAAAAATAGTGAGCCAGCAGCCTCAAAAGCTAGGTATGCATTGTGGCTCATAAGAAGCTCTCTTGGATTTAAGTCCTTATCTAATATTTTCTGCAAAGTTTTATTATCACAATAAGCACCTGCATTTTTCTCTGAACCATCTATCCCGTCTGTGTCTGCCGCTAGAGCATAAGCTGAGCCTCGTAATCCTAGTAAAAAACTTAGAAGAAACTCTGTGTTGCGCCCACCCCTTCCTAAAGAATTTGATAATGTAACTGTGGTTTCTCCACCTGACAACAAAACCACCGGATTCTCAAAAGGGTGTGCGTATCTTTCTACCTGATTAGCAATAGCAGCGTGCATATTACCAATATCGCGTGCCTCACCTTCAATCGCGTCTGAAAGAATATGAGCCTTTAAGCCTAATTCCTCTGCTTTCATTTTTGCAGCTATTAAGGATTGATGGGCAGAGCCAATCATATGAACCTCGTGACCTAATCTAGTTAAATCTTCGGGGATTGGACAGTCAGAATCAGAGGAATTTAAATGAGATATGATATTGGTTGGCAGTACTAGCTTGTGTAAGTTTACCTCTGCTAAAGCGGCTTTTCGTCCCAAGTTATCAGCCAAGGTCGGTCCAGAAGCTACTTGGTGCAGTTCGTCTCCCGGAACGTCTGAAAGCACGAGGGTAATCACTTTAGCTGGATAACAAGCCAAAGCTAATTTACCACCCTTGATTTCAGAGACATGTTTTCTAATTAAATTCATTTTTGAAATGGGAAGACCTGAAGAGAGTAAAATCTTATTTAAAGTGATCTCATCTTCAATCGTCATCTTTTCTGGAGGTGCGGGCAGTAATGCAGAGCCTCCTCCACAAACTAGGGCTATCACTAGATCATCAGACGTAAGGCTTTTTACTGCTGCAAAAATGGTTTTGGACGCTAACATTCCATTTTTATCAGGTAGTGGATGTGAAGCTTCTAAAACTTGAATGTTCTGACATTTGGCTCCATGACCATATGGTGTGACGACAACTCCAGTTAATGGGCCTTTGAAGTTATTCTCTAATGCTAAAGCTAATTTTGCAGCCGCCTTGCCAACTCCAACTACTACAGTTTTTCCTTTCGGCGGATCCGGTATATAAGGCTGAATTATTAAGGCTGGATCAGCGGCATTCACTGCCGCATTAAACAGTGTTTCTAAAAACTTACGGGGCTGAGTTATCATTTTCATCTTATGTTATAAATTATTTCTGTGGTATTTATTGCCTTGGAGGATCTGATTACCAAGACTAACGTCGTCGCCATTTATTACTTTTGTGAACATTGACATATTTATATTTCTACCAGTTATTATTGTGGCCACTGGGCCCTTTAGACTTGGTAACTTTCTTGCCAGAACAGCTGCGATTCCAACAACACAAGAGCCCTCCGCAATAAGACGATCTTCATAATAAAGTGTTTGCATGGCATGATAAATTTCCTTCTCCGAAACTGTAAAAGTACCATCTAGGAGGCTTTTGCATAAAGGGAAGGTGAACTTGTTCTCTAGCCCAATACCACCGCCAAGTGCATCGGCTAAACTAGGATCTTCCTTCACATTAACTGGTTTGCCAGCCTGTATTGACATATGCATTGCAGCACCATTTTCCATAGTAACTCCAAATATTCTTATATTTGGGTTTTTTGACTTTACAGCTAGAGCGACACCTGCCGCTAATCCACCACCTGACAAAGGGAGAATAATCGAATGCAGATCAGGTCTTTGCGATAATAGCTCTAAACCGATAGTTCCCTGACCAGCAATAACATATGGATCGTCAAATGGGGATACTTCAACGTATCCCTTATCTATAACTGACTGCCTACAAGCTAATTCTGCTTCAGCTTGATCTTGCCCGCATAATATCACTTCTGCACCTAAGCTTTTAATAGCTTCAATTTTTACCTTTGGTACTAAGTTGGACATAAATATGACAGCTTTTATACCTCTTTGAGCAGCAGCATATGCTATGCCACGACCATGATTTCCGTTGAACAGCAAGTGACCACCTTTGTGCTAACAGGAAGATTAAAGACAGCGTTTAAAGCACCGCGAATTTTAAAAGCCCCAATCGGCTGCACATTTTCTAATTTTAGGAGAAACTCATTACCAATAATGCTTGATAAAAAGAATGAAGGTATCAGTGGCGTATTATCAGCTATACCACGAATTACAGTCTGGGCTTCCTTAACTTTTTTGATGTCTAGCTTCAACTCAGACCTCATTCTTTCTAAAACGCTCTTTAATTAAAACGGCTCACTTCAAACGGACTTAGATCAAAATTTGTTCGCTTTTGAAAAATCAGATCAGAGACTAAATTACCAATTTTAGGGCCTATAGTTAATCCAATATGCTGCGAGCCAAAGGCACAGATAACATCAGGATAACCATCTATCGGTCCAATAAGCGGCAAACTGTCTGGAGTGGATGGTCTGTGCCCCATCCAGGTCTTTTCTTTTTCGAAGTGAAGGTCAGGATATACCTCTTTTATTTTTCGACGAATTAAATCAACCGGAGCCTCAGATTCCGGGGCTTTTAGACCACCAAATTCCACGACACCAGCACACCGCAAACCATCTCGCATAGGTGTCGCTATGAATTTTCCATCGGCTATCATGAGCGGGAATGGAGGTACTTTGGTAGCGCCTTTAAAAAAAATGTGATACCCTCTTTCACTCTCAATCTTAGAGTTTACTCCTAATTTATTTGCGAGATAGTTCGACCACGCTCCAGTTGCTATCACTATTTTATCCGCAGTAAGCACCGCATTATTTTTTAAAGTTATAGCTCTATTATCGATTCCTTTAACTTCAGATTTTAAAAATTTTCCACCTTTCGCGATATAATACTCAAAAATTGTTCGTAAATATTGTCCAGGGTCCGTTATCCATGCATGATCGTCGAATACTGTGGCAAAGTTATAACGATCAGAAATATAAGGATCTAAACTTAAAATATCCGCTCGGCTTAATTCTTGATATTTGTATCCATAATCTGCCTTAAATTGCCGACCTAAATTATCATCATCAAATTCCTTTTCGTTTGTATATAAGACACCAAAACGACCCTTCTTTATAAATTTTTCTGCTGTGGTTCCATTGGCAAGTTTTAGGTGTTGCTCAACAGAGTCGCTTGTTAAACTGTCTAATCCACTGACTATACCTTTTAATTTATGAGAAGAACCTGCTCTTAAAAAGGGTATCAACCATGGTAAAAGCTTTGGTAGGTATCTCCATTTAAGAAAAAGTGGGCTATTCGGATCAGTGAGCATTTTTGGAATTTTTTTTAGCAACCCAGGCATTGATACTGGAACAATCGCTGCGCGAGCGATCATTCCAGCATTTCCAAAGGATGTTTGCTGCGAATCCCCCGGGTTAACTCTATCCACTAATGTTACCGTCGCTCCAGCCCGCCTGAGCTGCTCAGCTACAGAAACACCTGTAATCCCAGCTCCAATAACTAAAACCCTTGTTTCCAATTCTTTTGTCCCATTACTAGTCTAAATTTTTCTATTTAATAAAACACGAAACAGTGTCATCATTGTCGTTAGACATGCTGCCCTCCATTGACTTGGATTTCGGCTCCAGAGACATAGCTAGATTGTTTAGAACATAAAAAATATATAGTATCCGCAACTTCAATAGTCTGGCCTAGCCGCCGCAGAGGCAAAACTTGAACAATTTTATCTGTACCTTTGCTCAAAATTTCAGTTTCAACTTCTCCAGGGGCCACAGAGTTTACTCGAACGCCCAATGGGCCAAAATCATTAGCCATTTCCCGAGTTAAAGCTGAAAGAGCAGCTTTGGAGGTGGCATAAGCAGATCCAGCAAAAGGATGTACCCGGCTTCCGGCTATTGATGTTATATTGACAACAGCGCCTTTTGCTGCGGTCAACTCATCTTTAAGGCCGCGAGCAAGCACCACAGAGGCAAAGAAATTAACATGGAAAACTTGGCCCCACACCCTTAAATCAGTATCTAGAGTGTTTAAACGCCTACCCCCTTCAGCCTTTGGCGAAATCCCAGCATTATTAATCAAAGCATGCAGCTTACCACCTAGACGCGCTTTTATTTCATCAATTGCACCAATTGTCTGCTTTGGATCTGCCAAATCTACCTGTATGTGATTTTGTGCTCCACCAGGCCAAGGGCACCTATCGTCGAAAGGTTGACGTGAGCACGTAATAACACGCCAGCCTTCGGCCCCAAATCTCTTCACAGTAGCATGACCAATACCTCGACTAGCTCCTGTTAAAACGACTACCTTTTGTTCAACCTCAGCCATCAGCTTTGTTCCTCGTACCCCACAAGTGTTAAGTTCTAAATTTCCTTTCGAAAATTTTCGGCGATCCTATCTAGACTTGGCATTACAATTTCAATACGATCAAACATCTCATTAATTTGATTTTTTGTAATAATAAGTGGTGGACAGAATCCGATAGCATCCCCAGGCAATGATCTGAGAATTACCCCTGCATCTTGAATAATCTTTTGTGCCTTAACAGAAAATTTCTTTCCTGAGTCCATTTTTGTTCGGGTTCCAGGGATACCAACAAACTCCATCGCCCCAATTAAACCAACCCCTCTCGTATGTCCAACACAACTAAATTTTTTTAAAGCAGCAACTCGCTCATTAAATAGTGGTGCCACAGATCTAACATGTTCAACAATTCCGCGTTCCTCCATTAATTCTAAGGTCCGCAATGCAACGGCTGCTGGCACTGGATGAGCAGAGTAGGTATAACCATGCCCAAAAATACCAAGTTCCGAGGCCTGCTTTTCTAAACCAGCGACAATTTGCGACGATACTAGCACCGCTGAAATTGGAAGGTAGGCGGCTGAAAGAGCTTTTGCACATGTCAAAATATCTGGCTTTAAACTATATGTATCACTCCCCCACATATTTCCAGTTCGACCAAAACCACAAATAACCTCATCTGCAATTAATAAAATTGAATGTTTATTTAGAATTTTCTGCAAAGCTTCAAAATATCCTTTCGGAGGAATTATTACACCACCTGCTCCCATGACAGGCTCTGCAATTAGGGCACCAATTGTATCTGCACCTTCGGTCTCAATAAGTTCCTCAAGTTCATTCATAATTCTTTTTACAAACTCGCTTTCGTTCTCATTCTCCAATGAGTCCAAAAAATAATGTGGTGAGGCAGTATGCTTTGCAAAATCAAGTGGTAGCCCAAAACCATCTTGAGCATAGGGTAAGGCAGTAAGGCTTGCTGCAGCTAAGGTTACTCCATGATACCCTCGTTTTCGGCTTATTACCTTTTTCTTTTCTGGCGTACCTTGAGAAGCCTGATAGTACCAAACCATTTTTATAGCCGTATCATTGGCTTCAGACCCTGAATTACAGAAAAAAGCTTTTGCAAGCCCTGCTGGTGCAATATTAATGAGTTTTTCTGCTAAATCGATTGCAGGGTTTGACGTTTTTCCAGTAAAGCTATGATAGAATGGAAGCTTCCTCATCTGATTAACCGCAGCTTCAACCAATTCAGCCTCGTTAAACCCTAGTGANGCACACCATAATCCACTCATTCCTTCTATAAACGTCTTATTCTCTTTATCTGTAACAAATATACCCTCACCAGAGGAAATAATATGGGGCCCAGAACCAGTTAGCATTGTTGGGTTAGTGTAAGGATGCAGATGAAAAGCTATATCCCTACCCTCAGGCGAATTTATACCTAAATTTTGCTCTGATTCCATCAAGATCTCCTGCGTTTTAATAAAACTGTTGAATAAAAACTATCACAGCAAAATCGATTAAAGCCAAACAAAAAATTATGTTTTATGTCTGACTTATTCCTCTCAGTCGCTCAGACCGGCGGCGTAGCAATTCAACGATAGTTAGCAGAAGAATAGATAAAAGTACAAGAATTGTGGCGACGGCCAATATAGTAGGACTAATCTGCTCTCGTATACCTGAAAACATCTGCCTCGGTATTGTCCTTTGCCTCACGTCTGCTACCTGAAGCACAACAACAACCTCGTCAAAAGATGTGATAAATGCAAACAAAGCCCCTGATACAACGCCCGGAAGGATCAGTGGCATTTGAACCTTGAAGAAGGTTTTAAATGGATTNGCTCCAAGGCTTGCAGCCGCTCGAGTTAAGCTTTCATCAAACCCAACCANAGTAGCCGTTACAGTTATTATTACATACGGTGTTCCTAAAATAGCATGAGCTACAACAACACCCACATAAGTTTTTGCTATCCCGATATCTGAAAAGAAAAAAAACATACCAGACGCAATAATAACTAATGGCACAATCATTGGTGATATCAGTAGAGCCATTATAGGTCGCCGAAACGGCATTTCGCTACGCGATAAGCCAATCGCCGCAAGCGTCCCTAGGCCAGTCGCAAGAAGTGTAGCAAATATACCGATAATAAAACTATTTTTTATTGATCTAATCCATTGTGAATTACTCCAAAGGTCGGTCCACCAACCCACAATTGCTAACGGATCAATCATACCATTATGTAAAATATCAATATACCAACGAATTGAAAAGGCCTCGGGGTTAAGGGCAAGCATACCCTGGGTGAAACTAAAATATGGCTCTTTGTTGAAACTGAGAGGAAACACAATCAGAATCGGTGCTATTAAAAAGAGAAAGATTAATCCACATATAAATCGAAAAGAATAAAACCACAGAACCTCTAAAGTTGTAGCATAAGGAGGTTGGCTAAGCCTATAAGTGCCAGTTGATAACCAGTGAGATAGTACTCCCAAAACCCAACCCACAATTCCAATCATTACGGAATACGCAAATCCAAAATATAAAAAGCCCAGTACAAATAAAACTATCGAACAAAACAGACTTGACCAATTTTTTGAATGAAAAAACCTAGTCCCACAAAAGGCTAAACATGAAAAAATAATGGTACCCGATACTGCATATGGAAACATAAGGCTAAATTGCCCTTTTGCTGTCAAAAAACCTAACACACATCCGAGCAATCCCATCCAAAAAAGGGTGAACCATATGGGTGGTTTTGGAGGAATATATCTATATGACTTTTCCAATGCCTAACCTAACTTCATGTTATCAATTCCGACAACTCGATCATAAATCCAATACAAAAAGAGTACGATAACTAACAAAACGCCGCCCATAGCCGCGGCGAGAGACCAGTTCAGCGTCTTCCTCATATGGAAATCTATAAAATTTGAAATCATAGTGCCGTCCTGCCCACCAATTAAGGCCGGGGTAATATAAAAACTAATCGCTAGGATAAATACTAGGATTCCACCTGCACCAATTCCGGGAATTGTCTGAGGAAAGTAAATTCGCCAAAAAGCTGTCCAGTTAGTTGCTCCCATCGATTTCGCGGCTCTTACGTAAGAAGGTGGTATTGTCTTCATCACGGAGTAAAGCGGTAAAATCATAAAGGGCAATAAAATATGGGTCATTGATATCAGGGTCCCCGTTTTGTTATAAATCAGCGAGAACCTATCTTCATCAGTCGCCAAACCAAATACCACTGACAAATCATTCAAAACACCCTGCCCCTGTAGCATAGCTATCCAAGCCGTCGTTCGAACCAAAAGTGACGTCCAAAAAGGCAACAAAACCAAAATAAGTAATAAGTTTGATGTTCGAACAGGTAAGCTTGCAAGCAAAAAGGCTACAGGATAACCTAGGATAACACCCGCTAACACAACTATGAGAGAGATCTCTAAAGTTCTTATAAATAATTTGATATGGATTCTTCTTTCTTCTGATTTCATTTCAAATTCACCATCGGCAGTATATTTCATATCTAAAGCTGACGCGACAAACACTGGGGTCAACGACTTAGAGGTTATCTTCATCGCACGCCAGACATCAAGCTGGCTCCACTTTTTATTTGCCCCAATTAATGAGGCTTTAAATGGAGCCTCAAGTTTTTTGGCTTTGCGCGCCGAGCTAGTAAATAACGATCGTGTTCCCGAAAGCTCTCGGTTCACACGAGTTGCTACTTTGCCAATATTCTTTGATTTTTTTCCTGCTTTTAGATCCAGAACCAAAGCTTTATACATACTTTCAGTTGGCTCCGAGAGCCCATCCCATTCCATAATTAAGGGAGTCAGGTTAATCATATGTTTTTCGAAGGTGTCGTTATAAACGCCTCGAGACAGAAACACCAGAATAGGGACAATAAAGGCGAAAAGTATAAGAAGAAGTAATGGAGTTACCAAGCCAAAAGCTCTCACACGGCTCTGAAATAGAGACTTAGCTAATTTTTTCTTTAAGGGAGTCCCATCACTGGTTATGACCTCACATTTTTTGTCTTCTCTGGTCAATTCCATTCTTATCGCCAAATCCCTTCCAGTGGAATGTATTGCACATCAAGACTTTTTTCTCACAGTGCAATACATCACTTTTTGTTACTTAGCTAACCATGCGTTGAACCGCTCGTTTAGTTCTTCGCCGTTATCGGCCCAAAACATATAGTCGTTTTGCACACCATTTTTTAGTGCTTCAGCAGTTGTAGGCATGTGGTCGATCATTTGCAGAGATGCATCGCTGTGGAAAGTTCCTACAAGTGGAATAGATGATGCACGTACTGGACCATAAGGGATCCAGCTTGCTTGGTCAGCCAATGGCTNTGTTGCTGTTGAGTAACGTACAAAATCAAGAGCAGCTTCTTTGTTTGGGCTNCCTTTTGGTATTACAAACAAATCCAGGTCATAAATTTGCCCGTCCCATACGAGACCAAACGGCTGACCCTCATCNGCTATCGCATTAAAAATTCGTCCGTTCCAAACGATAGTCATAGTGACTTCACCGTCAGCGAGTAATTGTGGTGGCTGTGCACCAGCTTCCCACCATACAACGCTATCCTTAATCGTATCAAGCTTTGCAAATGCTCTATCAATACCTTCNGGTGTCTTCATTACATCGTATACTTCTGACGCTGGGACACCATCACCCATTAACGCCATTTCAAGCATATTTTTTCCTATCTTACGCATTCCTCTTTTGCCAGGAAATTTTTCTAAGTCAAAGAAATCAGCCATAGTGGTTGGTTCGACAGAAAATTTTGTCTTATCATAGGCATAAAGCGTGGACCAAACGATGTTACCCACGGCACATTCGCTTAACGCACCATCCATGAAGTCTTTGCTCGCTGGCGTTCCATCCGGTGCCGCTGGTAAGGTAGAAGAATCAATTTCTTCTAATAATCCTTCATCACAACCCACAATAGCATCTGAAAGTTCAACATCGACTACGTCCCACGTTACATTTCCTGCTTCAACCTGTGCTCTAACTTCTGCTAGTCCACCGCTGTAATCTTCCGACACAACTGAATTCCCAGTCGATGAAGCCCAAGGTTTATGATATGCTTCTACTTGTGACTTGGTATACGCACCACCCCACGAAACAACAGTTATAGAGTCAGCTAAGGAAGTAGTAGCTAAGGCCACTGCACTTACTGCTCCTAAAAGTAATACTCTAATTTTCATTTTAGTCTCCCAGTTATTAATGCCCTTCACTTACTATTATATTTTGGTCGGGCGAACAAAATACACCTTAAATCTTACAATGTTCCAATGTCTAATGCACGGCAATCCTCTGACGACCAACTCACTATTGTTTCTTCATCAACTACCAAATGCGTATGGTTGGATGAATTTGGAACCTTTACAATAAATTCGTCATCTTTCTCTACCCTCATCCTACAGCGAATATGGTCGCCTAAGTAGATCAACTCGAGCACCTTTGCTTTTGTGGTGTTCTCACCTTCAACTCCTACGGAAACCCTCTCAGGTCTTACTGAAAGAGTGGCAAAAGATCCAACCTCTCCACAGTTCACACTTTTTGCAATAAATTGTGTTCCATCCGCCGTTTTTGTCTTCACTAATCCATCTTGTGTTTCCGTAATTACTGCTTTTAATCTATTATTTTCACCAATAAACTGCGCTACAAAAGCATTGTCCGGTCTTTCATATAGATCTGCTGGTGTTGCCAATTGTTGGATCCGACCATCATCGAAGACTGCCACTCTATCTGACATCGTTAAAGCCTCTGACTGATCATGAGTGACATAAACAACTGTAACACCAAGTTGCTCATGAATGTGTTTAATTTCATACTGCATGTGCTCACGTAATTGTTTGTCTAATGCACCTAACGGTTCATCCATTAAAACAAGCTCGGGTTCAAAAACTAACGATCTTGCAAGTGCAATACGCTGTTGCTGACCGCCAGAAAGCTGTGCTGGCCGCCGGCCAATGAAATCACTCATTTGAACCATATCAAGAGCATTCTTCACTTTGAGTTCACGTTGGCTTTTTTCCAACCCGCGGACTTCCAACGGAAAAGAAAGGTTTTCTCCAACGGTCATATGTGGAAACAGGGCATAATTTTGGAAAACCATTCCAATACCACGTTTGTGAGGAGGAATATTATTTATGGGTTTTCCATTGAGCCTTATTTCACCATGCGTTGCTGTCTCAAACCCGGCAAGCATCATTAGGCATGTCGTCTTTCCAGAACCCGAAGGACCAAGCATCGTAAGAAACTCACCCTTTCTGATGTAAAGGTTGAGATCCTTAACTACGAGCTGCTCACCATCATAGCTTTTTTGAACACCTTCAAATGCAACAAATGCATCTTGATTTTCACTCCGATCAACAGCTATTTTTTTATCCCCCGACTCACATTTTTGAGGAGTGTTACCAAGATGATAAACAAAAGTCCAACTAAGTCTAAGGAATTTGTCGCTTTTGGACAAAATTTTTGTCGTTTTTGTTTAGTGGGTGAACAGTAGCTTCAAACTGCGAAGAACTAATTAGATAATATATGAGCCCTGTAGGGATATCAGAAACGAGCATGATCTATGAAAATTTCATTTTCACTTTTAAAAAAATTTGTATTATTGTAACTATCTAGAAATAAATATTAAGAATTTTAGTTTTTGAAAGCAACCGAGAATGGGATATGAATTGATAAACGAAGCGGCTGCAATGGTAAAGTTGAATACTTTTATAGAGAATGCTAGCAAAAGGAATACTGAATTTCCGAACTCAAAAACATCATTAGACTCCAAGAAAATGTTTAAAGCCTACGAAGCTATTTCCAATTGGCCCGACTATAAGCAAACTGAACTTATCAAACTCAACAAAGTTGCTGAATGGTGCGGTATAAAGTCTGTGTTATACAAGGACGAGTCCACCCGATTTGGGCTTGGTTCCTTTAAAGCCCTTGGGGGCGCATACGCAGTTGCAACCCTTGCCAAAGAATATCAAAAAGAAGGCAAAGACTCCGCCAACTTGACTGTTGCTACGGCTACAGATGGAAATCATGGCCGCTCTGTTTCCTGGGGAGCAAAATTAGCAGGTTGTAAATCGAAAATATTTATTCACGCAAATGTCAGTCAAGAAAGAGAGCGAGCAATGTCTTTATTGGGAGCTGATGTGGTTCGAATTAATGGCAACTACGAAGCATCATTAGCCGCTTGCAAGGAGGCTGCAGAACTTAATAATTGGCCCATTGTTTCAGATACTTCATGGAAAGGTTATCGTGAAACTCCAATGCAAATTATGGCAGGCTATTCGGTAATGTCTAAAGAAATAATTGAGCAAATGGGTTCGTCAAGACCCACCCATACTATTTTACCAATTGGCGTTGGAGGACTAGCCGCGGGGATCGTTGCACCAATGTGGGAAGACATGAATGCTAACCTAGGAAAAATGATATCAGTAGAAAGTCACTTTTCTCAATGTTTCCTAAACAGTATTTCTAACGGAAAACCTACTCTAGTTGATATAAAAGAAGAGACATTGATGGCGGGTTTATCCTGCGGAGAAGTGTCTGAGATAGCTTGGGAGATCCTTAAACCAACTCTCAGTCACTGCATGAGTATAGCCGATGAAGGGATTGCAAAAATTATGCAACTTTTTGCCAATGGTGATTTTGGGGAAACTAGTATTGAAGCTGGTGAATGCTCTGCATCTGGATTGGCAGCCCTTCTTATTGCAAAAAATAACCCAAGTATTTGGAGGCAGCTTGAACTCAATAAAGACTCAAAGGTCCTTTTAATTGGAACTGAAGGTGCCACTGACCCCATTTTATATAAACAGTTGATAGGATCATAATTCAAGAATGCAACAAATCTTTCCAAAGCGCGGATTTGATAAGAGTGAGTTCATTGATCGCGTTGGTAAAGCTCAAAAAGTTCTTTCATCACGTAAACTTGATGCAATACTATTATCCAGCGAAGCTGACATCCGATACTTCACAGGGTTCATGACCCAGTTTTGGCAAAGTCCAACGAGGCCGTGGTATATCATTATAAAACCAGAGGGTGCACCCGTGGCAGTTATTCCATCGATAGGAGTACAGCTTATGAAAAATTGTTATATTGATGACATCCACAGCTGGAGCTCTCCTGCGGAACACGACGATGGAATCGGTCTCTTACTTCAAGTTTTACAAACAATTTGTGGAAGCAATACAAAACACCTGGGTCTTCTGATGGGGCGCGAAACAAATTTTCGTGCTCCACTCTCAGATATCATAAAATTAACAACAGAAAACTCACAAATAAAATGTTTTGATGTCACCGGCGAAATACAAAAAATTCGAATGATTAAATCTCCATTAGAAATAGAAAAACTACGCTTTATTTGTAAATTGGTTTCAGAAGTTTTTGAAGACCTTCCCAACTGGATATCTGAAGGCTTACCGCTGTCTGACCTATTTAGAACCTTTAAAATAAAAGCCTTAACACTTGGCGTAGACGATACCCCGTATCTTGTTGGGGCCTCTGGAGCGGGTGGCTATTTTGATATAATAGCTCCACCTAACGACCAACCACTGAGAAATGGTGATATTTTTATGCTAGATACGGGATGTGTTTGGGATGGCTATTTTTCAGATTTTGATCGAAACTTTGCGTTAGGCCACGCCTCTGAAAAAGCGCAAATAGCTCACCAAACACTTATCTCAGCAACCAATGAGGCAGTTAAAAGTATAAAACCTGGGATAACTACATGCCGGGACTTATTTCATACAATGAACCATATTTTATACCCAGACATTGACCAATCAAACCTAAAGTCTGATGATGTTGGTAGATTNGGCCACGGGGTTGGAATACAACTNACCGAACCGCCCTCCCATA
>JGI20156J14371_10002808_pt1 | contig 13418 bp, 8 predicted proteins | sample COG_06_FD_14371 | JGI IMG/M metagenome (IMG submission 14371)
ATCCCATATTGATGTATACACCATTGTTGGAGATGCAAAATCTATTAAAATACTGGAAAGCGCAAAAGTAGATTCTTGCGATTTATTAATAGCCGTTACATCTTCTGAAGAAACTAATTTATTGATCTCTATTCTAGCAAAGAAATTCGGCGCTAAAAGAACCATTGCTCGGATTACAGATATCGATATCCTAAAAAAAGGAAGAGAAGAAGTTTACCAAGACCTTGGAATAGACACACTGATATCGCCTGTTCTTTTAGCCACAGAGGAAATCAACAGACTGGTACAAAGATCTGTATTTACGGATGATTTTGAATTTGAAGATGGGAAATTAACCGTATTTGGAATCTCTATCGGAGAAAATTCTCCACTAAAGAACAAAACAGTAAAAGATAGCTCTTATCTAAATCCCGAATTAAACTATAAATCAATTGCTCTTCATAGAAATGAAGAAACAATTTTAACTAATTCGGAAACGATCATTAAAGAGAATGACATTGTTTACTTTATTTCAGCTCCCGAATCTATTGATGATGTAACTAGGATTTGCGGAAAAGAATGTTTTCCCATTAAGGACATCATGATTCTTGGCGGAAGTGAAATCGGAGTCTTAACTGCAGAGCACTTAGAGCAAGATTACAATGTCACCTTAGTAGAGAAAGACAAACTTAGGTGTGAAAAAATTGCTGGAAGACTTAAGAAAGCGCTAGTAATCAATGTTGACGCTAGAGATGTAGAGGCTTTAGAAGAAGAAGGTCTAGCTGATATGGATGCATTTATAGCTGTAACCGGTGACTCCGAAACAAACATAATGTCATCGTTAGTAGCGAAAAATCATGGCGTGCGCAAAACAATTGCACGTGTCGAAAACATTGACTACATACACCTATCACAAGCTATTGGAATTGACACTTTAATCAACAAAAAAATAATTGCCGCGAGTAACATTTTTAAATATGTTAGAAAAGGTAATGTATCTGCAATCGCAAGTTTACCTGGGGTTGATGCAGAAATAATTGAATTTATTGTAAAACCAGACGCTAAAGTCACGCATAAAAAAATTAAAGACCTAAAGTTCCCAAAGACCGCAAATATTTCTGGTGTAATTAGAGATGACAAAGGATTTATTCCTTTCGGAGACTTTGAACTACAAGCCGGAGATAAGGCTGTAGTATTTTCATTAACGGAGTCCATTAACAAAATAGAAAAATTCTTTCTTTAGACCATGCCTAAAGCTAAAAGACTACTTAACCTTAAGGTAATCGCCCATGTAGTAGGGACCTTATTGATAATCAATGGTTTTCTAATGGCAATGTCCATCCCCTTCTCTATCTACTATAACGATGGAGCAACGTGGTCATTTATCACTTCTGCCTTACTTACATTCAGCTGCGGCCTAGGACTTAGACTCTCCAATAAACAAAGTAAAGATGCAGAAATAAAAAAACGAGACGGTTATTTAATTGTCGTACTGGGATGGGTTTCGATGGTGATTTTCGGATCGCTTCCTTATATAATGTCTGGTGAAATAAGCAATATAAGCAACGCCTTTTTTGAAACTATGTCGGGCTTTACAACCACTGGAGCCACAATATTAGGAGATGAAGGACATAAGATCTCAAACCTTCCTGAAAGTTTATTGTTTTGGAGAAGTACTACTCAATGGATTGGAGGAATGGGAATAATTGTTCTTACAATAGCAATACTTCCGCTTCTAGGAATTGGAGGAATGGAGCTATTTGTTGCCGAAGCCCCTGGCCCCACAAAAGACAAAATTCATCCACGAATAAAGGAAACTGCAAAACGATTATGGATTATATATTTTGGACTTACCTTCCTTGAAATGATACTGCTAATGTTCAGCGGCATGTCTTTTTTCGATGCAATCAACCATGCATTTACCACAACATCTACTGGTGGATTCTCAACTAAAGACGGTAGTATCGCTGATTTTAATTCCCCCTTAATCGAGTATATCATTATCTTTTTTATGTTTTTAGCTGGAACAAATTTTACTTTAATCTACTTTGGACTAAAAGGAAAACTAAAACATTTTTGGAAAAACGATGAGTTTAAATGGTACCTAATGAGTATAATTGGACTAACTACACTGCTTACACCCTTCGTTCTTAGCAACTCTCAAGGAGGCATTGGAGAAGCTTTTAGAGATACATTATTTCAAGTTGTAAGTATGATAACTACTACCGGTTACGCAAGTGCTGATTATATGCTTTGGGGTGGATTAGTAATATTTATTTTCTTTTTACTCCTTTTTTCCGGTGCATCTGCAGGTTCAACGAGTGGTGGTATGAAAATAGTAAGAATCGTTCTTTTAATGAAAAATGGATTAATGGAGTTCAAAAGAAGACTCCACCCTAATGCAATTATCCCTGTTCACTTGAACAAAGAACCTGTTTCCAATAAAATAATATATAACTTACTAGCATTCATATTTTTATACTTACTTATTTTTACTATAGGTTCAATAATAATTACAGCTATTGGAGGCGTTACATTTGAAGAAGCAATTAGTGCAGTGGCGACATCTGTTGGTAATGTAGGACCCGGTATTGGGAGTATAGGCCCTACAGGAAATTTTTCCGCACTTCCAGACGCAAGTAAATGGGTTCTATCCTTACTTATGTTGATGGGAAGATTAGAATTATTTACAGTAGCTCTTATATTCACTCCTTATTTTTGGAAAAGAAATTAATACCATGGAAATAAAATTGAAATACGACACTCCTTTAGAATGGGCCGATCAAGTAGTTGGGAATATAGACGCTTTTTTACAAGATCATGCTGACGCAGAAAGAAAAGTGGCCAACATGTGCCTTTCATTAATAGCAAAATACCCAGACAAAAGAGACATAATAGCTGACTTGAATCAAATTGCAGTTGAAGAACTATTGCATTTTAAGCAGGTCTATGATATTATGTACAAGCGAGGTCTAACTATTGATTCTGAGTTCAAAAAAGATCCATACATGAAAGGCATCTCATCCATTATTCGTGAAGACCCCCAAGAAAGGTTACTGGATCGCTTAATACTAGCTTCAGTTGCTGAAATGAGAGGTGTAGAGCGTTTTAAATTGGTAAGTGACGCAGTTGATGATCAAGAGTTAAAAAAATTCTATAGCAACCTCCACCTCCAAGAAAAAGAACATGTTGATATATTTCTTCAATTAGCTGAAAGGTACTTTCCTACTGAAGAAGTAGAAACTAGATTGGAAGAGATTCTTATAAAAGAAGGTGAAGTAACTGAATACCTCCCATGGCGACCAGCTATACATTAGCGATTATAATTATTTAACAATAAACTTCTTATTAAAAAGTCTTTTCGTATGTTTGGTAAACAATGAAAGATGGATTCTTAGATATATCTAAACTCAACAAGCTAACTCCAGACAAAGGCAGGATATTAATCTCTGAGCCTTTTATGACTGACGAACACTTTAAGCGCTCTGTTGTTTATCTTTGCGACCATAATGAAGATGGATCATTTGGATTCGTGATGAATAATTTTTTAGACATTTCTCTTTCTGAATTAGTGGAAGACATAGTCAATGAAGAGTTTAAAGTAAGTTTTGGCGGACCAGTAAGTCCTGACAATCTTTTTTATGTGCATACATTAAAGAATGAATTAAACGGATCTTACGAAGTTATACCCGGACTTTACACGGGAGGAAAATTTGAAGATTTAATTCCATTAATTAATACTGGAGTTATTACTCCGAAACAAATTCGTTTCTTCCTAGGCTATTCTGGATGGGAAGCGGGTCAATTAGAAACGGAACTTTCGTTAAATTCTTGGATTGTTGGCAAAACATATGTTAACCGCGTATTGAACACACAAGACAAAGACTTATGGAAAAAAATTTTGGACGAAATGGGTGGGAAATTTAAAATGATTTCTAATTTTCCTGAAGACCCCAGTCTAAACTAAAAGATCCTTACTCTCTCGTTGATTGATCAAATCTAAAATCTTTTTAGATATCTTATTGAAGTATCTTTTGCTCTTATAACCACCAACCCATTGGATCCCTTGGATTGCATTCGTTAAAAAGATTTCATCTGCAGCTAATAAATTTTGAGGTGATAAGGTGTTTTCATAAACGGTTACACCGTTTTCAATCGCGGTATTAATTACATTCATTCTCATAATCCCTCCAATACAACCATCTTCTAATGGCGGCGTATATAAAACACCATTACTTACAATAAAAATATTTGACGAAATTGATTCGATTATTTTCCCTTTCGCGTTCAATATAAAGCACTCTTGCAGGTTATTTTTTTTTGCAAAGTTCGCTGCCATTATTGGCAATAACGAATTAATTGATTTGTATTTTGATAATATATTTACACTTTTATTCATTTCAGAATAAATATCTACCATCAATCCATTTTCATTTAACGTGAAATAATTATTGGGTAAATGACTTGCCTCGATAAAAAACATAGACTTATTCGATTCTGAAAAATAAGCACCTTCTCCCCCTCTAAACAAACTAACTCTAGCTTTCCCTCCAGCTTGAATGCAATTTTTTTCAATTAAGCTTTTGATCTGTCCTTTAAAATAATCTACAGAAAAATGATTCGGAATTTCAAGGCTTAATACATTGGCTCCCTCAAGCATTCTTTCGATATGAAATTGCAAATTATAAGGAAATCCATTAACAATACGAATAGACTCAAACACACCATCTCCAAACCTAAATGCTCTGTTATCTTTCATGAAAGGCTGGTTTGTACCAAGCAATTCACCATTTAATATTATGTAGTCTCCTTTTGCCATTTAATAAGTTAAAAATAAAGATTGCTTTTGTAACAAAATAAATAATAAGACGATATGCTTAAAAAATCGCACTAAACCAATCATTTATCATATAAATGAAATTTGTCAAAAACTTAAAATCTAATAAAACCGTAAAAAAAACTCCAAAAAAAGCACCTCCAATGTGCGCATCATGCGCAATTCTAGTACCCCCTTTTTTACTCATATAATGCTCAGCTAGCAAATACAAAACTCCAAAAATAAAACTTGGAATATGGATTGGAATGAACAAAAGCCCCATACCTCCAGTGGGGTATAAAATAATTGAGCTAAATACAATTGCTGAAACTGCTCCAGAAGCACCAACGGCTAAATAACCAGGATTGTCACCGTGCTTCTTTAAAGAAGGTAACGTTGCAAATAATAAACCTCCAACATATAATGTGATAAAATACAAATAACCAATATTTCCAAATCCACCAATTATTCCTTCACTACTAGGATACCCGTCAACTAAAACACTCTCTACAAAACCTCCGAAACTATATAAGACATACATATTAAGGCCGAGATGCATGTAATCAGCATGAATAAAGCCATGTGTAAATAACTGCCACCAACGTTTATGATGTTTTACAGAATAAGGACTTAAAGTCAACTTATAACTTAAATCTTTATCGTTAAAAGCCAGAAAGGAAATAACAACAGTGATGACAACTATTATTGTGGTAACACTAAAAGAAATCACAAATTACTACTTCTTTTTGAGTTTAATATCTTTTGTAATAAAGGATTTAAAAGATGATTTGTCTAATATTTCAATTTCATCGTAAATTTCTTCATATCCGGGCTCCCCTCCAACATAAACATCATACCTACCTTTAGGTAATATCATAACATAACGATGCGATTTCTCATTTGGAATATAATCTCCATAAACTTCTTCAGTTTCTAAATCTGTTACTTGAATGAACAAATCAAGAAACTTTTCAGAATTATCATCAGATGAAATTGTTCCAGAGATTACCGTATAACGAGATTCAACTTCTAAAAAGTCTACTCTGTAAATATCCAAGTCACCATACCCACCTTTTCTAACTGCAGAAATATAACCGTATTTTCCAGACTCTGAAACTCTAAAATTCATATTATCTTCAGGGGTATTCAGCGGATAACCTAAATTCTGAACACTTGAATACTTGTTTTTTATTGGATCCCATGTTGTTTTAAAAATATCAAATCCTCCCATGCTTGTATGACCTTTGGATGAAAAGTACAAGGACTTACCATCCGGCGATAGATTAGGGAAATCTTCATCAAATTTAGTATTAATAGTTGGCCCTAAATTCGTTGGTAAACTCCATTTTCCATTAGGTAATAATTGGCAGGAATATAAATCAATACCCCCATATCCTTCGGGTCGATCACTAGCAAAATACAATTTAGTTCCATTGTTATTAATACATGCTGCTATTTCTACATATTTTGAATTAACGCTCTTTTCTAGCTTATTTGGCTTTAATAGAGTAGCTCCATCAATTTTACACTCGTACAAATCACCATACTTTTTGAAATCTTCATAGTAAAAAATTGCTCTTGTTCCACTCGAATTTAAACCAACAACCTCTTCTTTACCATCAGGTGTATTAATATTTTCTGGCAATGGCTGCGACTTTTGATATTCTCCAGACTCTACATAAGACATAAATATATTCGGCAAGTAAGATCCATCTAATTGCTCTATGCTATTTAAATCTCTTTTCGAATTAAATATTAAATAGGACTCATCGATTGGAACAAATGGAAAGTAGTCTGCATAAGGTGAATTTATATTCTTCCCAAGGTTTTCAAACTTCACTTTAACTCCAAATTTCATTAACTCTTTAGCATTTTCGCAATACTCAATCTGTTTTATCGCATCTACCTTGTTTACTTCAGAACCATTATTTGTTTCTCTAAATTTTTCGTAAGCAATTATAGCAGCATCAAACTGATAACCAAAATGGTAAGCCCTACCAAGCAGATACCAGGCATTGGCATCTATTTTCGGGTTCTTAGTCAATGTTTCTAAATGAGGTATTGCAAGAGATTTATCTATATTCGTATTCAAATAACTTACTGCTAAATTGTAATTGAATTCTAGATTTTCTTTATCTGCTTCATAAAGGGGTAAATATTCATCAATTGCTTCTTCGAAATTACCAGCTTCAAAAAACTTCATTGCTGTTTTCTTATCTTGCGATGAGACGCTTACAAAAACAATTAATAGCAACATTAAACTTAATAATCTTTTCATTTTTAATTTATTAGAACACAAATATAAAGGTAATAGAAATATTATTTAGCAGGATTGTGCAAAACTTTAGGTTTTAGTATTGTACAATTAATCTCAGTCATATATATTTGACACATTAAATCGTAAATTGTGGCGAAGCAAAGTAATTTTTTAGGCGAATTTATTAAAGAACGAAAAACCGTTGGAGCTATAGCACCAAGTTCCAAGTTTTTAATGAAGAAAATGATTGCTCCAATCGATTTTCAAAAGGCGGATGTCATTGTGGAGCTTGGACCAGGAAATGGTGTTTTTACAAAGAGCATTTTAGAAAGAATGAAACAAACATCAAAGTTGTTTTCTTTTGAACTAAATACTCCATTTTACGAACACATCTCCAATATTATAGACGATAAACGGTTAATATTAATTAATGATACTGCAGAGAAAATTGACATGCACCTAGAAAAACATGGAATCGGAAAAGTGGACTACATAGTTTCATCTTTGCCCTTTACAGTTATTCCAAAAGAGGTTAAACTGACAATCATTGATAAATGTGTAAAACAATTAAAAGAAGATGGAACTTTTATTCAATTTCAATATTCCTTACATGCGAAGAAGTTGTTGAGTTCCAAATTCTCTCAAATAAAAATAGATTTTTCCGTATTGAATTTTCCACCAGCATTTGTATACAAGTGTAAATTATAGCTTTATGCCCCTTAACATTTCTCGTTTTCCAGGAGGCCCTTCTAAGCGTTCAATCTCAAAACCAACACTTATCAAATCTCTTCTTACTTGTCCTTTTGCGCAGTAAGTTACAAATACTCCTGAAGAACTCATTGCTTTATAAAGCTTTTCGAAAATCGAAATATCCCACATTTCAGCTTGGGAATTAGGTCCAAAAGCATCATAATATACTAAATCAATTGGTCGCGTAACCTCAAATCTTTGAATTTCTTTTTCGACCTTTTTAATAGAAAATAAACTTGTTAATGGATATTCTGCCTCCCAAGGTGCGTTATGAATACTTTTAAATATTTCTTGCGGATTATCTCCAATTACGGTAGCGTCATAATTTAAACCATCCAACACATTATTCTTTAAAGGAAAGGCTTCCAAGCCAATATAATTGATATTACTTTTACAATTTAAACATGTAAGCAGCGCATTTAAGCCCGTACCAAAGCCAACTTCTAAAATACTAATTTCCTTTTTTGATTTCTCCACCTCTTTTAACCCCATATCGATAAAGACGTGCTGAGCCTCCTGAATTGCTCCATGCCTTGAATGATATGTTTCGTCAATATCCTCTCTATACAATGTGTGAGAACCATCTTTAGAAAGAATTATCTTTATGTCCATAATTACCTTAAAAAAAACTACTGTTTTCTTAGTTATTAATTTATTCATGAGTTAACTGACGAGCTTCATTAACTTCAATTTCTTCTCCATTTTGAAAGGACACGATCCTTGCAAGTCCGACACCTTGTTCTGTAAACTTTTTAAGTATTACTTCAGCTCCAGAATACAAATCTTCATTTCCACAATAGTAAGTTACGCTTTCACCTTCGGGTGTTGACTCTATACCTAAATAATCTAATTTTAGAAATATCATACTTCTAGCTTGCGGAACACCGTCCGAATAGGACCCTAGAAAAACCCTATACTCTATACCTTCAAATGGAGTTGGTATCAAATCAACAGGAATAGTATCTAATTCTTCGCCACCTATTTGATTTCCATCTTGGAATTCCAGAATTTTTGCATTTTCGATACCGGCTAATTCATATTTTCCTTTTGCTAATTCCGCCTCCTCTTTTGTTTTAAATACTCCTGCAATATATTGGTTTGAATCTCCATCTTTAATTGTATCTACTTTATACTCGGGCAATAACATCACTACACTATCTATCTCAGGAGGAACAATTTCTTCATAAGCTCCAAGATCTACATAGTATTCAGCACCCACATTTGTTGGAGTTACAGTAATCAACTTAATGCTTTGAGACGGAATAGCATCTATCACATTTTCAGTTTGAGAAGCACCAGTTTTATTCAGAATACCGTCAACTGAAATTGCAAAAACTCCATCACCTTTCTCAATAATAAGTTGATTCGCTTCCGTTATTGAAACTTTATCACCGTTGTAATAAGCGGTTATAAATGCTCCAACCAGGCCTTTGGATATCATTTCGTTTTTGCGTTCCATCGTTTCAGGAACTGAACGAAAAATACCAGTAGAATATTTATACAAGCCATTTACATTTTTAATAACAAGTGGAGAAACATTAAATACGTTATCCGCTTGTATCGATTTAGAGAAAGCTCCAACTTGAACTGTAAAGAATAACCCTTCTATTATTTCCACAGCCTCAACAGTTGCAGCATCATTTCCTAAATCATTAACATACTGAGTAATATTATCCGGAGATGCAATAGACTCTTCAATTTCGGTATTAGATAAAGCTTCGGCCGCTTCGGTTGTTGTACTTGTATTATTTTCTATTTGAACAAACTCCGTTGAAACCGGCGTTCCCTCCAACTCTAATTGGCGTGCTTCAGATAAGCGAACATATTCCCCGTTATATATTGCTACCACAAAAGCATCCGAATATCCAATACTTCTAATTTCATTTTTTGCATTATTCGCTATTTCCCACGCAGTAAAATATCCCACTCTATAGCGAGTTATACCATCTCTAATCGCTTCAGCAGAAATAGGTGCAAACCCTTTGAATAAATCTTGAGGAATTGGTTTTCTAAAGGCACCGACCTGTACTTTATAGATTAAACCACCTGGATTTACTGGATTTACTGGAATTGGATTTTCTTCTGAATAAGTCATCTCATTATTGACAGCAAAAATATTATCTACAAGTTCAGTAGGAGGAAGAAAGGTAGAGGACATAACATCATCAACACCTATTTCAGTAATAGGGTCCTTATCATAATTAGATAACGCCAAAGCCTTATAATCATTAGCAGTTGCTTCATCCAAGTTTGCTATTGTGCTATTCCTTTCCTCTTTAGCATACGTTAAAGAATTATATAAATCCTCCACTGTTGCTTCTGCAGCCTGTTTTTTCTTACGATTACCGCTGGCATTAATTCTTAATTCATTTGCCTTTGCTAAATAATCTGCTTTCTCAGATTCGTCATTAGTTCCCTTTGCTTTTGACTCAAAATCATTCGCTTTATTCTCTTGTTGTAAAGCAAGATTTTCATAAGAACTGGTATTTGACTTTTCTTGTTCCAACTCATTTTCTAGGTCAACCACATTTTGTTGCTTAGCATAAAAATCAATATACGCATCTGACTTTCGAATTGGATCTACCTCTTCTTCATTTAGGTTCGTTAATAATGCTTCTTCTTCTATAATAGCATCCTCATGTAGTTTGGTCTTATTTCCTTGAGACCTAAGGTTATTTGCTTCTTCTTCTCTTATCATAGAGAGATTAGCATATTTATCAGCTTCGTTGATCGCTTCAGCCTTTTCTTCTTTTTTTAGCGTTAAAGCATTTTCTCTTAATTCAGATGATTTATTCGCGTATTCAATTGCTTTTGCATCAGCTTCATCAGCTTTGGACAATAACTGAGTAGACAGCCTATTACCTTCTTCCTCTTCAACAGATGTAATGTTTTCATGTTCTGCTATATAAAACTCAACAACAGCTTCCGCATAAAGTTTCTTAGCTTTTTTGTAATAATTGATTGCTGTAGCCTCTTTTATAGCAGCTTCATTCAAATTACTTGCTATTACACTTTTATCTTTCTCATTCAAATTTTGTTCCCTAAGGAGTTCTGCATCTGCTAACAACGTATTACCTGCACTTTCAAATTCCTCAGCTTGTCGCTTTGAGAATGTATCATCGGTTAGATTTCCTGCAGTAGACTTTGACTCATTCAATCCTGACAATGCTAAATCCGCTTCATTCTTATTTGCTACTTCCACTACTTCAGCTAGTCGCATCTCCTTTAACTCCTTTTCTTCTTTAAGTTTTCCAATTTGCTGATTAATTTTCTTCGCATCTTTATCTGAAGCTCCATCTAATTGTGCTTCTTGCGTTTTAATCTCTTTATTAATTATTGCTAATTCATTAATTTCAACTTGGTTTTCTGCAATCATTTCCAAAGAAGCGCTATTCGTATATTTTAAGTTTTCGATAGCTTTTTCATCTGCAATTACAGAAACTTCAAAAGTCTCTATATCTGTTTCATTGGGATTAAAAGCTACACCCGCAACTTCCTCGTGCGGCAACTCCATTACTTCCACTAATCCTAATCTCTCTTTCTCAGCCACAACTCTGGTCTCTGTCTCAATCGCATCTGTTGTCTCTGACTCAACCAATTCAGCTGCCTCTGTCTCAATCACGTCTGTTGTCTCTGACTCAACCAATTCAGCTGTCTCTGGCTCAATCACATCTGTTGTCTCTGACTCAACCAGTTCAGCTGTCTCTGGCTCAATCACNTCTGTTGTCTCTGACTCAACCAATTCAGCTGTCTCTGGCTCAATCACATCTGTTGTCTCTGACTCAACCAATTCAGCTGTCTCTGGCTCAATCACATCTGTTGTCTCTGACTCAACCAATTCAGCTTTCTCTGGCTCAATCACATCTGTTGTCTCTGACTCAACCAATTCAGCTTTCTCTGGCTCAATCACATCTGTTGTCTCTGACTCAAGCAATTCAGCTGGCTCTGGCTCAATCAAGTCTGTTGTCTCTGACCCAACTAACTCAGCTGCCTCTGTCTCAATCACATCTGTTGTCTCTGCAATATTTGTAATAATATAATCCGGCACATAATCTTCATTGGTCAACTCCTCTAAAGCTGTAATCGATTTTTCTTGATTTTCCCTACCTGCGAATTCGTTTGAATTTGCTTGTTTTAACAAGTCAGACTTCTCTTCCGGATCAGAAGAGTTTTCTGCAAGTATTCTCAATTCATCTGCTTTTGTGAAATTTTCCGTGGCTTTTTGCTCAAAGTAAGTAGCTTCTATAAATTTCTTGTCTACCTCAGGAGAATCCTTATTTACTTCGGCTTCAACCGTTAATTGATTAATTTTGTTGCTATTGTCATTTTTCTCAATATTATTAGCAACAGCCAACTCCACTGAAACATCTTCTTCTAACAAGTATATTTCTTTCTTTTTCGCATCTATCTTTGATTGAATTTTTGATTTCTTCTTGTCAGACAAATAATAGAACATACCATCTTCAAGGGACTTAACCTCTTGTTCCTTTATGGTTATTTCATCAATCTTCTCTTCAATATTATTAACTTTCTCTTGAGCTTCACTATTGTTAAATGATTTTTCCGTTGAATAAGATTTTTCAAAATCATTTTCCTCCACAACCTCATTATCCAACTCATTTACAAGCGTTTTATAACTATCCGTTGTTTCTAAATTCGTTTTGCTTACCAAAACATCAGTAGTATTTAATATCTGATCGTTCTTTTTAATATCTGACTCAACCACACTCATCTCTTTAAAAATAGTATTCATGCCCATAAGCAGTTCTAACTCTTTTGCGGGATCTTCTTCGCTATCCATCCTTTCTTTGATATCCTGAGCATCTGCTTTCAAGTCAGCCAACCATAAATTATTAATTTCATTTTCAGTTTCAGCTCTTTCAACGGGATCAGAAATATTAGAGGATTCATCGATTTTATTTTGGTAAGCATCGTATTTGACTAGAGATGAATTTACGTCCGTTGTTTCATTTTCTACTAAACCTGATTCTTCCTCAACAATTAATGTATTATCTGCTATTTTGTCAACAGCTTGACTCCGGTAATTCCGTAATTTATCAATATCATTCTCTAGTTGCTCTCTCTTGTCAGTATCCTCTTCTAATACCAATTTATCCTCAGCATCTTGAATGCTTTCATCAACAGATACAATTATTTCATTATTAATTTCATTTTCTTTTCGGGCCTTTTCCACTGGATCTGAAAGGTTATTTGCTTCAGAAAGTTCCTCTTCATAATCAGAATAATCATCCAAAACGTTCTCCGTAATCAATTCTTTATTAATAACCTTATTATTCTGTTCAATCAAATATTCTTTCTCATCCTTTAAATGCAATAAAGATGACACCGTACCTTCAAGTTTTTCTTTTTTTACAGCATCATTTTCGTCAAGAACAGCCTTCTTGGCTCTTTGAATATCTTCATCCAAAATAGCTATCCAGTTTTGATTAATTTCATTTTCCTTTTGCGCCTTCTCAATAACATCATCAATGGCAGATGCATCTGAAATCTCATTCTCATAATCTTGGTAAGCGTCAGTTTTATTAATAACTTCATTGACAGTTAAAGCTCCTTCATCATTAATCACCGTCGAAATTTCCGTTGGTTCAGAAAAAT
>JGI20156J14371_10002823_pt1 | contig 13370 bp, 12 predicted proteins | sample COG_06_FD_14371 | JGI IMG/M metagenome (IMG submission 14371)
TTGACAGTCTTTTTGCCTACACTTCTTACCTTAAAACAAGAACAAAAAACAAAACTCTTCGTAAAAACAACCTGCGGAGAGATACTATTTCTACGGCATCACTAGTTGCCGCAATTCGCTGGAATGACCAGCGGGTAAATGGGCTAGATAAGCTCTTTAGAGGTAAAATAAATATGGTTAGAAATGCCAATGCCACTAGCGCCCTTTTTGGTGAAGATATATTGGCTCGTCATGAGTTTAGGTTAGATACGGTGCTGGTAGAAAATGAAAAGAAATTATATAAAATTGAGATATTAAAAGGAGTAGACTTTGTGGGTTTAAACACCCCAGATATTTACAACGAAGGTTTTCAGGCCAGAGGGTGGATCTATATAGATTGGGACTCATGGGCTATTAAAAAAGTAATGTATGAGCTGGTGGCTAGCTCAGAGAATCAAGTTAAACGCAGTAAAAGTTTGTTTGGCACTCTTTTAAACCACAAACTAGTGATGACTTACATGGAGTATCAAGGAAAGATGTACCCTAAGTATATTTATTATGAAACGCCTAAGCTAGTAAATGCTGGGGATCGTTCCTCTGATCAATTAGATAAAGACGGAAATGCTACCCAAGACAAAGCAGATTTTTATTACAACACAGTACAAGAAATTGTTTTTACTGAAATCATTAGGGATCCGGAGCTTATAAAGCTGGAGCGGTCAAAAACCTGGACCGAAGATATTTTCTCTCCTCAGCCGTATCGTCCAGAGTTTTGGGAGAACTATAATGTTTTGTTAGAGAGTAAAGAAGAAGAAAAACTCATAAAGGATCTTACCATAAGGGCAGGTTTGTTTAAACAGTAAGCTTGCTTTGGGGTACTGTATAGATTATTATCATAAATTTTATCAAAAAAAATAAAATTCATAATTCATAATTCATAATTTGTTTCTACTTTTGCCGTCCAATAGAGAGGAGGTTATGGAACTATGTTAATTATACCAATTAAAGACGGAGAAAATATAGACAGAGCACTAAAGCGTTTCAAACGTAAGTTTGACCGTACAGGTACAATGCGTCAATTACGTGCACGTCAAGCATTCTCAAAGCCATCGGTTGTGAGAAGAAAAGAAGTACAGAAAGCACAGTATATTCAAGGACTAAGAGACGCAGAAGAAATTTAGTATTCTGCTCCTTATACATATCAAAAACCGCTACACATTTGTGAGCGGTTTTTTTATTGCCTACATTTATTTTTTAATTAAAAAAATGCCCTTCAAACCCTTTACAGATTATCTGCTGTTAGAGAAAAAATATTCTCCTCATACCGTGGCGGCATATACTAAAGATTTAGAGCGGTTTTTTGATTTTATAACAAACCAGTATGAACTGGGTTCATTGCTTTCGGTAAATTATAGTATGGTGCGCAGCTGGATTGTATATCTTGTAGATACAGGCATCTCAAACAGTAGTATTAATCGCAAGATATCTTCTTTAAAAACCTATTATAAGTTTCTTTTAAAAACCAGTCAGATATCTGAAACCCCTCTTGCAAAACACAGGGCTTTAAAGGTTGCCAAAAAAGTACAAATTCCATTTTCACAGACAGAGGTAGAAGATGTCCTGGAGTTGTTTGATCAGGCCAATGATTTTGAAACCCTTCGAGATAAATTAATCGTTGAGCTTTTTTATAGCACTGGTATGAGAAGAGCAGAGCTTATAGGGCTGAGGCTTTCTGATGTCTCTGAAATTCAAAAAACCATTAAGGTGTTAGGTAAAAGAAACAAAGAGCGAATCATCCCTTTGTTGCCCTCAGTGCTAACTACTATAGCCAGATATAAAATCTTTAGAGAAGCTTTGCCTGGCTCGGGCGCTTCAAATACATTGCTGCTAACCTCAAAAGGGAAACCTATATACGAGACCTTGGTGTATCGTGTGATTACCCGTTATTTTTCTGAAGCTTCATTAAAAGTAAAAAAGAGTCCTCACATTTTGCGTCATTCTTTTGCTACTCATTTATTAAACCAAGGTGCTGAGCTTAATGCCGTGAAGGAGTTGTTGGGGCATGCCTCTTTAGCCTCCACCCAGGTGTATACCCATAATAGTATAGACACCCTAAAACAGGTGTATAAAAATGCCCATCCAAGAAATTCAAAATGAGAGAGTTAATGGGGGCTTGTGTTTCTTCTAAAATTAATTCAAAAAAAGCTTTGCGTATCTATATGATTTGAATATTTTTGCCGCCGGAATTATTGTGAAGCTTTAAATAAATTTTCCAACAATTTGTTTTGTAGAAAAAATTAAATCTTTACATTTGCAATCCGTTAGAAATAGCGGGGTTCTTTATGTAGATTTATTCAGCATAAAAAAACATAAAAAGCCGATGTAGCTCAGCTGGCTAGAGCAGCTGATTTGTAATCAGCAGGTCGTGGGTTCGAGTCCCTCCATCGGCTCTTTAGATTTTGAAAAGTTTGGTTTCTTTTTTGTAGTTAGAAACACTTATATATAGAGGTCTTTTTAAATGTTAGTTCTTTAAAATATTGATTCAAATTTGAATAATACATTCAAAGTAAAAAATAGGGGAGATACTCAAGCGGCCAACGAGGGCAGACTGTAAATCTGCTGACTACGTCTTCGCAGGTTCGAATCCTGCTCTCCCCACAAACTTTTTTTACTCTTAAATGTCTACAATCGCTACTATTACCATATTGCGATTGTGGTTTTTTAAAATTGAAAGCTTGAGAAATCATCGTGTTTCTCTTTAAAAGCGGGAGTAGCTCAGTTGGTAGAGCGTCAGCCTTCCAAGCTGAATGTCGCCAGTTCGAACCTGGTCTCCCGCTCAATTTCCATCCTTGCAGTTTTGTGAGGATATTGTTGTTTACAGGCGTTTCATCTGCAAATAACAAGCAGCTCTTTTGAGTTTTGATTTGATTTTTTATTGAATCAGGCGTGAGACCAGCAAGCAAAAGCCGGTGTAGCTCAGGGGTAGAGCGTTTCCTTGGTAAGGAAGAGGTCACGAGTTCAATTCTCGTCATTGGCTCAAAATAGATAAGTATAAATACAATTGAACACTAATATATAACTAAGTTAAACTAAATACAAAATGGCAAAGGCAACATATGATCGTTCGAAACCACACCTTAATGTAGGTACTATTGGACACGTAGATCACGGTAAAACAACATTAACAGCTGCGATTACTAAGGTACTATCGGATGCTGGATTTTCAGAAGCATCAGCTTTTGATCAAATTGACAACGCTCCAGAAGAAAAAGAGCGTGGTATAACAATTAACTCTTCGCACGTTGAGTACGCGACGGCTAACCGTCACTACGCACACGTTGACTGTCCAGGTCACGCCGATTATGTAAAGAACATGGTTACGGGTGCTGCACAAATGGATGGAGCAATACTAGTTGTTGCTGCAACTGATGGACCAATGCCACAAACACGTGAGCATATCCTTTTAGGGCGTCAGGTAGGTATTCCACGTATCGTTGTATTTATGAACAAAGTAGATATGGTTGATGATGAGGAATTACTTGAGCTAGTAGAGATGGAGATCAGAGATCTTTTATCTTTCTACGAGTATGATGGTGATAATGGCCTGTAATTGCTGGTTCTGCACTTGGTGCATTAAACGGTGAGCAAAAATGGGTTGATACTGTTGTTGAATTAATGGAAGCTGTTGATACATGGATCGAAGAGCCGTTAAGAGAGGTAGATAAGCCTTTCTTGATGCCTATTGAAGATGTATTCTCAATTACTGGTCGTGGAACTGTAGCTACAGGTCGTATCGAAACTGGTATTGCAAACACTGGAGATCCTGTTGAGATCATTGGTATGGGAGCTGAGAAATTAACTTCTACAATTACTGGTATTGAAATGTTCCGTCAAATCCTTGATAGAGGAGAAGCTGGAGATAACGCTGGTATTCTTTTAAGAGGTATTGAGAAATCAATGATCTCAAGAGGAATGGTAATCGTTAAGCCAGGATCTGTAACACCACATGCTAAGTTTAAGGCTGAGGTTTACGTACTTAAAAAAGAAGAAGGTGGACGTCACACTCCATTCCATAATAACTACAGACCACAGTTTTACGTTCGTACAACTGATGTAACGGGTAACATTTCTCTTCCTGATGGAGTTGAAATGGTTATGCCTGGAGATAACTTAACAATTCATGTTGAGTTGATTTCTGCAATTGCAATGAGCATTGGTCTACGTTTTGCTATCCGTGAAGGTGGTAGAACCGTAGGAGCAGGTCAGGTAACTGAAATTTTAGACTAAAAAATAGTCTATAGTATATAGAGTAAAGGTGTTCCGTTTTTTCGGGACGCCTTGACTTTTATAACGGGTTTAGCTCTTTTTGAGCAATCCATACGGGATTAGCTCAGTTGGTAGAGCACTGGTCTCCAAAACCAGGTGTCGTGAGTTCGAGTCTCCCATCCCGTGCACATTTACTGAAATTTTATTATTTCAGTAGTAGAAAAAATAAATACCTACAAAAATGGTAAACTATATTAAAGAGTCTTATAACGAATTAAAAAATCACGTAACGTGGACGCCTTGGTCTGAAGCGCAACGTCTTACTGTTATTGTTGCTGCATTTTCTGTAGTATTGGCATTAGTAGTTTGGGGTGTTGATACTGTTTTTAGTGGCGTTATATCTTATTACTTTGAGCTAATTAAATAATAAGCATGGCCGAAACAAAAAGTACAAAAAAGTGGTATGTTGTCCGTTCAGTAAGTGGGCAGGAAAACAAAATCAAATCTTATATTGAGTCTGAAATCACACGTTTGAACCTTCAGGATTATATAGAAAATATTTTGGTTCCTACCGAAAAGGTGATACAGATACGTAACGGAAAAAAAACAAACAAAGAGCGCGTTTATTTTCCAGGTTATATCATGGTGCAAGCAAGTCTTGCCGGTGAAATACCTCACATTATAAGATCTATTAATGGAGTAATTGGTTTTCTAGGAGAAGTTAAAGGAGGAGAGCCAGTGCCACTTAGACAAAGTGAAGTCAATAGGTTATTAGGGAAAGTAGATGAACTTTCTGTGAAGGATGAGAATGTAATATTCCATTCACTATTGGTGAAACGATAAAGGTTGTTGATGGACCTTTCAACGGATTCAATGGAACTGTTGAAAAAATCAACGAAGAGAAACGCAAGCTAGAGGTAATGGTTAAGATTTTCGGAAGAAAAACACCATTAGAGCTAAGCTATATGCAAGTAGAAAAAGTATAAAAATTGTTACACGCTATATTATAGGTTTTATTTAAAGCTTCCACTTTAAACTAAATCGACAAATTTTTTAAAAACAGAAAATGGCAAAAGAAGTCAGTAAAGTAGTAAAATTGCAAGTTCGTGGAGGTGCGGCTAACCCCTCGCCACCAGTTGGACCCGCTTTAGGTGCTGCCGGTGTGAATATCATGGAGTTCTGTAAGCAGTTTAACGCTAGAACACAAGATAAGCAAGGAAAAGTATTGCCAGTTGCGATTACAGTATATAAAGACAAGTCTTTTGACTTTGTTATTAAAACTCCTCCAGCTGCTGTACAAATTCTTGAGGCAATCAAGGTCAAAAAAGGATCTAGTGAGCCACACGTTAAGAAGGTAGGGACTATTTCTTGGGATCAAATTAGAGTTATTGCAGAAGACAAAATGCCCGATTTAAATGCTTTTAGTATTGAGTCTGCCATGAAAATGGTAGCCGGTACTGCGCGTTCAATGGGAATTAAAACAAAAGGTACTGCACCTTTATAAAAAAGAATCTATAAAATGGCAAGATTAACTAAAAAGCAAAAAGTGAATACTGCGAAAGTGGAGGCTAAAACCTACACTCTTTCAGAAGCTTCAGCTTTAATAAAAGAAATCTCCAACACAAACTTTGATCCATCTGTGGACCTTGCTGTGCGTCTTAATGTAGACCCACGTAAAGCAAACCAAATGGTTAGAGGCGTTGTTACCTTACCTCACGGTACAGGTAAAGATGTGAAGGTGTTAGCCTTAGTTACTCCAGATAAGGAAGCTGAAGCTACAGCTGCCGGAGCAGACTTTGTTGGATTAGATGAGTACCTCGAAAAGATTAAAGGAGGTTGGACAGATGTTGACGTAATTGTAACTATGCCAAGTGTGATGGGTAAATTAGGTCCTTTAGGACGTGTATTAGGGCCTCGTGGTCTTATGCCAAACCCAAAGACAGGTACAGTGACCATGGACGTTGCTAAAGCGGTTAAAGACGTGAAAGGTGGTAAGATTGACTTTAAAGTTGAGAAGACTGGTATTATTCATGCAGCAATAGGAAAAGCATCTTTTGATGCAGCTAATATTGCAGGAAACGCAAGAGAATTATTAACTACGTTGGTAAAACTGAAGCCACAAGCGGCTAAGGGTGTTTATATTAAAAGTATATTCATGTCCAGCACAATGAGCCCAAGTATCGAGATTGATACAAAAGGTTTCACTGAGCAGTAAAACACAGACTTATGACAAGACAAGAAAAATCACAAGTGATTGAAACGTTAACTGCACAGCTTACAGAAAACACTACTATTTATTTAGCAGATATTTCTGGGTTGGACGCTGGTAAAACATCAAACTTACGTCGTGCTTGCTATAAAGCAGGTGTGAAGTTGGCTGTAGTTAAAAACACATTGCTTGCAAAAGCAATGGAGAGTTCTGATAAAGATTTTGGCGATTTGCCAACCATCTTAAAAGGGAACACATCTTTATTATTTTCAGAAACAGGAAATGCACCTGCTAAGATCATAAAGGAATTCAGAAAAAAATCTGAAAAGCCTTTACTTAAAGGAGCATATATCGAAGAGGCTATCTACATTGGAGATGATCAACTAGACAATCTAGTAAACATCAAATCTAAAGAAGAGGTTATTGGAGATATTATCGGGTTATTACAATCACCTGCTAAAAATGTTATTTCTGCTCTTAAGAGTGGTGGAAATACACTTTCAGGTATTGTTAAAACACTTTCTGAAAGAGAAGGATAATCAATACAATGCACTAATTAAATTACAAACAATAAATTACAATTTTTAAAAACGATAGAAAATGGCAGATTTAAAAGATTTCGCAGAACAATTAGTTAACTTAACCGTAAAAGAGGTTAATGAATTAGCTACTATATTAAAAGATGAGTACGGTATCGAGCCTGCTGCTGCAGCTGTAGCTGTTGCTGCTGGTGGAGCTGGTGGCGCAGAAGCTGCTGATGAGCAAACTGAGTTTGACGTAATTCTTACGGCAGCCGGTGGAGCAAAATTAGCGGTAGTAAAACTAGTTAAAGAATTAACTGGTGCTGGTCTTAAAGACGCAAAAGGATTAGTTGATAATGCACCATCTCCAATTAAAGAGGGTGTGTCTAAAGACGAAGCTGAAGCGCTTAAAGCTCAATTAGAAGAAGCTGGAGCAGAGGTTGAGCTTAAGTAAGCTTTTCTAACTCCAAACCTTAAGGTTTAGGTCTTCCGTTTATCGCGGAAAGACCTAAACCATTTTGTGTATATAAAGGTTCCTATATTTTTTGAGTATACACAACATAACTTGTTTAACTAAATTCCGTCCATAGATGTCAGCAATGTTAACTGAAAGATTGAATTTTTCTTCTGTTCAAAATAAGCCCGATTACCCGGACTTTTTGGACATCCAGATCAAATCCTTCCAGGATTTTTTCCAGTTGGAAACCAAATCAGAAGAAAGAGGCCAAGAAGGATTATACAAAACCTTCTTAGAGAATTTCCCAATTACAGATACTCGTAACCAGTTCGTGTTAGAGTTTTTAGATTATTTTGTAGATCCACCAAGATATTCAATTCAAGAGTGTATTGAGCGTGGTCTTACTTACAGTGTGCCCTTAAAAGCGCGTTTAAAACTGTATTGTACAGATCCAGAGCACGAAGATTTTGAAACAATTGTACAGGATGTATACCTAGGTACTATTCCTTACATGACTCCTTCAGGTACTTTTTGTATCAATGGAGCAGAGCGTATTGTAGTTTCTCAACTGCACCGTTCTCCAGGGGTATTCTTTGGACAATCATTCCATGCCAATGGAACAAAACTATATTCGGCCAGAGTAATTCCTTTTAAAGGTTCTTGGATTGAATTTGCTACCGATATCAATAGCGTTATGTACGCATATATCGATAGAAAGAAAAAATTACCAGTTACAACCCTTTTTAGAGCTATTGGTTTTGAGAGAGATAAAGATATCCTTGAGATATTTGATCTTGCAGAAGAGGTTAAAGCTACTAAAACTGGATTAAAAAAATATTTAGGTCGTAAGTTAGCAGCACGTGTGCTGAAAACTTGGCATGAAGATTTTGTAGATGAAGATACAGGTGAAGTTGTATCTATTGAGCGTAATGAAATTATCTTAGATCGCGATACTGTTCTTGAAAAAGAGCACATCGAAGAGATTATAGATTCTGGTTCTAAAACCATTTTATTGCACAAAGAGGATAATCATCTTGCAGATTATGCAATTATCCACAACACGCTACAAAAAGATCCTACGAATTCTGAAAAAGAAGCCGTAGAACATATCTATAGACAACTGCGTAACGCTGAACCGCCAGATGAGGAGACCGCTCGTGGTATCATCAACAAGTTATTTTTCTCTGACCAGAGATATAACCTTGGTGAGGTAGGACGTTACCGTATGAATAAAAAACTGGGTCTTGATATTGCAATGGATAAGCAAGTGCTTACCAAAGAAGATATCATAACCATTGTAAAGTACTTAATTGAGCTTATTAATTCTAAAGCAGAGATTGATGATATTGATCACTTATCTAACCGTCGTGTACGTACCGTAGGTGAGCAATTATCTTCTCAGTTTGGTGTTGGTTTAGCCCGTATGGCTCGTACCATTCGTGAAAGAATGAATGTACGTGACAACGAGGTATTTACACCTATTGATTTAATTAACGCCAAGACCTTATCTTCTGTGATTAATTCTTTCTTCGGAACGAATCAATTATCACAGTTTATGGATCAAACAAACCCACTAGCAGAGATTACCCACAAACGTAGGTTATCTGCACTAGGGCCAGGTGGTTTGTCTAGAGAAAGAGCAGGATTTGAGGTACGTGATGTACATTACACTCACTACGGAAGATTATGTCCTATTGAAACTCCTGAGGGACCAAACATTGGACTTATTTCATCTTTGGCTGTATATGCAAAAGTGAACAATCTTGGATTTATTGAAACACCGTATCGTAAGGTAACAGATGGTGTTATTGATCTTAAGACAACTCCACAATACCTTTCTGCTGAAGAAGAAGAAGGACAAATGATTGCACAGGCAAACATTCCTTTAAAAGCTAGTGGAAAAATTGATACAGACAGAGTAATTGCCCGTGAAGAAGGTGATTTCCCTGTGGTAGATCCAACTCAGATTAATTATGCTGATGTTGCGCCAAACCAAATTGCATCAATTTCTGCATCATTGATTCCATTTTTGGAACATGATGATGCCAACCGTGCTTTGATGGGATCTAACATGATGCGTCAAGCAGTACCTTTATTAATTGCAGATTCGCCAATTGTAGGAACTGGACTAGAACGTCAAGTTGCTTCAGATTCTCGTGTGCTTATCAATGCAGAGGGTGATGGAACTGTTGAGTATGTAGATGCAAATGAAGTTACTATTAAGTATGACCGTTCTCAAAAAGATGGAATGGTAAGTTTCGATAGTGATAGCAAAACATACCAATTAATTAAGTTTAGAAAAACAAATCAAGGTACATCTATAAACCTAAAGCCTATTGTTAGACAAGGTGATAGAGTATTAAAAGGTCAAGTATTATGCCAAGGGTACGCTACAGAAAAAGGAGAGCTTGCACTAGGACGTAACATGAAGGTTGCCTTTATGCCTTGGAAAGGTTATAACTTTGAGGATGCCATTGTAATTTCAGAAAGAGTAGTGCGTGAAGATATCTTTACCTCTATTCATATCGATGAGTATTCACTAGAAGTTAGAGATACAAAACTAGGAAACGAAGAACTAACAAATGATATTCCTAACGTTTCAGAAGAGGCCACTAAAGACCTTGATGAAAACGGAATGATTAGAATTGGTGCTGAAGTAAAGCCTGGTGATATTCTTATTGGTAAGATTACTCCTAAAGGAGAAAGTGATCCTACCCCTGAAGAAAAATTATTACGTGCCATCTTTGGTGATAAAGCAGGTGATGTAAAAGATGCTTCTTTAAAAGCATCTCCATCATTACATGGTGTTGTTATCAATAAAAAATTATTTGCCCGTGCGGTAAAAGATAAGCGTAAAAGAGCTAAAGATAAAGAAGACATTGCTGCACTTGAGGTGAAGTATGACGGAAAATTTGATTCTCTTAAAGAGGTATTGGTAGAAAAACTATTTACAATTGTTGGAGGTAAAACTGCCCAAGGCGTTACAAACGATCTTGGTGAAGTTGTCTTTCCAAAAGGTAAAAAGTATACACTCAAGATGTTAAATGCTGTAGATGACTATACGCATTTGGTTGGAGGAGTTTGGGCAACAGATGATGAAACCAATGAAATGGTTGCAGACCTAATGCACAACTACCGTATCAAAGAAAACGATTTGCAAGGTAACTTACGTCGTGAGAAGTTTACGATCTCTGTTGGAGATGAACTTCCTGCAGGAATTTTAAAACTTGCTAAAATTTATGTTGCTAAAAAACGTAAATTAAAAGTGGGTGATAAGATGGCAGGACGTCACGGTAACAAAGGTATTGTAGCTCGTATTGTAAGAGATGAGGATATGCCATTTTTAGAAGATGGATCTCCGGTGGATATCGTATTGAATCCACTTGGTGTACCGTCTCGTATGAACATTGGTCAAATATATGAAACCGTTTTAGGATGGGCTGGTCAAAAATTAGGTCGCAAGTATGCAACTCCAATTTTTGATGGTGCAACACTAGATCAAATCAACGAGTTAACCGATGAGGCTGGAATTCCAAGATTTGGACATACCTACCTTTATGACGGTGGAACTGGACAACGTTTTGATCAACCAGCAACTGTTGGGGTGATTTATATGTTGAAACTAGGACATATGGTTGATGACAAGATGCATGCACGTTCTATAGGACCATACTCACTAATTACACAACAACCATTGGGTGGTAAAGCTCAATTTGGGGGTCAGCGTTTTGGAGAGATGGAAGTATGGGCACTTGAAGCATATGGAGCATCAAGTACTTTACGTGAAATATTGACAGTAAAGTCTGATGATGTGATTGGTAGAGCTAAAACTTACGAGAGTATCGTTAAGGGTGAGGCAATGCCAGAACCGGGTCTTCCAGAATCTTTTAACGTGTTAATGCACGAGCTAAAAGGTCTTGGATTAGACATCAGGCTAGAAGAATAAATTATATTCCCGCGCTAGGGCGCGGGAAATAATTAGTTTTTCTCCGGAAACAGTCGTTTCCAAATCAATAGTTTTAAATTTTATTTTACAGCATTATGGCAAGAAATAATAAAGAACAAGCACCACCAAAATTCAATAAGATTTCTATTGGACTAGCTTCACCAGAGGCAATCCTTGGAGAGTCTAGAGGTGAGGTGTTGAAACCAGAAACAATTAACTACCGTACGCACAAACCAGAGCGTGACGGTTTGTTTTGTGAGCGTATTTTTGGACCTGTAAAGGACTACGAGTGTGCTTGTGGAAAATATAAAAGAATTCGCTACAAAGGGATCGTTTGTGATCGTTGTGGTGTAGAGGTAACAGAAAAGAAAGTACGCCGTGATAGAGTAGGACACATCAATTTGGTGGTGCCTGTTGCTCATATCTGGTATTTCCGTAGTTTACCAAACAAAATAGGATACCTTCTTGGATTACCATCAAAGAAGTTGGATATGATTATATACTATGAGCGTTACGTAGTTATCCAACCAGGTATTGCCAAAAACGAAGAGGGAGAATCTGTTCAGAAATTGGATTTCTTAACAGAAGAAGAGTATCTAACTATTTTAGAGACAATTCCTCAAGAGAATCAATACTTAGAGGATACAGATCCAAACAAATTCATCGCTAAGATGGGTGCAGAGTGTTTGATTGATTTATTAAATCTAATTGATCTTCATGCATTGTCTTTCGAGTTGCGTCATAAAGCAAACAACGAAACTTCTAAGCAACGTAAAACAGAGGCTCTAAAGAGACTCCAAGTTGTGGAAGCTCTGCGTGATGCAAACAAAACTCGTGAGAATAAAGCGGCTTGGATGATCATGAAGGTTATTCCAATTATACCGCCAGAATTGCGTCCACTAGTGCCACTAGATGGAGGTCGTTTTGCAACCTCAGATTTAAATGATTTATACCGTCGTGTAATTATCAGAAACAACCGTTTAAAGCGTTTGATGGAGATTAAAGCACCAGAGGTAATTCTGCGTAATGAAAAACGTATGTTGCAAGAATCTGTAGATTCATTGTTTGACAACACACGTAAGTCATCTGCAGTAAAAACAGATAGTAACCGTCCCTTAAAATCTCTTTCAGATTCATTGAAAGGAAAGCAAGGTCGTTTCCGTCAAAACCTGTTAGGGAAGCGTGTTGATTATTCTGCACGTTCTGTAATTGTTGTTGGACCAGAATTAAGATTATTTGAATGTGGATTGCCAAAAGGTATGGCCGCAGAATTATACAAGCCTTTCGTGATACGTAAGTTGATAGAAAGAGGTATTGTTAAGACTGTAAAATCTGCAAAGAAAATTATAGAGAAAAAGGAGCCTGTTGTTTGGGATATCTTGGAGAATGTCTTGAAAGGACATCCAGTATTGCTAAACCGTGCCCCTACGCTTCACCGTTTAGGTATTCAAGCGTTTCAGCCAAAGTTAATTGAAGGAAAAGCAATCCAGTTGCACCCATTAGTATGTACGGCCTTTAACGCCGATTTTGATGGAGATCAAATGGCAGTTCACCTTCCACTTGGCCCAGAGGCGATATTGGAAGCACAACTATTGATGTTGGCTTCACACAATATACTGAATCCTGCAAACGGTGCTCCAGTTGCAGTACCTTCTCAAGATATGGTATTAGGTCTTTATTACATGACCAAATTACGCCTATCAACAAAAGAGGTTAAGGTAAAAGGAGAAGGATTAACTTTCTACTCAGCAGAAGAAGCTGTGATTGCTTACAATGAGAAGATGGTTGATTTGAATGCTCAAATCAAAATTAGAACTAAAGATTTCAATGAAGCTGGCGAACTTGTTTACCAAATTATTGAAACTACTTTAGGTAGAGTAATCTTTAATCAAAATGTACCTGAAGCAGCTGGATATATTAATGAGGTATTAACCAAAAAATCTCTTAGAGATATTATTGGTGGTATTTTGGCTAAAACTAGTGTGCCAGTAA
>JGI20156J14371_10002825_pt1 | contig 13364 bp, 14 predicted proteins | sample COG_06_FD_14371 | JGI IMG/M metagenome (IMG submission 14371)
GACTTGCTCTCTCTGTTTACAGGAGGAGCGTTTACCCGAGCGTCCATTTTTGCATTGGGTATTATGCCTTACATCTCAGCTTCCATCATCATACAATTGCTAGGAATTGCCGTGCCGGCGGTCCAGAAGATGCAAGCGGAAGGTGAGAGCGGGCGAAAAAAAATCAACCAATACACCCGCTTTTTGACGATTGCGATTACGTTGGTGCAGGCTCCTGGCTACTTGGCGACAACCGTCGCTGGAGTTCCTGGTGCAGTTGCAGATCCATCGACGTTTTGGTGGTTCAGTGCGGTCTTAATCTTGGTTTGCTCTACGTTGGTCATCATGTGGCTCGGTGAGCGCATTACAGACAAAGGCGTAGGCAACGGAATTTCCTTGCTCATTATGATTGGGATTATCGCGACGTTCCCGCAAGCCCTCATCCAAGAGTTTATCCACCCGGATTCATCGGTCTTCTTCTTCTTGGTAGAAATTGCCTTCTTGTTGGTGATCATCGGAGCGAGTGTTGCGTTGGTGCAAGCATTGCGAAAGGTTCCCGTACAGATGGCCAAAATGCAAACGGGTGGCAGCCATATGCCCCAGGGGGAAGGCGCTCGAAGCTACATTCCATTGAAAGTGAATTCAGCAGGTGTTATGCCGATCATCTTCGCCCAGGCGATCATGTTCGTTCCATTGTACTTGACACAGAGCGAGACCTTTCCAGGACAATCCAGCACTGCAGAGTCTGGCTGACTTCAATGGTCTTTGGTACAACGTCATCTTTTTTGTGATGATTGTGGTGTTCACCTATTTCTACACAGCGATTACAGTCAACCCCAATCAAATGGCGGATGACTTGAAACGTCAAAACAGTTTTGTTCCTGGTGTTAAACCTGGAAAGCCCACAGCGGATTTCTTGGAAAGGGTGCTGTCCAGCATCACCCTGCCAGGCTCATTGATGTTGGCTTTTATTGCAATCCTTCCTGCGATTGTATTTAGCCTTGGATTAACGAAAGCGCAAGGCTTCTCCATTTTCTTCGGCGGTACGTCGTTGTTGATCATGGTGGGAGTCATTCTCGATACTCTTCAGCAAATCGAAAGCTACCTGCTTTCTCGTCATTATGACGGTTTGATGAAGTCCGGGAAATTGCGTGGTCGTCCGCAGTCACCTGTGGGCGGCATTACGGGATAACCTGAAATGAGTTTCGGCCGACGCGTGCACATTAAAACGGACGAAGAGGTTGAGCTCCTTCGGGATAGTTCTTTGCTTGTTGGGAAAACGTTAGCTGCTGTGGCACAAAGGATTCGTCCGGGTGTCACAACGCTAGAGCTTGATGCGGTGGCCGAGGAATTCATCCGCGACCACGGTGCTGAGCCAGGATTCAAGGGATATGGAGGATTTCCAAATTCCTTATGCACCTCTGTTAATGAAGCAGTGGTACATGGCATCCCCGATGACCGTCCCCTTGAAGAAGGAGACATTGTGTCCATCGATTGTGGGGTGTTGAAGAATGAATTTTATGGGGACAGTGCGTACACCTTTGCGGTGGGCGAGATTGCTCCAGAAATTCAGCAGCTACTAGACGTCACCAAAGAATGCCTTCGTCTCGCCATTGAACAAGCGGTCGTTGGGAAGCGAATCGGAGATATCGGATTTGCCTGTCAACAGCATGCGGAAAGCAATGGCTACGGAGTGGTTCGGGAATTGGTAGGTCACGGGTTGGGACGTTCGTTGCATGAAGCACCGGAGGTACCCAATTATGGTCGCCGCGGCAATGGTCCACGGCTCATGAATGGAATGGTTTTGGCCATTGAACCCATGATTAACCTCGGTCGAAAAGAGGTCTTCCACATGGAAGATGGCTGGACGATTGTGACGGCAGACCGCAAGGTTAGTGCGCACTTTGAACACGATATCGTGGTGCGCAAGGATCAGGCGGACGTTCTCTCAAGTTTTGATGAAATAGAAAAAGTCTTATTACACTAAAACGAAATTTTAACCAGATATTAAATCATATGGCCAAACAAGCGTCCATAACGCAAGACGGTACAATCCTCGAGGCATTGTCAAATGCAATGTTCCGAGTGGAATTGGAAAACGGGCACATTATAACTGCCCACATCTCAGGCAAAATGCGGATGTACTACATCAAGATTTTGCCCGGTGATCGCGTTCGCGTGGACATGTCTCCTTATGATTTGACCAAGGGTCGAATTTCGTTCAGATACAAGAAATAATTGCACTATGAAAGTCCGTGCTTCCCTCAAAAAGCGTACTGCCGATTGCAAAATCGTGCGTCGAAAAGGACGCTTGTACGTCATTAACAAGAAGAATCCTAAAATGAAGCAACGTCAGGGTTAATCCTGATTTTGCGAAACCCATCGCCCATGGCACGTATAGCTGGTATTGACATCCCCCGCAACAAACGCGGTGTTATTGCACTCACTTACATCTACGGTATAGGCCGTAGCCGAGCAACTCAGTTGCTCGCGGAATGTGGTGTGTCTGAAGACAAAAAAGTTGAAGATTGGACTGATGATGAAATCGGTTCCGTTCGTAACGCCATTTCCACTGGTTTTAAGGTGGAAGGTGAATTGCGTTCAGAGGTTCAGTCTCACATTAAGCGTTTGATGGACATCGGTAGTTACCGAGGCATCCGTCACCGTAATGGCTTGCCATTGCGTGGACAGCGCACGAAGAATAACTCCCGAACGCGTAAAGGAAAGCGCAAGACGGTAGCGAACAAGAAGAAATAATTGGATTTACTGAGTTCCTCTCGGAACTGATCACCTAAAAAAATAAGACGATGGCGAAAAACGTCAAGAAAAAGAAGAAAGTCGTTGTGGAGGCCACAGGTCAAGTCCACATCCACTCATCCTTCAACAACATCATTATTTCGTTGACCAATAACAATGGCCAAGTGATTTCATGGTCCAGTGCCGGAAAGATGGGTTTCCGGGGCTCCAAGAAAAACACGCCATACGCTGCACAAGTTGCTGCGGAAGATTGCGGTCGCGAAGCTCATGAACTCGGATTGCGCAAAATTCGGGCGTACGTGAAAGGCCCCGGTGCCGGACGCGAAAGCGCTATGCGTGCTTTGCACAATATGGGAATTGAAATCATCGAAATCATCGATGCTACACCATTCCCGCACAACGGATGCCGCCCACCAAAGCGTCGTCGCGTTTAATCCTCATCGTCGAATCCAAGAACAGTAAAACGATATGGCACGTTACCGCGGACCCAAATCAAAAATTAGTCGCCGATTTAAAGAGGCGATTTTCGGCCCAGATAAAGCGCTTGAGCGCCGTCCTTATGGCCCAGGCCAGCACGGCAATACTCGCCGCCGAAAGAAAGAATCAGAATACTCTGTGCAGCTTGCTGAAAAGCAAAAGGCAAAGTATACCTACGGAATCTTGGAGAAGCAGTTCTCCAATATGTTTAAGCAAGCCAATGCTCGACCGGGCATTACAGGTGAGATTTTGCTCCAATTCTGCGAAAGCCGATTGGACAATGTGGTGTTCCGATTGGGCATCGCGAATTCTCGTCGAGGCGCCCGCCAACTTGTAACCCACCGTCATATCATGGTGAACGGTCATCAGGTGAACATTCCGTCCTACCGCATGCGTCCAGGAGACGTTGTTGCAGTGCGTGAGAAGAGCAAATCCATGGTCGTCATTACGAGTGCTTTGGGCGCAGCTCCAAAGCGGTTGGAATGGCTGGATTGGAATGTTCAGAACATGTCCGGTACATTCATCAGTGTTCCAACGCGTGAGCAAATCCCTGAGAATATCAAGGAATCGCTCATCGTCGAATTGTACTCTAAGTAAACTAAATCCCTCAAGTAAATGGCTATTCTAGATTTCCAGAAACCAGACAAGGTGATTATGTTGGACTCGACTGAGTTCAACGGTACGTTTGAATTCCGTCCGCTCGAGCCAGGATTTGGCATCACGGTGGGTAATGCCTTGCGCCGAATTTTACTGTCTTCACTTGAAGGCTATGCTATCACAGGCATTAAGGTAGACGGTGTAGAGCACGAATACTCCACGGTAAAGGGTGTGCAGGAAGATGTTACTGAGATGATTTTAAACTTGAAGCAAGTTCGCTTCAAGCGACAAATTGAAGGTTCAGAAGGGGAGACGGTGACGGTAAAAGTGAGCGGTCAAAAGACCTTTACTGCAGGCGACATCGGTCAGTTCACATCAGCTTTCCAAGTGATGAACCCGGATCACGTGATTTGCAACATGGACGAGGGGGTATCTCTCACCATCGAGATTGCAATTGGCAAAGGCCGAGGCTATGTCCAAGCGGATGATAACAAGCGCGAAGGGGCTTCTCTCGGTACAATTGCTATGGATTCCATCTTCACTCCGATTCGCAACGTTCAATACGAGGTAGAAAACTACCGGGTTGAGCAACGAACGGACTACGAGAAACTCATCTTGCAGATTGAGTGTGACGGAAGCATTTCTCCAAAAGACGCGTTGCAAGAGTCCGCGAAAATTTTGATCCAGCACTTTATGTTGTTCAGCGACGAGCGTATTTCGCTTGAGCTCGAAGAGCGTGTGGAGGTAGAAGAATTTGACGAGACTAGTTTGCATATGCGCCAGTTGCTCAAGACAAAATTGAGCGACATGGATCTCAGTGTTCGAGCATTGAACTGCCTGAAAGCGGCAGACATTGAGACCTTGGGAGAATTGGTCAGCTACAATAAAAACGACCTGTTGAAATTCCGCAACTTCGGTAAGAAGTCCTTGACGGAATTGGAGGATTTGGTCGAGAACAAGAATCTCTCGTTCGGAATGGACGTGAGCAAGTACAAACTCGACAAAGAGTGAAGTCATGCGGCACAACAAAAATTTTAACCACCTCGGTCGAAAGACCGCACACCGTAAGGCCATGCTTTCGAACATGGCGTGCTCATTGATCGAGCACAAACGGATTACCACTACAGTAGCCAAAGCCAAGGCATTGCGCCAGTTCTTTGAGCCATTGGTGACTCGTTCCAAAGATGATACCACGCACAGTCGTCGAGTTGCGTTCAGCGCGTTAGGCAACAAAGTTGCGGTCTCTGAACTTTTTCGATCAGTAGGACCTAAGGTTGCCACTCGCGAGGGAGGCTACACACGCATCATCCGAACGGGTAATCGTCTAGGAGACAACGCAGAGATGTGTATGATGGAGCTTGTTGATTTCAATGACATCTACGGAACGGAAGAAAAGAAGAAGCGTTCACGACGTTCACGTCGTGGTGGCGGAACAGCGGCTCCTGCGGCTCCTGCGGCAGCTCCTGTAGCTGAAGCGGCGGCTGAAGAAGCTCCTGTAGCTGAAGCGGCGGCTGAAGAAGCTCCTGTAGCTGAAGCGGCGGCTGAAGAAGCTCCTGCAGCAGAAGCGGCGGCTGAAGATGCTCCTGCAGAGGAAGGCACTGCGAACGAAGAAGAAGAGAAGAAGGACTAAGTCAGTTTTCTCATCCGTTAAGGAAATATTGAAAACGGGAGGCGCTATGCCTCCCGTTTTTGTTCACGAGAATTTTGTTTTCACAATGCGGTCTTTCAGATGATGAAAAATCGACGTTATTTATGATGAGCGGCTCAATGCCTGAATTTATCTTTGCTTTATGAGTTCAGCATCCACCCCGAAAGTCCCTGCCGTAATCCTTTTGGCAGATGGCACGCGTTTCGAAGGGAAATCCATTGGAGCAATCGGCACGACATCCGGTGAAATTGCTTTTAATACAGGCATGTACGGTTATCAAGAAATTTTTACGGACCCAAGCTACCACCGTCAAATTTTGGTCATGGCAACGGCGCACGTAGGAAATTACGGAGTGCATGCAGAGGAGGTGGAATCGGACCGTGTTCAGATATCAGGTCTGGTTACAAAGAATTTTTCATCCATCGCCAGTCGAGTGGGAGGTAACGGTACGTTACAGGATTACATGGAGCGAGATGGTGTCGTGGGAATTTGCGATGTAGATACACGTGCTTTGGTTCGTCATATTCGCAAAGAGGGTGCTATGAATGCCATCATTTGTAGCGAAGGGACAGACGAAGGAGAATTGAAGCGGCAATTGGCTGACGTGCCTTCAATGGAGGGATTGGAGTTGAGCAGCGAGGTGACGTGCAGCGAGCCCTATGAAGTGGCGCCTGCGACAGAGAAGGATAAGGGGTTGACTGTGGCATTGCTGGATTTGGGCGTGAAAAAGAACATCATACGGTGTTTGACCGAGCGCGGTTGCCGTGTTCACGTATTTCCGATGAACACGACGCTCGATGCTATGCTCGCCGTAAACCCCGACGGCATTATGCTGTCCAACGGGCCTGGAGATCCAGGAGCCATGGCTGAGACCATTGCATTGGTGAAGGATTTAGTGGAAACCGGACGCAGCCTGTTTGGTATTTGCTTGGGCCATCAGGTACTCGCCTTGAGTCAGGGATTAAAGACGGTAAAGATGTTCAATGGCCACCGAGGAGTGAACCATCCAATTAAAAACTTGGTTTCAGGCAAGGCAGAGATTACCTCTCAAAATCATGGTTTCGTGGTGGATCGAGATTCCCTGGATCGCCATCCAGACATTGAGCTAACCCACATTCATCTCAACGATGAAACGGTGGCAGGAATTGCATTGAAGGACCGTCCAGTTTTCTCCGTGCAATACCACCCTGAGGCTTCCGCTGGGCCTCACGACAGCCGGTACCTGTTTGATGAGTTTGTGGAGAACATGGAACGTGCGGTAGTCCCCGCCTGATTCAGTACCTTCGAAGCGGTTTCGACCTGATTTTGGAAATGACCAAAATTCTAGCGCCTAAAAGCGCATTTACACAGAAAATACATAGATGAGTTACATTGATCAGATTCAAGCCCGCCAAATCTTAGATTCACGCGGCAACCCGACCATTGAGGTGGACTTGATGACAGGAGACGGATGCGTTGGACGCGCAGCAGTGCCTTCAGGCGCTTCAACTGGAGTGCACGAAGCAGTGGAGCTTCGAGACGGTGGGGATGATTGGATGGGCAAAGGAGTAAGCGAGGCTGTAGCCAATGTGAATCAGGTGCTTGCCGACGAATTGATGGGCATGGATGTGTTTGATCAACGTGCCATCGACCAAGCCATGATTGACTTGGACGGAACAGCCAACAAAGGGAAGATTGGCGCCAATGCCATTTTGGGTGTTTCCTTGGCGGCGGCTCATGCTGCTGCTGAGTGCGCAGGACAGCCGCTTTACCGCTACGTTGGAGGTGTGAATGCTCACACGTTGCCAGTTCCCATGATGAACATTCTGAATGGCGGATCACATGCCGACAACAAGATTGATATCCAGGAATTTATGGTCATGCCTGTCGGAGCAGAAACGTTCTCCGATGGACTTCGCATGGGGACGGAAGTATTTCACACGTTGAAGAAAGTGCTGAAAGAACGCGGACATGCCACCAATGTTGGCGATGAGGGTGGGTTTGCGCCCAATTTGGGATCCAACCAAGAAGCCATTGAAGTGGTCATTGAAGCGATCGAAAAGGCGGGCTACCGGCCCGGTGACGATTTGTTGATTTCTTTGGATGCTGCGGCCTCTGAATTTTACGATTCAGAATCCAACCAATACGTCTTCGAATCAACCGGTGATCGCATGTCCGGTGCCGAGTTAGTCGATTTCTGGAAAGGATGGGCAGATAAGTACCCCATTGTAAGCATTGAAGACGGCTTGGCCGAGGATGACTGGGATGCTTGGAAGCTCATGACCGAGAAGATGGGTGACCAAGTTCAGTTGGTGGGAGACGATTTGTTCGTCACCAATACGCACCGATTGGCGCGCGGCATTGAGAACAACATCGCCAACTCGATTTTGGTTAAGGTCAATCAAATCGGAACCCTCACGGAGACGATTGATGCCGTGAGCATGGCGCATAGGAATCGATATACCAGCGTAATGAGCCACCGAAGCGGAGAAACGGAGGATACGACGATTGCTGACTTAGCTGTTGCATTAAATACGGGTCAAATCAAGACTGGCTCTGCGAGCCGTTCGGATCGCGTTGCAAAATACAATCAGCTGCTTCGCATCGAGGAAGAATTGGGATCAGCCGCGATTTACCGTGGCAATGCATTCCGCGGATAGGTCAGTTGAATACTGCGTGAAAGCAGCGGTTCACCGCGCTCCACTTATCGTTCTTCTCTGAAGGCTTTAGTGAACGGCTCGGGGTCAATTTGGCCCGGTGTCTGTTGCAAGAGCCCGTAGATTCGGAATTCCGTGCGGTCATTTTCAGCATGGTTGTAGGAGGCGCATGGCTGGCCCGGAAGGCACTTGTTGCGCAATTCATCAATTCCTTTTCCGACGCAGATGAGTTGCTTCGAGGATACCCCGACTTTCAGGAGAAAGCTCTCGATTTCAATGGCTCGATTTTTGGAAACGCGGTTGTTTGGCTGATCAAAAAGATCCCAGCTAGAGGCGTCTTCATGGGTGCGAACTTCCAGAAAAACATCGGGATTTAGCTTCAAGAAGTCGGCCAAATCGTACAATGTAAATTGTGACTTGCGGTCGAGAGCGTTGGATGAGTCCCATTCGATTCCGGCCAATTCAAAGGGTGTTCCGCCCATCCATTTGGCTGCGTACCGCTCGTCGTTGAGGGTTTTGATTTTGGCCAATTGAACGTCCCACACGGGTTGTGAGGTTTCTGTTGTTAGCACGGTGCGCTCGGTGATGTATCCGGGCATTTCACAGATGACGGAATAGGCTCGATTGGGCGGGAGATCCAGTAAGAGTGTGCCATCGAGCTCAGTTCGGGTTTGCCATGCTGATCCATCTCGCAGATCAATCCAACGAATGGGCACGCGGGGAATGGCGGATCCGGTTGAGTAATCGGTAATATGTATGGCAAACGGGACGGTGGACGGTGTGGATTCTATTCGGAAGATCTCATCGACACCCGATCGATTGGAGCAGACAAACCCATGCACGGCATCGGGCTCCATGACCAGGCCAAAATCGTCTGCCATGGTATTGATTGGAAAACGAAGTCGAACAGGCTCAGTCCAAGCGTCACCGTCACGCCAATGACGGCTTTCAGGAAGTACTTCCGTATCGATTTCGGTCCAGAAGACGTCCAGTCCGCCCAAGGTAGGGTGGCCATCAGAGGCAAAATATAAGCGCCGCTGGCATCAAAGGCTGGAAAAACGTCATCTCCCGGGAGTTCACTTCGGGTCCCAGATTCAGGGGCTCTTCCCAAAATGTTCCGTTGCGCTCAGAGACCCAGAGGTCCATGCCACCTTGTGCCTCAGGCGATGGGAGGTCAGTCGAAAAGTACATGCGCTTCCCATCGGCCGAAAACGTTGGGTGAGCAAAGACATAGCCTTTTTCCACAAATGGAAAAGGCCGCGCCTCACCCCAGTCGCCCGTTGAAAGTCGTTGCGCTACCATCAGCTGATAGCCGCCTTCTTGGGCATCCCCGAACCATCCGATGCCATTGCCATTTTTCTTTGAATAGGCAATGGCTTTTCCGTCGGGGGAGAGGCATACCATGCCATCGTGTTCCGGTAAATTCCATTCAACGACATCCCGTGCTTTCATGGTATGCAAATGTCCGGGTTTCAAGTCCAAGGCCCACATTTGATTCCGATCCAACCTCGCCGTGTGATCTGTCTGGCCCCATCTGAAGGGCTCGCTGGAAAAGTAAAGTTTATCTCCCGTAATGTGAGGAGCGGAAGCCGTTTCCAGCCCTGGAAATCTCAAGGGGCTAATCTCCCAATGTCGATCGTCTTGTTCCACGTAAAGCTGATTCTGGCACTGGCTCCAGATTTTTTGAGCGTATGGAGGAGTCGATTCATTCAGCATGATGGATTCCAATACATCCGAGGCTTCGGCGTACTTCTCTTGGTTCATCATGCACTTGGCCCAATTCACCCGGTCTTCCATATTCAAAGCTGTGCGGTACCCCAGTTCCTCAAAGGTCTTCTCGGCAGCAACATAATCCACCATGAGCATTTGGGTTTTGCCGAGCAGTCGCCAGCTCATGGTGTCGTTTGGCCATTGGGCCAATGCTTTTTCGAATCCAGCAGCAGCATCAGCGTAGCGCTCACGTTCATACATGCGCAGTCCTTTCCAGAAAAAACGAGAGCCGCACGAGTTGAGTAGCAGGAGGGCAGAAAGAGCAAGTGCAGTTCCGGTAAAGAATCGAGTCGACCGAAGGATGTTCATGGAGTCAAAGCTTTTTAGGTCCCGGTACGTGGAACCTTCTTAAGCAATGATAGCCGATTTGCTTAGGGGCTTTACGATGCTTCCGATGCGTCTTTCCACAACGCAAGGTGGGATAATGCGATTCCCGCCGCAACGGAAACATTCAAGCTCCCTGTTTTTCCAACCATCGGTAAACGTAGGTGCACTGGGCAATTGCGCTCGACTCCGGCTGAAATCCCCGTCTCTTCATCTCCCATTACCAGGCAGACGGGTCCAGAAATAGACGTTTGATGGATGGAAGTTTCTGCGCTTTCGCTCAAAGCAACAGCGGTGATTCCATTGGCAGCGAGGTCTTGAAGCGCCCGTGCCATATCAGGCACCCGGGCAACAGGTAGCCGCAAGAGGCGCCCGAAGAAGACTTGATGGCATCCTCTTGAATGGGTGCTACACCAAAAGAGGGGACGATAAGTGCAGTTGCCCCAAAGCACTCGGCACTTCGCGCTATGGCGCCAATGTTCCGAACATCCGTCACGCCATCGAGAGCCAAAAAGAACGGAGTATCGCCCGCTTCATACGTCTGCGCAACCAATTCATCTAAAGGGTGGTAGACGATGGGGGACAGAAAGGCGACAATGCCTTGGTGGTTTTTGACCGTAATCCGATTCAGCTTTTCCTTTGGGACGCGCTGAACAGGAATGTTCTGCCGTTTGAGTTGGCTGAGCAATGCAGACGTTCGTTCTCCTTTTTCGTCCCGTTGAATCAAGACTTTTTGAAATTCCTTTCCGGACTCCAGGGCCTCTTGAACTGGATGCCAACCCATCACGTAACTGCCTTTTGGCGGACGTTTGGGACCCGTATAGGGTGGTTTTTTGCCGGCTCTATCCCCTTCTGAATGAAAAGAATTTTCGGATCGAGAAGAACGGGGTGATGGGGGGAGATCAAATGGCATGGTGCGCGAGAATCAGTGCGGTAAAGGTACCGGCAAATCAGTCTGGTTTGATTCGACCGTTGCGCCAATTGGTGACCATGCGGTCCCATGGCGGTCGAAATTGAATGGATCGGTTGAGCACGTAAAAGTTTTCATCCCATGGATGCTCAACATGCAAAAAGCGAAATGTGATAGCATTGGCAGACCCTTCTTCCCCGTAAACCCACCATTCACTGTCGTTGCTGTTGCGAATTTTATCAGGTACTCCAAACACGATGTGGACCATGCCGCGGTCAGTGCGCCATCCCGGGTGTACCCCTGAGAAATACCGGTTTGCTTCTTCAACTCGTCCATAATACGACTTTATCAATGCTGCAGAAGCACCTTTCTCGTTCCCGCAACTCAGCCAAAATGCATCCAGTGAGGCTTTGGGATCGGTAGCGTTTTTCATGCGGTCAAACTCTGCTCGGGTCGTAATGTAGCGGCTTGATTCAATCATGAGATTCAAATCACGAACACGGGGATGGTCTGCGGGCATTCCGTGCACCCGATGCGCGACGCGGAGCGTATTGTTGGCGGTTGGCTGTCCTACCACATTGATGCCCGGTTGGACGATGTATCCGCTCCATCCGGTTTCATCGGTCAACCACTCCGATTGAATCGCTGGTTGAAGGGTGTCTGACTTATCTCGGTTATTGGAGAACGGTGGCGATGGCATGGTCTTGGGAACCTCAACACTCGCATGCTGCCACGTTGCATCGGGTGGGCTCGAGAAATAAAGGGTGTCACCGATCGCTGCTTGTTCGTTGTAGACCGGCCAGCCATCACTTTGAAATGGGGTTCGAGGAATCCCGGGTTGAGGAAGGGGTATGGTCCATGTCGTGGCGGTGTTTCGATGCAGGTCCTCCAGCGTCATTGGGACTAAATTGGTTCCTTGGTTCCAATTTGCGGCAAACTCGGCCAACGATACACGCCAAATCCGACGCGCTGCAGGAGGAGCAAAATCGATCAGCGTATCCCGCCATGTCACCTCAAAGGTGCCTGCCTGAAGCCTCAAGTTAGCGGTGAAGGGTGATTGCGGGGAATCCCTCAAAAACAAACTCTCTTCTCGGCTCCATTCTAAGAAAATTTCCACGGAATCAATGCCGAGAGGCAATGCAGTGCATTGGGGGTGTAAAATGCTCGCCTCGAAATCATACGGTCGTTGATTGGCCTTGCTCATTAAGGAATTGGACACGCTGCACCCCATCCAAAGCAGCGCTATCGCTGCGGAAAGCATCGTGATTCGGACTCCAATATTGGAAGCAGGTTTATTCATTGGACGGTTCGAGCGGCTTGGATTCGGCAGAGGAGGGCTCGATGAGCAGGTCCTCAGAAATTTTGGATTTTACGTTCACCCCTAACTCCCGCATTTGCTCTGCTTGAAAAATCGCTCCTTGCCTTCCTTGTAATTTGATCAACGCATCATCATACGAGGACTGGGCTTGGTTAAGGCGGGTTTTGATTTTGACAAATTCCTCGAGGAAGAGGTTGATTTGATGATACAATTTGCTGCCGCGCTCAGCGATTTTTTGGATGTTGGCCTTTTGTTCTTCTTGCTGCCAAACATAACTGATTGTGCGAAGCGTAGCGATGAGCGTACTCGTGGAAACCAGCAATACATTTTTTCGCAACGCTTCCTCTTGCAACGTTAACAGGTGTGGTCCCAGGGCCACCCAAGAGGCTTCGACAGGCATGAACATCAAGGTGTAGTCGGTGCTCTTTCCGTAAAGTTGAGCGTAATCCTTGTGGCTTAATTCCTTGATGTGCGCTTTGACACTGCCTGCATGAAGCTCTCTTTCTCGCTCCACTTCTTTGGGGTCATCACATTGGGTCATGCGCTCGTAGGCCGTAATGCTCACCTTGCTGTCGATGACCAAAACTTTGTCATCCGGCAGATAAATGAGGAAGTCAGGTCGGAAGAGCCGNCCTTCCTCGTCTCGTTGAGAGGATTGCTTTGAGAAATGGATGCCTTCTACAAGTCCCACTTGTTCTAAAATCCGTTCCAATTGGTATTCGCCCCAATCACCTTGCACCTTGCTTTCTCCTTTAAGTGCATTGGTTAAGTGCTTTGCCTCGGTTTGGAGGTTTTGATTTAGGGCAAAAAGTTTCTCAAGTTCTTTGTCGAGCTGCCCCAGTTGCTCGCGCTCATCGCCATAGAATTTGTTCATCTGATTCTGGAGCTCGACGAATTTTTCTTGGATAGGCTTCACAACGGCCGAAAGTGTCTCCTTTCCACCTTCGG
>JGI20156J14371_10002832_pt1 | contig 13346 bp, 11 predicted proteins | sample COG_06_FD_14371 | JGI IMG/M metagenome (IMG submission 14371)
CTCCAACTATACCGGGCCAAAACAAAAGTGGTAAGAATACCATCAGGGTTGTGACAGTTGATGCTATAATTGGCCAGGCCATTCTAACTGAACCTTCCTTATAGGCTTGGATACGGTCTACAGATTGAGCCATACGCCTATCGGCATATTCTGTAGTCACAATTACTCCGTCGACAAGCATTCCAGCCACTAATATTAGTGAAAACAAGACAACTAAGTTCATTGTGTAGCCCATATGGAAAAGTAAGGATATTCCAAGTAAAAAACTTCCAGGAATTGATAGACCTACGAGAGCTGCATTTCTTAACCCAAGGCTTGCAACGATCACAACCATTACAATTACAACGGCTGCTGTAACGTTGTTTCCTAGGTCACTCAGAAGATTACGAACGGTCTTCGAGTCGTCATAGAGATAACTTGCGTCAATTTCACCGGGTATTTGGTTGATGCCAGCATCAATAATAGCTCGGCTAGCCTCGACAACCTCTATCACGTTTGCTCCAACACGTTTTTTCACATCCAAAACTATTGAGCTCTTTCCATTTACTCGAGACCAACTAAATGAGTCGGTATAAGTACGCCTTACAATAGCGATATCGCTGAAATGTATTGTTGTACCATCTCCAATCTTAATTGGTAAACTTGATAGTTCCTCAAGGTTCTCAATTACACCAGGAACCTTAATTACGAACCTACCTGCTCCTGTGTCTATGGCTCCAGCATTAACTAATTGATTGTTTGCCGACACCAGTCCGATAACAGTTGCCGGATTAAGTCCGTAACTTTCCATGGCTACTGCGTCAATTAGTACTTCTACTACTTCCTCCCTATCTCCACCAATTTCTACTTCAAGAACACCGTCCACCGACTCAATTCTGTCTTTTAGCTCGCGGGCCGCCGTTATAAGGGTTTTTGCCGGCACATCCCCATAAATTGCTGCAGTTAATATGGGAAAAAGTGATAACGAAATTTCGTAAATTACTGGTTCATCTGCATTGGGAGGAAGGTCTGATTTGACTTCATCAACTGCTTTTCTAACATCTTCGAGAACGAGGTCGATATTTTCTCCAGCTATAAACTCTAGTGTAACAGAGGCATATCCCTCAGCTCCCACACTAGTCATTTTGTCAAGCCCGGCTACTGATCGAAGTTTTTTCTCAAGTGGTTTTACAAGAAGGTTTTCTGCATCATCAGGAGAGATTCCGGAATAACCTACTGACACGTATGCAACGGGAATATCGATATCTGGGTTAGCTTCCTTTGGAATCTCAATAAGTGCTGAAAATCCAATCCCAAATATTATTAAAAGCATAAATACAATTGCACTTGGTCTTGTGAAAGCGGCGGATATAATGGAGGTCATTAATTATTCCCATCAATCATTGAATATTTTACTAGCTCTCCAGTGCTCAAAAAAGCCTGACCCGCGGTTAAAAGTATCATACCATCTTCAATTCCAGAAATGAATGCAAAATTGCCTGCTGTGCGTACTAGTTCCACAGGAACAATTTTAACCCTATTTTTCTCATTTACTATCTTAACGGTTAATTGCCCGTCATCTTGCACATTCAGATGTGCTGGGGATATTTTGACTGCTCTTACCTCCCCAATTATAACTTCTGCTTCTGCTGTCATGCCGGCTCGAAGCCGAGCGTCAGTATTATCAAGTGTGATTTCGACATTGAAGGTGCGGGTGGCTTTATTCGCCTTTGCAGCAATTTTTCCAACTTTCCCTTTTCTAGTCCCCATGCTGCCAAAATCGATATCAACCTCTGCTCCAATGGATATCTTTCCTATGTTAGCCTGTGCTATAGGTATTGTTAAAGTTAAAGTTTGCAGACCAAGAAGCCTAGCTATTGGTTTGTTCTCATCAACAAATTCACCAATTTCCACATTAAACTCTTCAAGCCAACCTCGTTGTGGAACTTTAATCTTCGTGAAATTTAATTGTTCTTGCAATCTGAGTACCGTGGAGTCAATAGATTTCAATCGTGCATAACTATCAGACAGTTCTAATTCTTTTGGCAGGTTTTTAAGTTCAAAAAAACGGGTTTCAGCAGCTCTTAAAAGCGCTCGCTTTTGGGACAAGGCTAATTCAGTCTGCACCCCCTGTTCTACCAAGCTTTTTGAAATTTCAAAAGTTTTTCTCTTCGAGTCCAAGTTAGCTCTGGCTGATCGAAGTTGAACAGAAATTTTACCATTTTTGCTGTATCTTTTTTTTGTATCAGCATAGACGGCATTTGCAGCTTGACGGTCTGCTTGTGCTGCCTCAAGATCGGATTCTAATGTTCCTGTGTCAAGTTCTACAATTTCATCACCAGTCTCAACCCATACTCCCTCTGAAAAATTGATTTTTTCTATGAGCCCCTTTCTTCTCGCCACTATAACAATCTCAAATAGAGTTTCAGTCACCCCACTTGCACGAACTAATAGAGGTGTAATTCGATTTTTAACCTTGATTGCATTTACGGTGATAGCTTGTATCTCACCAAGCTCAGTACTCTCGATTTTGGATTCCGAATTTTTTTCAGCACTAGTTTTCATTGGCATGATCTGACCTGAAACCATCCAGGCAATAACAGCTATTGCAATTACCGTAGCCCAAATATACGAAGTTTTAAAACGGATTAATTTCATTTTTGACGTTTCACTTTTTAAGAAGCTGAGGGGTTAATTTAACTATTAGATCTTTGACTTAGTGTCCTTTTGGTGATACTCGTTAAGCATTAAAAGTCAGTTTAGTGCTACCTATCGAATAAATATGAAAAGTAGTAATGTAAATAAGAAATAAATGAATTACTTTTCTAATTTTTTCAGAGGGTAAGTTATTTATAGACGTGGTAGTAAGTTTTTACGAAATGGTAGAATTAAGAGTAAAATAAAATTTATAATCTGATAATTAAAGTTTTGAAAGAAGTGAACACATTTAGTGAGGTGATTTGTGAGCGAAAATGAGTCTTTTATTGCTGAAGTGACTGAGGAGGTTCGGCGGGATAAACTATATTTACTTCTAAAAAGATACGGTTGGATTCCAGTTATTGTAATAATAACTGTGATCCTTACATCGATTTTTATTGAGATTCGGAATAATGCGAAAGTCATTGAGGCGGAAAATTTGGGAGATTTATTAGCTAGTTCGCTTAGTGGAGATACGAAAGTTAAAGCTATTCTTTCAAACGATACATCTAGCACCCCAAAATCACTAATAGCCTTATTATTAGAAGCGAAGATATTAGAAAATAAATCGGAATACCAAACTGCGATAGCAGTTTACGAGACAGTTCTCAACCGCGAAGAAATTCCAACCAGTTTGAGAGACTTTGTTAAATTTAAGCTAGTGTTGTTGGTAAAAGATGATCCAATTCGAGTTAAAAAGCTGATAGGCGATCTAATCAATCCTGATGGTTCATTCCATCTTTTAGCTTTAGAGCAAAAGGTTCTGATTGAGATTGGTGAGAAGAGGTGGAATGAAGCCATCGCTAATCTCAATCTTATCCTTGCAGATCCAGAAGCAAGTCAGGGGATGATATCGCGAGCAACGCAGATAAAAAAAGCTATCAGCTTAGATAGTCTATAAAATTTATGGGTTTTGGATTAAAAAATAGCTTTTTTATATTCATATTGGTTACTTGTTTATCTGGCTGTCTGAAAGATGAGTTAGCAAAAGGACTAAGAGTTGATATCTCTAAGCTAATAGTGAAATCATTTGATAGCTTTCAGATTGAATTACCAAAGCAAATCAAGCGACGAAGTTGGGGCGGTCCAGTTAGTAAGACCCTTTTGGGGTCGGATAACTATTTGCTTAGAGACCAGATTGAGCGTAACTGGGTACTAAATACCGGTTTAGCAGAAATAATTGGGTCTCCAGTAATTCATGACAATAAAATTTTTGTTTTTGGAGCAAACGGTCAGGTTAAATGTATTAATCTATTGGATCGAACAACAGTCTGGAATATCTCAATCCACCAAATTAATACGAAAAAAAAACTGATCATTGGTGGTGGGTTAAGTTTTGATTATGCTGGTAACCTTTATGTGACAACTAGTTTAGGTGAGCTTTTATCAGTTTCTATTGAGTCAGGACTTATAAATTGGCGTTATAATACTGATGCACCAATTATAGATAAGCCAACTGTTATTAAAGATAATATTATTATGACAGACACATCTGGGGTGTCCAGATCTGTTTCTTCAAAAGGAAAATTAAATTGGGTGGTAGCCGGGCTCTCGGGTGATTACATCCGTTCGAAAATAGGTAAACCTGTCGCTTTCGGCGAGCTTGTTTTACTTCCAAGTGCAGGAGGTGTGCTAAATGCTGTAAATTCGCAAGATGGTTTCAAGGTATGGTCATTTAGTTATTCGTCGCAGCGATTTGGGTATGCGCAAAACGCCTTTGGCGTATTTAATGGTGATCCAAGTGTCTTTGAAGAAAAAATTTATTATGGTAGCACCAGTGGCCAGTTTAATGCATTAGATAAGTCAGGAAAAAGTCTTTGGCAAGCTGATGTCGGATTGCAGGGTTCGCCACTTTTAGTGTCAGACTCGATATTCTTTATTTCAGATCGCAATGAGCTAGTTAGGTTAGATAAAAATAGTGGTAACATAATTTGGTTAAGAAAACTGATAACCAAGAAAACCCCAGAACATTTTTATACTCCTATTTTGGCAGGATCGAAGTTGTGGATAACGGGAGGAGATAGCAATTTGCGATCCTTCGACCTTGAGACTGGAGGGCTACAAGAACTAATCTATATTAATTCAAATTCTAGTGGCACACCTATTTACTATTCAGGATCAATTATTGTATACACGAGGTCTGGGGAGTTGCTCTCATTTAAATAATTTAGTGCATTTTATACAATGCATTTTAATCTAGTATTTAGCAGGTAACTTTAAATGGGTTTCACTCTAGCCATTGTTGGAAGACCAAATGTTGGAAAATCCACACTTTTTAATAGGTTAGTTGGGCAAAAAATTGCCTTGGTTGATGATCAGCCAGGGGTTACCCGAGACTTAAGAGAAGGTGAAGCGAAATTACGAAATTTGAAATTTAAAGTTGTGGACACGGCCGGTCTCGAGGATGCCACCCAAGAGACTTTGCAGCATAGAATGAGCCAACTTTCGCTGACTGCTATCAAGGAAGCCGATGCCTGCTTATTCGTGATTGATGCTCGACAAGGTGTTACGGCTGCGGACGCCTTCTATGCTAGTATAGTGCGAAAAAGCTCAAAAGTGGTTATTTTAGTAGCTAACAAAGTTGAGGGAAGGGCTGCCAGTGATGGGGTCTATGAAGGTTTTTCTCTGGGATTAGGCGAACCTGTTTCAATATCTGCAGAGCATGGCCTTGGAATGGAAGACGTTCACTTGAGACTTTGTGAAATAATGGATCTACTAAAGCCTGATGATATTTCATCATCTCAGGATCAGTTTGACGATACGAGCACTAGTTCTTCATTATTGTCAGAAAAAGAAATACAAATATCAATTATTGGGCGACCTAATTCGGGAAAATCAACTTTAATAAATCAGATAGCGGGTAATCAACGTTTATTAACAGGGCCAGAGGCTGGCATCACTCGCGATGCTATACCGGCTTCAATTTATTGGTTAGGTCAGGCATTTCGGATATTTGATACGGCAGGGATGAGGAAAAAAGCCAAAGTACAAAATAAACTTGAAAAACTCTCTGTTTCGGATGGAATAAGGGCTATAAGGTTCTCTGAAATTATTGTTCTTGTTCTTGATGTAAACTCTCCTCTCGACTCACAAGATTTAAGGATTGCAGCTTTAGCAGAGCGTGAAGGCCGCTGTGTAATTATTGTGATTAACAAATGGGACTTGGAAAACAAAAAAAATAGTAAAATTGTTGAGTTGAGACAGCGAGTTGTAACTTTACTACCCCAGTTGACTGGAGTGCCACTCGTTCCAATATCTGGACTTTTTGGCCAAGGTGTAACAAATCTTCATAAACAAATTTTACGTGCTTATAGTATATGGAACATAAGAGTTTCAACTGCTAAACTAAATAGCTGGCTGATTGATAAACTTGCATCGCATCCTCCACCGACTGTAAGTGGTAGGAGGATTAAAATGCGATATATCACCCAAGTTAAGAGCCGCCCACCAAGTTTTGTAATTTTCACCTCTGTCCCAGAAAGTGTTCCTGAGAGCTACAAACGCTATCTTGTGAATGGTTTAAGAAAAGATTTTGGTATTACAGGTGTTCCCATTAGGTTGATGCTTCGTGCTGGGAAAAACCCGTACGATGACAAAAGTAAGAAACGCCGAGTAATTTCATAATTCTAGTTTAGACAATAGCTCTGTTGCTTGGGAAATACAGGATGAAAGATCGTCCCGATTTTCACCGGGGTGGAACCTTGCTCTTAAAGCAGTTGGCATTGGTGAGGGTGTAAAAGATATTACTCTAGGTCCTATTCTTTTACTTTCTTCTTTGTAATTTCTAATTATGTCTCTAGAGGCGGCTTTAGCGGATGAATATGAAGTCAGGAATTTCCCAGAATTTGGATCATCGATGAATATTGCTAGTTTGTGACTGGAATTTTTTAGAAGAGGGTCAAGTACCTGAATTAATTTAATTGTTACCCTGGTGTTTACGGCAATCGATTTATCGAAATCCTTTAGAGATAGAGAAGTTACTGGTGACATCGGCGAAGCAACAACAGCCGAATGAATCAGAATATCAATTTTTTTCCAGCGCTTGTGGACCTGCAAAGCAAAATTATCAATTGCGATGTCGTCTTGTAGGTCGATTGGCACAATTGTTGAGCTTCCGTTCGCCTCATGTATTTCATCAGATAATGCCTCTAACCCTCCAATAGTTCGAGCCAACCCAATGATGTGAATATTTTTTTTTGCCAATATCTTAGCTACTTGATAGCCTAAGCCTCGAGAAGCACCAGTCACCACGGCCACCGCTTTGTCAAATTCTTTCATTTAGCTCAACCTTTTTAAAAGTAAATATTTTCCCTAACAATGAATTATGTAACTAGGAATAAGTGACTAAGTCTTCTAAAATATTAATTGACTGTATGTCACATCAGCTTTAATTTTTAATATTTTAGTATTTGTCTCTTCACAAACTGTCATAAGTAAATTAAAGCGGTCTATTATCCACTTAGGTTTTGAATTTGGTATCAGTACTTTTACCTCGTTTTTAATCTCAGCACTGAGTTTATTCGTTTGAGATGACTCTACCTGTGGTAAATTCTTATTGTCGATAAAAAATAGGTCGTAGACAATTGTTAAGACGATTATTATTAATAAACCACGTGAAGCCCCAAAGCAGAGGCCTAGTAGCTTGTCGAGTCCATTTAAATTTGATTGATGAATAATGTTAGTTAGGATTGGTATTAATAGTGATAAAAATATGAGCGAGAGTAAAAAACCAACGATATAAGATATCATTATTGAAAGCTCACAACTATCCATCAGTATTTCTTTAATAATTGGGATTTTATTAATGAAAGGATCAAGATAAGGAGCGATAATAAATCCCATTAATGCAGCAATTACCCAGCTGACTATAGCTAATATTTCACGAGATAATCCTCGAAAATAAGCTAGAATTGTGGAAACTAAAATGATTGCAATTGCAGCTAAATCGACCACATTCATATTTTCCATTTTACTGTATCCTTCTTAACTTGTCTTTATATTTTTATCTATGAAATCCAAAATACTATCATACTCTTTTAATTCTATGTTGGTATGCGTTGATACCTTAGACTGACTTGGAAGTTGTATAGAGGTAAAACCAAGTTTCTTTGCCTCTTTTATTCTAGCATCTGACTGTGTTACTTGCCTTAATGCACCAGACAAACTCAATTCTCCAAAAACTACAGTATTTTCTTTTAATATTATTTCTTCGGTAGCTGACATTAGTGCAGCAGCAACGGCCAGATCTGCGGCAGGCTCTAAAATGCGCATTCCCCCAGCCACATTTAAGTAGACATCTTTTCCCAAAAAACTTCGACCACATCGTGCATCTAAAATAGCTATCACCATCGATAACCGTGCACTATCCCAACCAACAACGGTTCTGCGGGGAGTAGCTAGAGAGGAGGGGGCGACAAGAGCTTGTATTTCGACTAAAACAGGTCGAGTTCCTTCCATAGCAGAAAAAACCACAGAACCATTATTGCCTGTATTTCTTTCTGATAGAAACAGCTCTGATGGATTGCGTACTTCTTGTAAGCCCTTACCTGTCATTTCAAAAACACCTATTTCATCGGATGCACCAAACCGATTTTTAATTGCTCTTAATATTCGAAAGTGAACCCCTCGTTCTCCCTCAAAATGCAGTACAGTGTCTACCATATGTTCAACTAGCTTAGGTCCCGCAATTTGACCATCTTTCGTCACATGGCCCACAAATATAATAGAAATCCCCTTTTTTTTTGCAAAATTTGTTAGTTCTAGTACGCATGCTCTCACCTGTCCAACGGACCCAGGGCTACTTTCGATATGGTCTGCATAAATCGTCTGAATTGAGTCTAAGATTAGCAAATCAACTTTCTCATGATCAAGAGTTGTTAATATATCTCTTAGGTTGGTCTCGGACGCTATTTTGAGCAATGACTGTTCTTTCTCTAAGCGTCGTGCTCGCATTCTTATTTGTGCTGGAGCTTCTTCGCCAGAGATATAAATTACACTTGAACCTTGGTCGGCAACTAAAGTGGCTACCTGCAATAATAAGGTTGATTTACCAATTCCTGGATCACCTGACAAAAGAATAGCACTTGCTGGAACTAAACCACCTCCTAAAACTCTATCAAATTCGCTCATGTTAGTCAGAAGTCGCGGAGGCTCAACTTCTTCACTCAACAGAGTTTGTAATTCAATTGATTTCCCTTTTTTACCAGAAAACACTTTTTTTATTGGACCTTTTGTAAGGCTATCATCTTTTTCGATTGAGCTCCAGGAACCACATTCTGTACATTGCCCCGCCCACTTTGAATAGTAAAAATTGCAGTTTTGGCATTTATAGCTAGAAAGATTTTTTATCATCGGTAACCTTAAAAAATTTTTTATTGTGCGGAGCTTTATTTTATTGAGTTAGGTTTAATAAATCGTTTAATATTTTTGTTCTCAGTTGCTTCAAAATCATCAATGGTTCCTACAAAGTCGATGTGTCCCTGGTGAAGGAGTGCTATGATATCAGATATTAATCGAATTGAATTTAAATCATGACTTATTGTAATAGCGGTGGTGCCAAGTTCTTTAACAAGTGAGCGTATCAACTTGTTTACTGTATTTGACATAATTGGATCTAATCCAGAAGTAGGCTCATCAAAGAAAAGTACCTTTGGATTCGCTGCTATAGCTCTTGCAATTCCAACGCGTTTCTGCATCCCTCCTGAAAGTTCTGATGGAAATAAATATGCAGTAGCTTCGGGTAACCCAACAAGATCTAATTTACGTTTTGCTAATTCCAACCGTTCATTATTTGAAAGTAATCCTGAGTATTTAAATTGAAATGATATATTTTCCCATACTGGCATACTATCAAATAAGGCAGCACCTTGAAAAAGAACTCCGAAATTTCTAATAAATTCGAATTTATTTTTCTGAGTAAATACAGCTCCATCATAGAAAACTTGTCCTTCGTCTGCATCAATAAGCCCAATAATACATTTTAGAAGTACAGATTTTCCTTGCCCTGACCCACCAATAATTGTCAAAATTTGGCCTTCATCGACAGAAAGGTTTATATTAGAAAAAATATTATTTTTTATAAAGCTTTTTGATAAACCTTCAATTTTTATTAGACTATGCCTCATGGTTTAAACAATAGCTCTGTAAGAAAATAATTTGACGCTAAAATTATTATTGAGGAGGATACTACCGCATTTGTTGTTGCTCGACCAACACCCTCGGCTCCTTTTGTAGCCCTGAACCCATTAAAGCAGCCCATAATAGAGATAATAAACCCAAAAACTGTTGCTTTGAAAAGTCCAGATGTAATGTCCTCGACAGTAAGAAATTCTATTGTGTTTATTAAATAAGAGCTCGTATTAAAATTTAATCGACTAACTCCCACGAACAACCCACCCATGATCCCTATTGTATTTCCAACAGCCACTAATAGGGGCAAAGAAATAGCCGAAGCTATCACTCTAGGCACTACTAAATATTTTATTGGATCAGTTGATAAGGTTCGAAGTGCATCTAATTGTTCTGTAACTTTCATGGTTCCTATCTCAGCTGCCAGGGCTGCTGAAACTCTACCTGCAACCATAAGGCCTCCTAAAACTGGACCTAATTCTCTAACCATTGCTATAGCCACTATAGATGGCACAGCACTCTGTGCATTAAAGCGGCTACCGCCCTCAAAGATTTGTAAGGCTAGTGCTCCACCCGTGAAGAAAGCTGTTAAGCCCACAACTGGTAAAGATTTATAACCAATTCTATAAAATTGTATTATAATTTCGTTTATGTAGAATGGTTTTTTACAGCTTAATCTGAATATTTGAGCGATAAATAGTGATATAGTCCCAACCCTATTATAAAAAGAGAAAACTAGCAGGCCTAAATTTGAAAATATGTTTAAGATTATCATTAATTACTTCCACTATAAAACGTACTCAATTTAGTAATGATAAACCCTTTTATATCGAGAGCCAAGACTTGTTAAAATTTCGTAACCAATTGTCGAGGATTGATCAGCTAATTCATCTATAGTATGGTCGCTGTTGACAACTGAAAGGCTGTTTGGAACCGTGACGAGAGAAGTTACATCAACAGTAATCAGGTCCATAGACACTCGACCAAGAATGGGGCATCGTATGTTTCCGGCGTATAAAGCTCCAGTATTTGAAAGCTGACGAGATAAGCCATCCGCATAGCCAGATGCAACTGTTGCAATTTTCCTTGGACTAGAGGTTGTAAAAGTATGATTATATCCAATCCCCACATTTTTTCCAATATGTTTAACTTGTAATACTGGGAGATCAATCATTATAACATTGGCTGCCTCTTTTAGTGGATACCCACCAAAGATACCAATTCCAGGCCGTGTGATATCAAAATGGTAGTCTTTACCAAGTAAAATTCCTCCAGTCGCAGCTAGACTTTTTGGAGTACTTTGGAAACTTTTTGCTAATTTACAAAACAAATCACATTGATGTTTGTTCTGAACTGCATTTTCGTCATCTGCTGATGATAGATGTCCTAATAACAAATTAATTTCAAATGTTTCAGACTCAGCTTTTACTTTTACAATATCGGCTTCGTCTATTCCTAATCTATTCATTCCCAAATCTATTTGAATGGCTGCCTTTTTTCCTTTAGTTTGGTTTTTAAAATTTTTTATTTGTTCAAGACTATTTAAAACTGGCATTATTCTGAAGTCATCTATTGCACTTGAATCACCAGTTGAGTATCCGTTTAGGTAATAAATATCTACTGGATGATTTAATATCAGTCTCAGATCTACGGCTTCATCAACAGTTGAAACAAAGAAAGTCCTAACTCCAGTTTCAAATAAGTGTTGTGCGATAGGTTTAATTCCTAAACCGTAAGCATTTGCTTTTACTACTGCCGCAGTGCTTACGCTTGAATTCGATAATCGTTGGAGGTGGCTCCAGTTTTCAGCAATGGCAGTGAGGTTTATACTTAATGTGGCTGAGTTCATAGATTTATTTATAGAGGCTCTCTCTTTGATACGGTTTAACCAAATTACCAAATCGCGTAAATTGACTTTCAAAAGATAAGTCCACCGATCCTATCGGCCCGTGTCTTTGTTTTCCAATGATTAATTCAGCTTTACCATGAAGTTGGGACATCTCGTCTTGCCATTTTAATGTCGCTTCCATATCATGCTCTCCAGGTTTTTCTCTCTCTTTATAATACTCCGCCCGAAATACAAACATCACGACATCGGCATCCTGTTCTATTGATCCAGATTCTCTGAGATCGGATAACTGAGGCCTTTTATCTTCTCTTGATTCTACTTGCCGCGATAACTGTGAAAGAGCAATTACGGGTATATTGAGTTCTTTAGCAATAGCTTTAAGTCCTTGAGTAATTTCAGAGATTTCATTCACTCGATTATCTTTGGCAGAGGCTGGCCTTACTAGTTGCAAGTAATCTACGATTAGAACATCCAATCCGTACGTACGTTTGAGACGTCGAGCTCTTGCGGTTAAAGTGGATATCGGTAGTGCAGCTGTATCATCAATGAACAAAGAACAGTTCTCTAATTGTTGTGCAGCTTCCACAAATCTTCGAAATTCGTCTTCGGTCATTTCTCCGCGTCTTATTTGGTCTGAAGGTACCTTTGATGCTTCAGAAAGAATACGTGATGCCAACTGACTAGATGACATTTCAAGGGAAAAAAAGCCCACTACTGGTCCAACGCTCTTTAAATTTACATCAGGGGTGTCTCTATCTCTCATATTGATTTTTGCGATATTAAATGCGATGTTTGTTGCTAAAGCGGTTTTCCCCATTGATGGTCGACCTGCTATAATAATGAGATCAGAGGCGTTTAATCCCCCTAATTTTTTATCTAAGTCTAAGAGACCCGTAGATAATCCTGATAGACTTCCTTCGCGTTGGTAAGCCTTATCAGCAATTTTTATAGCCTCAATCGTAGCACTAACAAAAGGCTTAAAACCACTATCTTCTGTTCCAAGATTTGAAAGGCTATAGAGTGCTTGCTCGGCTTCTACTATCTGTTCTTCAGCCGTTTGGTCAATTGATATTGTTACGGCTCTTTGCGAAATATCATTGGCTAAATTAACCAAGCTACGCCTGAGAGACATATCGCGTATTAAAACTGCAAATTCTTTTGCCGCAAAAGTAGAAATTGCTGAGCTTGCTAGTCGAACCAGATACGCTGAGCCACCTAATTCCGTTAGGGCCTCGTCACCTTCAAAAAATGGCTTTATCGTTATAGGTGAAGCAAGGGAGTTCTTCTGAATTTTCTGTGAAATTACTTCAAATATTCTTGCATGAACAGGATCAAAAAAGTGCTCTGCTTGAGCTATAGAGGAAATTGTATCGAACACATCATTGTTTATAAGCAGCGTTCCAAGCAGTGCTTGTTCCGCATCGATATTACTTGGAATATTATCCAATTCACTTACGCTATCACTACTTCCATCAACCATATGATCTCCTGTCGTTCATGGTGTAGTAAATAAGTTTTCAGTCACAGGATTTTACTAATCTACCTGACTTTTTGTAACGTCGTTATCACCATTTTCGTTCACATCAGTCTTTGTGGATACTTCTTCTAATTCCTCATCCATCAAAGCAGCACTCCCAACGTCATCAAACAGCTCAGCAATATCAAAATCTGCTTCAGCATCCGCTTCTGACTT
>JGI20156J14371_10002842_pt1 | contig 13322 bp, 10 predicted proteins | sample COG_06_FD_14371 | JGI IMG/M metagenome (IMG submission 14371)
TTTTGGTGAGCCGTATTTTAGATCTGGAGAAGAACGAGTTATGGAACGACTTATATCTGGAGTTCCACAAATTATTGCAACCGGGGGGGGAGCCTTTTTATCTCCGAAAATTCGTAGTTTAATTCAAGTCAATGCATTTTCAATATGGTTAAAGGCTGATTTTACAACTTTGTGGACTCGAGTTAAAGGGAAAGGCAATAGACCTTTACTACAAGTTGAGCAGCCCGAGGTTGTACTTAAAAAACTTATAAAGGAACGGTCACCTTTTTATAAAAAAGCTGACCTCACAGTTCTAAGTAAAAGATATACTACACATTCCGCAATGGTGGCAAAAATACTTAAATTATTAGATGATCGTGATGAATTGGAACGTTTTGATTGTCACTGAGCGGGAGAAGTTAGAGAATTAGGTTTTAAATGTCGATTAAAATATATTGATTGCGATAGATTTAATTGAATTTGTATAAGCCTTAATACTTAATTAAAATTTTAAATTCGATGATTTTCAAAAAATATGAAGTGAACTTTACCCAGTGCCATTTTTGAACAAAGTAATGATGAAGCTATGTCTAATCAAGAGAATTGTATCTTAAATATCTAGACTTGAGTTTTTTTGTACTCTTTTGGTTCGTTTGCTTGTGCGGTGATTGAAATTCACGTTTGGTAAACTGATTATTTTTTTTAATTCTGGGAAATCTTCGGACGAATTTGGAATATTAGAAGCTGCTATAAAATGACCTTGAAAATCTTCTGCCATAGCAGTCTCAATTTTAGTAATATTTTTTACCAATAGTTCAATTTTATTTCGCGACTCTTTGTTTAATAATGCGATCCTTGCTCCAGTTCCTGCAGCATTGCCTGCTGAAACGACATTCTCAAGTTTGCAATCAGGAATCATTCCAAGAACCATCGCGTGTTTAGGAGAGATATGGGCACCAAATGCACCTGCAAGGATGATTTTATCAACACGACCCACACCCATCTCGTCCATTAGAAGCTTTGCTCCAGCAAAAAGCGCGGCCTTTGCAAGCTGGATGGCTCTGATGTCAGCATTATTTACGATTATATCTTTTGTACCATCTTTACTTTTATGCAAGATAAAGGCTTGAGTGCGACCATCTGAAACGCACAGGTTAGAACCTGTTTGCTCATAGGATCCTATTAGACCACTTTCATCAACTATTCCTGCCAATCGCATTTCTGCAATAGCTTCTATTATACCAGAGCCGCATATACCTGTTATACCAGATTGCTCTACTGAGGGCCAAAAGTTTTTATCATTTGACCAGAGTTCCGATCCAATAACTTTAAATATTACGATTTTTGACTGAGGGTCTATTCTCACATTTTCAATGGCCCCTGGGGCCGCTCTCTGACCACAAGAAATTTGAGCACCTTCAAAAGCCGGTCCAGTTGGAGAAGAGCACGCAAGTAGTCCTTTTTTATTTCCGAGTAATATCTCAGCATTAGTTCCAACATCAATCACTAAAACGGTACCCAAAGACTCTTCGGGAGATGTCGATAGTACCACAGCTGCAGCGTCTGCCCCAACATGACCTGCAATGCATGGTAAGATGTATAATTGAGTATTATTATTTAAATTTATATCTAAATCACTTGCTTTCATGCTAATAGAGTCAGCAATGGATAAGGCGAATGGTGCTTGACCTAATTCTGTTGGGTCAATGCCAAGAATTAAATGGTGCATTATAGGATTACCAACGATCACTAACTCAAGAACGGTATCTTTCGGAATTTTTGAACTCTTACAAAGTGAGCTGAGTAGGTTATCTATCCCTTCTCGAATGGCTACTGACATCTTCGCAGCTCCCCGCTCATTCATCATTGCGTAGCTGACGCGACTCATTAGGTCTTCGCCATATTTTATCTGTGGATTCATCATACCTTCTGAATTAGTGACTTCCCCAGTTTTCAAATCACACAAGTGCGCCGCAAGGGTTGTAGAGCCAATATCAACGGCGACACCATAAATTGGTCCATCAAAATAACCAGACCAAATTTCAACTACCTCATTACTTTTCGTTTGAGAGTTCCTAAAGATGGCACAGGTCAACGTCCAGTTGCCATCTCTTAATTTATTTTGAATAGACTGCATAACTGATAAACAAATATGTATATTTTTTATTTTCCATTGAGCCTCTAAGGCTTCTTGAAGCCGTTCACAGTCACCAGAAGGAATCTTAATATCAGGTTCTTGTACTTCTACGTAATAAAGTTGGATTGCTGGTGACATTATTATTTTATGAAATTCAGCCTCTTTTCTTACAACTTGTCTGTGAAGCTGGCTCTCTTCCGGAACGTCAATTACGATATCACTTAGGATTCTTACCTGGCAGCCTAGCCGTCGCCCAGTCTTTAAACCACGCTTTTCCTGATACCGCATTTCTACTTTGTTGAAATGTGACAAACTGGAAGACTCTGATTTAATCCCAAATTTAGAAAAATCTCCAAAAGATGGTGATATTTGGCATTTTGAACATATGCCTCTACCGCCGCATACACTATCTAGATCAACACTTAATTGCCTTGCTGCATCCAGCACTGTCGTTCCCTTGTTTACAATTCCTCTTTTACCTGATGGAAGAAATATTACGGTCGGTTCAGACATAATTACCTCATTTTGCTAATCTAGTAACGGTTTCGTCTTGATCTCCGCCTTCCAATCGTAGGTTCGTGGTCCGTATCTACTGCGGGTCTATTACTCTTTATCCACCTAGCTCCATGGGCATCATTGTTAAGTAGTAAGTTAGCGGCTCTGATAGCATTCATTTCTTCTAATCTAGTCGGGTTCATTATTGCACTGGTCATTCCAGCCGTCATGGCCATAGGTAAAAATGCTGCATTTATTGAATGTCTGTTTGGAAGGCCAAAAGATATGTTTGACGCCCCACAAGTTGTATTTACGCCTAGCTCTGATCTAAGGCGCTTGACTAATTCAAACACCTGGTGTCCAGCAGTTGCCATGGCACCTATGGGCATTACAAGAGGGTCAACTACTATATCTTTTGAAGGAATACCAAAGTCTGCTGCCCGTTGGACAATCTTTTTAGCTACTTCAAAACGTACATTTGGATCCTCTGAAATGCCAGTATCGTCATTTGAAATTGCTACAACTGGAACGTTATATTTTTTTACAAGTGGCAGTATTCTTTCTAGCCGTTCTTCTTCACCAGTTACTGAATTTAGAAGTGGGCGCCCAATTGCGGATTCCAACCCAGCCTCTAAAGCCTCAGGAACAGAGCTATCAATGCACAAAGGAATATCGACTAAACCTTGAACCAGATGTATCATTTTTTGCATCAATGGTGGCTCGGTTTCGTTAGGATTTGGGTTTGAGTTGTATACAACACCTGCATTTATATCTAACATATTTGCCCCACAGTTAACTTGAGCTAACGCATCAGCTTCAACAGTTGAGAAATCTTCTAGTTCCAATTGAGCTGCTAGTTTTTTTCTTCCCGTAGGATTTATTCTCTCACCTATTACACAGAAGGGCTCGTCAAAGCCGATAATTACAGTTTTAGTTTTAGACTCAACTATAGTTCTTACCATTTAGTGTCTTTCATAAGTCTCAAATTTAAAGTTCAATAGGATTTATTTCAGCTAAGAATTCAGTTGTTTTTTTTATTCCACCAAGGGGAAAGAAATGCAGAGATTGAATATTTGATTTTGTATTTTCTCTTTTATAGCTTGAAAGCTCTGAGAGAAATTGCCTCGGCGAGTAGGGTAAAATTAATTTTGTTAAATCTTTTGCTCTTTTTTCTAGAACTCTTATCGACGGTCCTACACCGCACATAAGTGCAAATTTGATCATAGTCTGTAATTTAGCCGGGCCTGCCACTCCAATATTTATTGGTAAAGAGATATTTTCCTCCGTTAATCGCGCTTCCCAAGCTCTAATGGGCTCTATTTCAAAACAAAACTGCGTAGTTAATGACAATTTAATTTGTGTTCTCTCAGCAAAGTCCTTTTTCCATTTAATGGCATCCATCAAATTAGCATCACTACCACCAATGTCGATATCTTTATTTCCTTCTGGGTGGCCGGCACAAAATATTTCAGAAAATTCATATTTATCAAATACACCTGTAGCCAGTAGGTCCATAGAGCTCTTAAAATGACCAATTGGTGAGGTAGGGCTGCCTGCCAGTATCAATGCTTTATTAATACCAATGCTTGCGTACTTCTGNACCCATTCTTCTAATATCGTTCTACTTTGAATAAGCCTTGCTGGAAAGTGTGGGACTACGTTAAATTTAAGCTTATTNAACCTATNAGCAGTTTCAATCATTGAATTGATTTCAGTGCCTTCAAGATGGGCAANGTAGACATATGTTTTTTTTGGAAGAATTCTATCAAAGTCATTAATTTTCTCAGCAGTTCTGGGCATAACCTCTATCGAAAAGTTTTTAGTAATTTGTGAAAAATCTTTCTCTTCTGATAGAATTTTCTTCTCATTTTTTGTTCTGAAATTTAGTTTCAATTTGACCTAGTCCCTTAAATTCTTTTACCAATAACTTTTTCGAAACCTTATTAATTCCAACCATCATTAAGTATTAAGGCTTTTAGCTTTTCAGTAGTGTAATATTTTTCCATCTTTTCTGCCTCCAGTTCAATTGAATTTGTATTAGTAGGGTCCAAGGGAACTGTTTTTTTTTGCCAATCGTCCAAGTATGACTGCGAGTCTTTAGCTCCAACTTTCATCGCACATCGGTCTATTGCTTTTTCAAATTTTTCAGATAACTTTAGTTTTGTCGCCTTTCGACCACTTCCAATCAATAGTTGGGCTGGTATGTCTCGCCAGAAAACAATAGTTAAATTACTCATATTTTCTCCTATTGCTAAAAGTCTATACTCTAAGTAACTTAATTTCTTTGTAGAACAGTCTTATAGGCGACATCGACAAAAGTATTTGCGACATTGGTTGCCATAATCTGTAGTCATTATAGATCATCGGTTGACCAATTTTCAGCTTAAGTTGTTCGGGACACTAAGATGGAAAGCTTGTATTTTAATTTGTTGTCTAATAGACTTAATCTAAGAGCTTATGTTAGAGCTTTTCTTTGGGATTTTTATGGCTCACTTTCAGTCGCACCCAAAATTGTTGAATGTAAAACAAAAAATGGGTGCTAGGCAAATTAAAGACCAAGGTTCCAGTGGGCAGCTTTATGCTGCTTTGGATCTTGGTACGAATAGTTGTAGAATGTTGATTGCAAAGCCTGATGGCTTGAATTTCGCAATTGTGGACGCTTTTTCTAAATCGGTTCGATTAGGGTCAGATCTAGAAAGAACAGGCGTCCTCTCCCAGGCTGGAGTGAGTCGTACGCTACAAGCTTTGCATGTTTGCTCGCGAAAGATCCAAAAGTACGGGGTTAAGCGGATGCGTCTAGTTGCCACGGAGGCCTGTCGTCGTGCAAAGAATGGAAAGGAGTTTCTTGATAAAGTATATTCGGAGACTGGACTTCGGCTTGAGGTAATTTCACCTGCTGAGGAAGCTCGATTAGCAATCATAAGTTGTGCTCCACTTTTAGAGCCCGAAGTTTGTCAGGTTCTAGTTGTGGATATAGGTGGCGGCTCAACGGAGCTAGTTTGGATCGATTTAACTACTGTGCCTGCTGCCGATCGTGCACGGGCTATGATGCGATTAAAACCAAGTAATAAAACTTTTAAGGATTTTTCTGGAACAGTATCAGACGCTAAAATAATTGATTGGATTTCTGTACCATCTGGCGTGGCAACTCTTCACCAGAAATATTCTGATGTTGAGGACGATGCTGCTCGATTTGCATTAATGTCTTGCTACTTCGAGGACCAGATAGTGGATTTTAAACCCTATTTTTTGGACTATTCCCAAAATGGAGTGGAAGAGCTTCAAATTATTGGTACTTCAGGTACTGTTACCACTTTGGGAGCAGCTCACTTGGGCTTGAGAAAATACGATAGGGAGAAAGTCGATGGTCTTAATTTGTCATCGTCTGATGTTGACCGTGTGATAAAGCGCTTCTTGAAGCTAGGTCCTGAGGGTAGACAATTGGAACCTGGTATTGGAAAGGATCGAGCAGAGTTAATAATGTCAGGTTCTGCGATAATCCAAACTTTGCTTAGAATTTGGCCAACAGAACGCATGCGGGTAGCAGACCGTGGGCTGCGGGAGGGCATCTTGTATTCACTAATGATTGCAGATAATGTCTTATATGGAGGAAGCTATCGCTAAATTGACATCATCAGACTTAATTACGGGGCGAAAGCTAAAAGTTAGATTAAAGACTGCTAAGGGACGAAAGATTTCGTCATCACGCTGGCTCGAGCGACAACTTAATGACCCTTTTGTACAGCAAGCCAAAATTGAAGGCTATCGCTCCCGATCAGCCTTTAAGATAATTGAGTTAGATGAAAAATTTCAATTTCTTTCTGCTGGTGCACGAGTGCTGGATCTTGGTTGTGCTCCAGGTGGATGGAGCCAAATAGCAGCCCAGAAAACTAATGCGACAGGTTTGAAGAAAAATAAAAAACAAGGGTTTGTTCTGGGTATTGATTTAAAAGAAGTTGATCCTATCGATGGAGTTCAGGTTGAAAAACTAGATTTTCAAGAAAATGATGCTGAAAAAAAAGTAAAAGATTGGATAGGTCAAAAGGTTGATGTAGTGATGTCTGATATGGCACCGTCGTCTTCTGGTCATAAAAAAACAGATCATCTTAGAATAGTTAATTTATGCGAGCTTGCTGCATACTTCGCATTTGACGTGCTCGAAACTGGTGGAACTTTTATCGCAAAAGTGTTGGCGGGTGGTGCCGAGTCTGAGCTTCAGAAGGTTTTAAAGACTAACTTTTCAAATGTTTCCAATGTAAAACCAGTATCAAGTAGGAGTGATAGTTCTGAAAAATTTGTAGTTGCAAAGGGCTTTAGATTATGAAAAATATTAAGAGTGTTCAAATCCTAACTTACTAAATTTATAAAAAGACAGCGAGTTATGAATTAAGTTTAATTGAGTTTTGAGTGCAGATTTAATAGTTTTTAAAATAGAGGTAGGACTTATGGAAATTAGAGAAGGTCTCGCTTTTGACGATGTTCTCTTAGTTCCCAAAGCGTCAGAAGTTGTTCCCTCGGGCGTAGCAACATTTTCAAGAGTTACCAAGTCAATTACGCTGAATATCCCGCTGTTATCCTCTGCAATGGATACAGTTACAGAAACAAAAATGGCTATTGCAATGGCTCAGGCTGGCGGTATGGGGGTTATTCATCGTAATATATCAAGAGAAGAGCAAGTCTTGGCTGTGAAAGCTGTTAAACGTTTTGAAAGTGGTATTGTTCATAATCCAATAACCTTGAGACCAGAACAAACTCTTTCAGATGCACGAGCCCTGCAGCTACAATACAAAATATCTGGGTTTCCTGTTGTGAAGGATCATCAAAAATTACTTGGAATTCTGACAAATAGAGATATGCGGTTTGCGAAAGATGGATCTACTCTGGTGAAGAAAATGATGACGTCTGAGAATTTAGCAGTTTTGTCTGAACCGTTTGAAATGGTTGAGGCAAGAAAATTGATGGAGATTAGACGAATTGAAAAGTTATTAATCGTAAATAAAAATAATCAACTTAGTGGATTAGTGACTCTTAAGGATCTCGAACAAGTTGTTTTGAATCCTAATGCTTGCAAAGATGCCAAAGGGCAACTCAGGGTGGCTGCTGCGTCGAATGTTGGTTCTTCTGGACTCGACCGTTCTCTCGCGTTGATAGAGGCTGGAGTTGATTTAATTGTAATTGATACTGCACATGGTCATTCTAAATCAGTTTTGAGTGCGGTGAGTGATATTAAAAAAATCTCACCTTCGACTCAGGTTTTGGCCGGTAATGTTGCAACCGGAGAAGCAACCAAAGCATTAATTGACGCCGGTGCTGATGCTGTGAAAGTGGGGATTGGACCAGGTTCTATATGTACAACTCGGATCGTAGCAGGAGTAGGAGTGCCTCAATTAACAGCTATAATGGATTGTATGGAGGTTGCAGCAAAGAGTGGCCATCCAATAATTGCTGATGGTGGAATAAAGTTTTCAGGCGATTTGGCAAAAGCCATCGCTGCTGGAGCAAATTGTGCAATGGTTGGTTCAATGTTGGCGGGAACCGACGAGGCCCCCGGTAACCTAATACTGTATCAAGGTCGTAGTTATAAGTCCTACCGAGGAATGGGATCAGTTGGTGCAATGGCAAGAGGTTCTGCAGATAGATATTTTCAACAGGAAGTACAAAATGATAAGCTTGTTCCAGAGGGTGTAGAGGGACAGGTTTCCTATAAAGGTCCAGCATTTAATGTGCTCCATCAGTTGGTTGGGGGGTTAAAAGCTGCTATGGGTTACACTGGGAATAGCACAATAGACGAAATGAGAACCTGCTGTGAATTTATAAAAATAAGTAGTGCTGGTTTAAATGAAAGCCATACTCACAACGTTATGATTACAAAGGAGTCACCAAATTATCACGGCGGATGATATTGATATTATTTTCCATGCAGACTTAGTCTGATGACTCCTGGAGCTAGAGTTTCGGCCGCGATATTAATTCTGGATAATTATTTAGTTGGAATGCCAGAAAATAAAGCTTTGCTAAATTGGTTTCGAGGCAATCGATTTGCTGGGTCAAAAGATAGAAGAGCAATTAGAGAAATTATTTTTAAATGTTTAAGGTTTAGGCGATCTAGCTTATGGCCCTTTGAGAAAGCTGGTTTACACCAAAGCGGTCGATATTTAGTTATAGGGATGCTTAAACTTTCGGGTGAGCANCTTAGTGATATTTTTAATAATGAAAAATATTCACCTGAGGCACTTTCGAAAAAAGAAAGCACTGTAATTGAATCTTTTGATAAAATAGTGGCCGAAGCTCCTTTTTCAGTGAAGCAAAACTTTCCTGATTTTTTAGAACAAACCCTCATTGATTCCTTAGATATTGCTTTATTGGAAAATTTGAAGTGCTTGAACGAAAGAGCAAGTTTGTTTTTAAGGGTAAATTGTATAAAAGCTGCTCGTGAAACTGTGGTTAACAGTTTAAAAAAAGAAGGGATAATAGTAAAGTCCATCGTTAATTCTAGCTATGGTTTAAAAGTTCTGGAAAAGTCTAAAGACGTAGATAAATCAAGATGTTATTTAACTGGCGAAGTTGAAATTCAGGATATTAGCAGTCAGGCCGCGATAGAATTTATTAATCCAATAAAGGGTAGCAAAATTCTAGATTTTTGTGCTGGCGGTGGAGGAAAGACCCTGGCGATGGCATCGCTTACTTTAGCAGATAGTGAGTTTTATGTTCATGATGTCAGTATGGCCAGAATGAAAAATTTAATTGAACGATCTAAGCGGGCTGGTTTTGGAGTACGAATACTTTCTACAGATGTGCTTAAAAATTCAAATTATAAATTTGATTTGGTCGTTGCAGATGTTCCATGCTCAGGAACTGGCGCATGGCGCCGGAACCCAGGTAGTAAGTGGTGGTTAACGCCAGACAAACTTGATGAGCTTTTGCTCAAACAAAGAAAAATCCTTTTAACAGCTTCAAAATATGTGAAGAACAATGGGGCATTCGCGTATATGACATGTTCGGTGTTAAATAAAGAGAACAGAGATCAAATAAATTGGTTTTTGTCTCTCAATAACGATTTTTGTTTAGAAAAAGATACTTTAATTTATCCAGCCCAAGGTGGAGATGGATTTTACGCTTCACTCCTGAGAAAAGTCAGTAATTGAAAAATATAACTTTCGATAGGGATATTTAATTCTTGTTTTGTTCTATTTTTTATTNTAGAACATTATGAGAACAAAGTTGTAAAATAAAATTTTTAGTAAAAGGATCCGTTGTTAATTACGGGAACATATGACATAAGGAATTAATATGGCTACAGTACATAAAATTGCAGAAAGACATGAAATGGATAAAGAAAAAGCCCTTGAATCGGCACTATCACAGATAGAGCGAAGTTTTGGAAAAGGCTCCATTATGAAGTTAGGGCAAAATAATCCAGTGATGGAAATAGAATCTGTTTCGACAGGTTCAATAGGCCTGGATATTGCTCTTGGTATTGGTGGTTTGCCGAAGGGCCGTATCATTGAAGTTTATGGACCAGAAAGTTCAGGAAAAACAACGTTAGCTCTTCATGTCGTTGCTGAACAACAAAAAAAAGGGGGAGTTTGTGCGTTTGTAGATGCCGAACATGCATTAGACCCTAGTTATGCTAAAAAGCTTGGTGTTAATTTAGATGAATTATTAATATCGCAGCCAGATGCAGGAGAGCAAGCGCTTGAAATAACAGAGACTTTGGTACGATCAGGAGCAGTTTCTGTCGTTGTAGTCGATTCCGTAGCTGCCTTAACACCACGATCGGAGCTTGAGGGCGATATGGGTGATATGCAGATGGGTGCTCAGGCAAGGCTTATGAGCCAGGCTATGAGAAAATTAACAGGTTCAATAAGTAGATCTAACTGCATGGTTATTTTTATTAATCAGATTCGTATGAAAATTGGTGTGATGTTTGGTAGTCCTGAAACCACAACTGGTGGTAATGCTCTGAAATTTTACTCATCAGTCAGACTAGATATTCGCAGAATCGGGGCATTAAAAGACCGGGATGAAGTTGTGGGGAATGCAACAAGAGTTAAAGTAGTGAAGAATAAGGTGGCTCCTCCATTTAAACAAGTAGAATTTGATATTATGTATGGCGAAGGAATATCAAAAACAGGTGAATTAATTGACTTAGGCGTTAAAATAGGTATTGTGGAGAAATCAGGATCTTGGTTTTCTTATGGGGAAGAAAGAATAGGTCAGGGAAGAGAAAATGCTAAAACCTTTCTAAAAGAACATATAGATATAGCTGCTGACATTGAACTAAAAATAAGAGAGTCTCATGGTTTAGGTGTAAAAAAAACTGTGGTTAAAGATGACAAATTAGACTTAATTGAATAATATTCGATTAAATTGTTTAGAAAAAAACTATGTAGGACTGCATAGTTTTTTTTTGTCTGGTGGACAGTTAGGAAGAAGATCGGTAAATAAATATTGTGTGAAATATTAAAAGTGCGGTTGAACAATAGTGGGAAAAAATGACAGGTTTAAATGATATTCGCAAAACGTTTATTAAATATTTTGAATCAATAGGCCACCAGTCAGTAAGTAGCTCTCCACTGGTCCCAAGTAATGATCCCACTCTAATGTTTACAAATGCTGGGATGGTTCAATTTAAAAATGTATTTACTGGTGTTGAATCTCGAGATTATCAACGTGCGGTCACAAGCCAAAAATGTGTAAGGGCTGGTGGAAAACATAATGATCTAGATAATGTTGGCTATACTGCTCGGCACCATACATTTTTTGAGATGCTTGGTAATTTCTCATTTGGTGATTATTTCAAAGACGACGCAATACCATTTGCATGGGACCTTTTAACAAAAGAGTTTGGTCTCAATAAGGAACGCTTACTCGTTACTGTTTACCATGATGATATTGAGGCTTCTAATATTTGGAAAAAATATGCAGGATTATCTGATGATCGTATAATACCTATTGCGACATCTGATAATTTTTGGTCGATGGGTTCTACTGGTCCATGTGGCCCATGTTCGGAGATTTTTTATGACCACGGCCCCAAAATTTGGGGTGGCCCACCGGGATCAAAAGATGAGGATGGAGATAGATTTATTGAAATTTGGAATCTGGTTTTTATGCAGTTCGAGCAGTTTTCTGAGGGAAAACGAGAAGCATTACCAAAACCATCAATAGATACTGGCATGGGGTTGGAACGTATAGGTGCCGTTCTACAAGGGCAGCACGATAATTATGAAACTGATACTATGCGGAAAATTATTGAAGCCTCCGCTTTAGCTACTGGCGTTGAAGCTTATGGAAAACGGAACGTTCATCATAGGGTCATTTCGGATCATTTACGTTCGGCCTGTTTTCTTATTGCAGAAGGTGTGCTTCCTTCTAATGAGGGTAGGGGTTACGTTTTGCGCCGAATAATGCGGAGGGCGATGAGACATATTCATTTACTTGGTAAACAAGATAATATCATGCACTTACTTGTAGAGCCTTTAGTTCAAGAAATGGGCCAGGCGTTTCCAGAATTAGTGAGCGCTAAATCAATCATGGAAGAAACGCTTTTTATGGAAGAAAAGCGTTTTAAAGAAACTCTGGATCGCGGGCTATTTTTGCTTCAAAATGAAATTAAATTTATTTCTGATGGTGGTACTCTGCCTGGTGAGATAGCATTTAAACTTTATGATACCTTTGGATTTCCACTTGACTTAACACAAGACGCTCTGAGAGAGCAGGGTTATAAAGTCGATACCGATGGGTTCACTTCTGCAATGAATAGCCAAAAAGAAAAGGCACGAGCTGCTTGGGTTGGGTCTGGCGATAAGCAAGATTCAATTATCTGGTTTCAATATGCTAAAAAGTTTCAACAAACTGAATTCTTAGGCTACGAAACCCCAGTTGCTCAGGGTAAGGTGCTGGTTGTGCTCGTGGATGGAGTTCAGTCAAGTGTCGCTATAAAGGGCCAAAAGGCAAATGTTATTTTTAATCAAACCCCTTTTTACGCAGAATCAGGAGGGCAGGTATCTGATTCTGGTACCTTTCGGTCGGAATCTGGCCATGGGTTAGTTTCTCAAGTGATGAAGAAAGAAGGCTTTTTCGTCCATTCTATAGAAGTATTGGATGGTACTCTTGAGTTGGAGACTGGGGTAGAGCTTAAAGTCGATGAGTTGTTGCGAAACTCTATTTCTTCAAATCATTCAGCTACACATTTAATGCATGAGTGCCTGAGAGGCATTTTGGGGGATCATGTTGCACAACGGGGGTCGTTAAATGACTCTAAGAGAATTAGATTTGATTTTAGCCATGGGAAACCACTAACTGAAATTGAATTGGAAGAAGTAGAAAGTCAGGTAAATGCATATATCAGACAAAATACTGAGGTCAGTACTCGTTTAATGACACCTGATGAAGCGAGGGAGTTGGGTGCTCGAGCGTTATTTGGAGAAAAATATGGTGATGAAGTCAGAGTAGTTTCTATGGGTGTTAAAAATAATTCTGGTCTCGGTGGGTCTGGAAATACTTTCTCATTAGAACTATGTGGTGGTACTCATGTGAAAAGAACTGGTGATATTGGAAGCTTTAAGATCGTTTCTGAAACTGCATCTGCAAGTGGGGTTCGGCGGATTGAAGGGTGTACCGGAGAACAAGTAGCTAAGCTTGTATTTCATCAAGAAAGAACATTAAGAAATGTGTCTAACTTATTAAAAACAAATGTTAATGATAT
>JGI20156J14371_10002852_pt1 | contig 13283 bp, 8 predicted proteins | sample COG_06_FD_14371 | JGI IMG/M metagenome (IMG submission 14371)
ATAAAGGAGAAGCTTTTGAATTAATTCTATCTGAATTTAGAAAGGTTGGATACTATGTCAAATTTCAATTATTAAATTCATCTCATTTTGGTGTTCCTCAAAAAAGAGAAAGAGTTTTTATTGTAGGATTCAAAGATAAAAAAAGTTTTGACGCATTTTCATTTCCTGAAGCAACTACATTAGATAAACCAAGGGTTTTGTCCGAAGTTATTGAAAATGAAAAAACAATAGATGAAAAATTTTATTTTAGCCAAAGAGCTGTTGAAGGAATGGAAAAAACGAAGCATGCAAAATCAATGAATAAAGGGCGAGACCAAAACATTAATATGCCTTGTAATACTGTAGGTGCCCACTTAGCAAAAGTTAGTTTAAACAGCACTGATCCAGTATTAAAAATAAATGATAGGTACAGGATGTTTACGCCACGAGAGGTGGCTAGAATACAATCATTTCCTGATGATTTTAATTTAGTTCCATCTAGGTCTGCAAATTATAAAGCTTTGGGTAACGCAGTTCCCCCTGTTATGATGTGGCATGTTTCGCAAAAAGTTATAGAGGCTTTGCATAACAAAACAACAGCATTGTAAAGAAAAGAAAACAGGTAGATTCTTGTGAATAATGAGAAGCTTCAAATCAAGTGCTTATTCGTTTTATTTTGATTTATTTTCGGCGTTAATTGCATCGGTTAATAAAATTAAATCTTTTAACCAAGGTTGATTGTTATTTTTGCTTTGCTCTGCTTTCAATATTTTATAAAGATCCTCAGAAAATTCTGGACCAGATTCGGATAAAATTTTGTTAAAAACTGGCATGATTTGAAGATTATTCATAAGCTAATTCTTTGATTAATATTTACCTTAAAAACTTCCTTTAAGATACATGTATATTAGCTTGGAAAGACTTGTCTATCAAGTCAATTAGCACTTAACTTTCAAGATAGATATGGCGTTGCAGAAGAGTCAAAAGTTCGTGAAAATCACCAAAAACCCATTTGGAGTACCAAAAAACAAATCACGAACCAAATCACATGAAGCCAGTAAAATCCGAAGAGGTGACAAATTCTACGTCACCTCTTGCTTGGAGAAAGAGAGAGAAAAATATCGGATTATTAGAGATTTTTAGAGAAAAATATTTATATCGTCACCCATTGTAGGGGATTAACGAAATCGCCAAGACCCTGCCAATACTGGGCTTTCAGCCCTAAATAAAAAATGCTAAAATTTTCGTAGAGAAGTGGTTTGTAGATAAAGATTGGTGGAGCTAACGAGAGTCGAACTCGTGACCTCTTGCATGCCATGCAAGCGCGCTACCAACTGCGCTATAGCCCCATAACTAAAGTTCTGGTTGAATTTTTTTTGATTATGCTGTTTTGTGTAGCAAAAAACAACCTAGTCTTTAAAAGATCAAGAAGGGTGATTATTATTTGACAAAAATTACAGTCAACTCCTAACTTTTTATAAAATTTATTAAAATTAAGTAGTAATAACAGAAATGATCAATTTAACATTTCCTGATAATTCCATTAAGCAGTTTGAATCTGGTATAACTGGCTTTGAGGTGGCAAAATCAATTGCTATTTCGCTATCAAAAGTAGCGCTAGCTATCAAGATTGATGATAATTTATATGATTTAAGTCATAAAATTAGTAATGATGGCAAGATTGAAATCATCACGCCAAAGTCTAGTCAAGATGCTTTAGAAATAATCCGCCATGATGCGGCGCACATTATGGCGCAGGCTGTTAAAGAATTATATCCAGATACGCAAGTTACAATTGGCCCCGCTATTGAAAATGGTTTTTATTATGATTTTGCGCGAAAAGATCCATTTACACCTAATGATTTGCTTAAAATTGAGGATAAAATGCGACAGATATCAAGGGCAAATCATGAATTTGTGCGTGAAATTTTACCAAGAGATGAAGCTGTAGAGTTTTTTGATAAAATTGGTGAAAAATATAAGGCGCAAATTATTGCTGACATTCCTCAAGGCGAGGATATCTCACTTTATCGTCAAGGAGATTTTATTGATTTGTGCCGCGGGCCTCATGCGCCTTCAACTAGCCACATTAAGCATTTTAAATTGATGAAAGTAGCGGGAGCTTATTGGCGCGGCGATTCAAAAAATGAAATGTTACAGCGTATTTATGGCACTGCTTGGGAAAGCAAAGAATCTTTGGAAGACCATTTGCATATGATAGAGGAAGCTGAAAAAAGAGATCATCGCAAATTAGGCAAACAACTTGGATTATTTCACATCCAAGAAGAAGCTACGGGTTCTGTTTTTTGGCATAATAATGGTTGGATTATATTTCGTGAAATTGAGAAATATTTGCGTAAAAAATTAGAAAAAAATGATTATATTGAGGTAAAAACGCCGCAATTAGTCGATCGAGTTTTGTGGGAAAAGTCGGGACATTGGGACAAGTTTCGTGAAAATATGTTTATTGCACAAAGTGAACACAGAACGCTGGCTGTCAAACCAATGAATTGCCCATGCCATGTGCAGATTTTTAATCAAGAACTAAAATCCTATCGCCAATTACCATTACGTATGGCAGAATTTGGCTCGTGTCATCGCAATGAGCCTTCGGGGTCACTGCATGGAATTATGCGAGTTAGATCTTTTACGCAAGATGATGCTCATATTTTTTGCGAGGAAGAGCAAATTAATGATGAAACCATAAAATTTTGTGAACTTCTAAAAGAGGTTTATAAGGATTTTGGTTTTGAAGATGTGAAGGTTAAATTTTCAACTCGTCCAGAAGTTAGATCTGGCTCTGACGCGGTATGGGATAAGTCAGAAAAAGCTTTGGAAGAAGCTATAAAAGTGGCAGGTTTAGAATATGAAGTAAATCCAGGTGAGGGCGCTTTTTATGGTCCAAAATTAGAATTTACTTTAATTGACGCCTTAAAAAGAGAGTGGCAATGCGGCACGCTACAAGTTGATTTTATTTTACCAGAAAGGCTTGATGCAAATTATATTGCTAAAGATGGTAGTAAAAAACGCCCAGTAATGTTGCATAGAGCAATTTTGGGAAGCTTTGAAAGATTCATTGGTATTTTGATTGAGAATTATGGTGGAAAATTTCCTTTATGGCTGGCTCCAACTCAAATTGTAGTAGCGACCATTACTAATAGTTATGATGCTTACGCTAATGAAGTTTATAATAGGTTAAAAGATGAGGGATTTCGCGTTAAGATTGATTTAGACTCGCAGAAAATTTCTTACAAAATTCGCGAACACTCTTTGCAAAAAGTGCCATATATTTTAGCTATTGGAAAAAAAGAGGTGGAAAATGAAGGGGTGTCAGTAAGAGAGTTGGGAAAAAGCGATCAGTATGAATTGTCTTTAACTGAATTTATTCAGAAATTGCAAAGCCAGATTGTTTGATGGTTTAAATATCTTGCTTTTTGTAGGATTCAATACCGCCACCTAAAGTTTTGTATAAATTAACCAAGTTTGAAAGATGTGATGTTTTGGAGGTTATATATTGTTGCTGGCTTTGAAGTTTAATAATTTTTTGTTGAAGCATATTGAACTTGGTTTCATTACCTAAATCATAACGCGCTAGCGTGATATTATATATTTCTTGCTGTAGCTCTAATATTTCTTGCGATAGAGATAGTCTTTCTGTAGTAGCCTTCTTGATAGCTAATTGATCCAATAACTCTTTAAAGGCATTTTCAATTGCTTGCTCATATTTTACGATTTCAATCTTTTTTCTGATATGAGATAATTTTAGGTTTGACCAATTGGCGAGGCCACTAAAGATTGGCAAATTAATTTGCGGTGTATATCTCCAAACTGAGTGAGGGGAAAATAGGTTGTTTAATTTATCTGAGCTATAACCAGCGCTTCCAGTGAGCATGATTGATGGAAAAAAAGCTCCTCTAGCAGCTCCAATATTGGCATTGGCAGCTTTAAGATTAAATTCAGCTTGTTGAATATCGGGACGATTTAAGAGCTTGGTTGACGGCATAAATCTGAGTAGATCGTAAGCAATTATTATGTCATCAATTTCTTGAATTTGTTTAAGATTATCGAATATATTTTTGTCGTAATTGCCAACCAAAACCCGCAAAATATTCTTGCTTTGACTAACCTGATTTTGGGCGCTTGCAAGATTTAGCTTAGCTTGATTGAGTTGAGTTTTTTGCGATAAGTAAATAGCCTTAGCGTCAATTCCGCTTTCATAACGCATTTTGGTGATTTGGAATTGTTGTTCGCTGGCGTTGGCAATTTCTAGGGCGATCATCATATTTTGATGATTTAGCAGGAATTGTAAGTAAGCATTAGCAACTTCGGCAATTAGTGATATTTGTACAGCGTCACGGGCTTGTTGTGTAGAAAAGAAATCTTGCAAGGCAGATTTTTTAAGATTCCTTAATTTGCCAAAAAAATCGATTTCAAAAGATGTTATAGCTAATTGCGAGGCAAAACTTGTCTCTGTGCGATAATTAGAGGCTGATGATTTTTCTTTATCAACTAAATTAATGGCATTAATTTGTGGAAAAAGGGCAGCTCTGGATATGCCATAATAAGATCTTGCAGCTTCGATATTAAGTGCAGAAATTTTTAAATCACGATTATTTTTTAAGGCAACTTCGATTATTTTTTGCAGATTCTTATCAGTAAAAAAGTCACGCCACAATACCTCATCTCTTATAGGCTCAACTATATCGCGTTCAATTTCTTTGACAATATTTGATTTATTGCTTTTGATAATCTCTATTTCAGTAATTTTTTCTTTAGCAATTGGGCTAGCGGGTTTTTGATATTTTGGTTCAAGCGTGCATGATTTAAGAAGCGCTATAGATAGAAAAACAAAAATGTATTTATGATATCCTTGTGTCATTAAGATTTTTTTAAGCTAAATTTACCTTTGCTGATATTGTGAATCATAATATAAAACATCGGCACAAAAAGAGTGGCTACAAAAGTGGCAGCAATCATGCCGCCAACCAAGCCAATACCAATGGCGTTTTGACTAGCAGAGCCCGCGCCATTAGCTAAAGCTAGGGGCATAACCCCTAGAATAAAAGTCATTGCCGTCATCATAATGGGTCTAAATCTTTGCTTGGTAGCAGTTAAAGTTGATTTGACAATATTACCATGCTGTTCATAAATTTTACGAGCAAACTCAACTATTAAAATAGCATTTCTTGCTGAAAGGCCTATTGTTGTTAATAATCCAACTTGAAAATAGATATCATTGCTCATGCCAAAAATATTAGCAAAAGCAGCTGCACCAAGAGCCCCAAATGGCAAAATAAACATAACAGCAAAAGGTATTGACCAGCTTTCATAAAGGGCGGCTAGCGATAAAAATACAGCTAAAATTGAGATAATATAAAGAATGGACGTCTGATTGCCGGTAATTTTTTCTTCATAGGAAAGTCCAGACCAGGCATAGGAAACTTTTTGTGGTAGGGAGGTAATTATATTTTCTATTTCTTGCATAGCTTCTCCTGAGCTAGCTTTTGGAGCAGATGAGCCAACAATATTTACCGAAGAAACTCCGTTGAATCTTTCAAGTTTTTGTGGTCCATAACTCCAATTTGAATTAACTACACTTCCTAATGAAACCATATTGTTTTCATCATTTCTAACATGCCATTTAGCAATATCTTCGGGATTCATGCGATAGCGATCTTGACCTTGAACTATAACTCTTTTTATGCGACCTCGATCAAGAAAATCATTAACATAAAAAGATCCCCAACCAGTTTGCATGGTTTGATTTATGTCTTGAGCGCCAACTCCAAGGGCGGCAGCTTTTTCATAATTAACATCTAAATTAAATTGAGCTACATCATCAAGTCCNTTGGGTCTAACNCCTAATAATTTNGGATTTTGGGATGCTAGGCCAAGAGTTTGATTTCGCGCTGTAATTAAATTTTGACGACCAATATTATTGGGGTCAAGAATGTGAACATTAAAACCAGAAACATTACCTAACTCACGAATTGGTGGCGGGAAAAAAGTGAAGACCATAGCATCCTTGATTTGATTTAGAGCCCCCATAGATCTTGCCGATATATTAAAAACACTTTGTTCTTCTTTTTTTCTTTGCGACCAATCTGTTAAGCCAACAAAGCCAAAACCAACATTCTGCGCACGACCAGCAAAGCTAAAACCAGTAACAGTGAATAAATCTTTTATATTTTTAGCTTCATCGCTATCTAAAAAATGATTTTCAACTTTTTTAAGACTTTCTAGCGTTCTTTCCATCGTCGAGCCACTGGGAGTTTTTACAAAAAGATACATAAATCCTGGATCGTCATTTGGCAAAAAAGATGTTGGGAGGCGATCGAACAAAAATATTAAGCCACCAATCATAACGGCATAAATCACTAAAAATCTAATAATTTTTCTAGTGATAAAATTGGCTTTTTTAACATAGAATTTTCTTAGATTTTTGATAAAATTATCAAATTTACGAAAGAATTTTACATTGCTAAAACCCTTATCTTCAGTCTTGGATTTTAGCAAAGTGGCGCATAATGATGGTGATAAAACCAGTGCCACAAAAACTGATAGAATCATAGCAGTGACTATTGTTATTGAAAATTGACGATAAATTGCACCAGCTGATCCAGGAAAAAAAGCCATCGGCACAAAAACGGCTGATAGCACCACGGCAATACCAATTAGAGCGCCTGTAATTTGTTTCATAGATTTTAGCGTAGCTTCTCTTGGTGGCAATTTTTCTTCTTCAATAATTCTCTCAACATTTTCAACCACCACAATGGCATCATCAACCAGCAAGCCAATTGCCAAAACTAGGGCAAATAAGGTGAGGGTGTTTATGCTGTAACCAAAAATATAAAGGGTGGCAATTGTGCCAAGTAAGACAATAGGAACAGCTAGCGCTGGTATGATTGTAGCACGGAAATTCTGCAAGAAAAGCAGCATTACTAAAAATACTAAAATAGCAGCTTCAAGCAAAGTGATAACAACACCTTTTATTGATAGCTTGATTAAGGTGGTTGAATCATAAGGATATATTACCTCAACATCTTGGGGTAGGAATTTTTCTATTTTTTTAACTTCCTCTTTAACATTCTGCGCTGTTTCTAATGCATTAGCGCCGCTAGCAAGTATGACTGCCATTCCAGCTGCTGGTTTTCTTTTATAGCGGGCTACTCGATTATAATTTTCTAACCCAAGCTCAACTTTAGCAACATCTTTAAGATAAATTTGCGAGCCATTTTTATTAGCCCTAATAACTATATTTTGAAATTGTTCAACGGTTTTTAATCTTGATTGTGCGGTAATGGTGGCATTAATTTGCTGACCTTTTACTGAAGGCAGCCCTCCAAGCTGACCAGCGGCAACATCGCTGTTTTGTGACCTGATAGCATTTACGATATCTTGAGTAGTTAGTTTGAATCCAAATAATTTATGAGGATCAAGCCATATTCTCATAGCTTTTTGATTGCCAAAAACAGTAACGCTACCGACGCCATTAATACGAGATACATTATCTCGTAAATTACTAAATAAAAAATCATTTAAATCTTCCTCGCTAGTTTTACCGTCTTTGGAATATATTCCAATAATTAAAAGGAAATTATCATTAGATTTATTAACACGAACTCCTTGCTGTTGCACAAGTTGCGGCAGAAGTGGCAATGCCGCTTCAAGCTTATTTTGAACTTGAACTTGGGCAATATCTGGATTGGTTCCTGGTTCAAAATTTAAGGTTATTCTAGCGGATCCATCAGAGCTACTACTTGAGGAAAAATAGCGTAAACTATCAATACCATTGATGTTTTGTTCAATTATTTGCGTTACTGAATTTTCAATAGTTTGCGCTGACGCCCCCGGAAGAGAAGTTGAGATTGTAATGGCGGGCGATGCAATATTTGGATATAATTCTACTGGAATTTTAAAAAGAGAAAAAACGCCAGCCAACATCACAATTATTGATAAAACCCAAGCAAAAATTGGTCTTTTTATAAAAAATTCTGACATCTTATTAAATTGGTGTTACTTTGGTATTAGGTTTAATTTTAAATAAACCATTATTTATAATTCTCTCACCTTCTTCTAACCCTCTTTTAATGATCCAATCATTATTATATAAGTCATTAGCAATAATTTTTCTTGGAATAGCTATATTCTCATCATTAATCACAAAAACATTAAGATCACCATTTTGATCGCGACTGACAGCGCTTTGTGGAATTGTGATTGCCTCATATTCTTGCAAATGTAATTTAGCAGTAACAAATATTCCTGGTATTAGTTTTTCATTTTTATTTTCGAAGCGGGCCCTTAGAATAACTGTATCAGTTGCTTGATCAGCAAATGATTGGGTAAATTGCAAGATGCCGGATCCGTTATATTCCTTGCCGTCAATTAGCAAGCTAACTTTAATATTTTTATTATTATTGTTATTATTTCTATTTTTTATTGCCTCAGAGCTTGGCTGAGTAATATCGACATAAATTGGNCTAAGCTTGGTTATTGTNGCTANNGGAGTNTCNTGATTTTCGGTAACCAANGCACCAACAGTAAAATTTGTTCTACTAATNACTCCTGAAATTGGNGCTAGAACACTGGTCCTATTAATTTGTAGCCTGGCNGTNACAAGATTTGCTTTTGCAAGAGCTACTTCTGATAATACTTCCTCATATTCTTGCTTNCTAATNCCNTCTATATTAAGTAATTTANTAAATCTNTCAGCCTTTGCTTTNGCNGCANTAAGATTGGCTTCNGCCTGNTTAATATCTGCTTTTTGCACAGAGGATTCAATTTGATAAAGCTGTTTTCCAGATCTCACAAAGCTGCCTTCACGAAATGTTATTCTTTTAATTAGACCTGATATCTCTGGGCGAACCTCTGATGATTCATAGGCATTTACTCTGGCGGGCAGTTCTTTGGTGATGATTATATTCTTTTTGGCAGCAAATATAGTGTTAACTTCTGGAATCATATTCTCAAAAGGCTTTTTATTAGAGTCTTGTTCAAAAGCTTGCTGATTTGATTTAAAGTAGAGAAAAACTGCTATCAATAACGCAATAGCTGCGATTATTAGAGCGAGAATTTTTTTTTGATTTCTTGGCATGAATTTAAGATAATATTGATTTGCTTTGATTAAGGAAAGACAGTATAGAATTAAGAATCATTATAACAGCGTCTAGTTCCTTTTTATTTCTTCCTCAAGCGCTTTTGCAATATTAAACATATTTTCTTCATCAAATCTATTGGTCATTAATTGCATACCGATTGGCAAATTATTGTTATCAAAGCCGCAAGGTACCGAAATTGCTGGTAGTCCAGCAAGATTTGCGGGAATAGTAAATGCATCATTGAGATAAGTGCCCACAGGATTATCTCCTTCTTTTATATTGATTGGAAAAGCGGTATTTGGAGTAGTTGGAGTAAGTATGGCATCAACCTTGGCAAAAGCTTCTTTAAAATCTTGAGCGATTAATCTTCTATATTTTAGAGCCTTTTTATAATAAGCATCATAAAACTCTGCTGACAAAACATAGGTTCCGGTAAATATACGGCGCTTCACCTCTTTACCAAATCCTAAAGAGCGACTTTTTTTATAAAGATCCTCAAGTGAGATATTTTTTTCATCACATCTAAAGCCATAACGAATTCCATCATAACGAGCAAGATTTGATGAGCATTCAGCTGAAGCAATAATGTAGTAAACTTCAGGAGCATATTGCGTGTGAGGTAGTGATATTTCAACAATATAAGCACCTCTTTCTTGAAGAAGTTTGATTGATTTTTCTTTTACATTATTTATCTCAAAAGGCATATTGGGCAACTGATATTCCTTGGCTATACCAATTTTTTTGCCCTTGATATCAGAATTTAATAAACTGTTAAAGTCGGGAACATTCTTGTCGCAAGATGTAGAATCTTTTTTATCATAACCAGAAGCAACTTTTAGCAATAAAGCGGCATCGTAAACATTTTTAGCAAAAAATCCAGCTTGATCTAATGAGCTCGCAAAGGCAATCATACCATATCTTGAACAGCGGCCATAAGTTGGTTTTACTCCTACAGTATTAGTAAAAGATGCGGGTTGTCGCACTGATCCTCCTGTATCAGAGCCAGTTGCACCAGCGCATAGATTTGCAGCTACCGCCGCTGCCGATCCACCCGAAGAGCCACCCGGGACTAAATCTTCCTCAGAGTTTTTTCTTTTGTAAGGATTAATCACGGGGCCAAAATAGCTATTAGTATTTCCTGAGCCCATGGCAAATTCATCCATGTTTAACTTTCCTATATTAACAGCCCCAGCTTGAAAAAGATTACTGGTAACTGTTGATTCATAAGGTGGAATAAAATTTTCTAGCATCTTAGAAGCCGCGGTAGTGCGGATATTTTTAGTGCAAAATAAATCTTTGATACCAAGAGGAATTCCCTCAAGTTCGCCAGCTTGATTATCAAGAATTTTTTGATCAGAAATTTTAGACATTTCGAGTGCTATATCAAAACATTCAGTAATATAGGCGTTTATTCTACGATTATTTTCAATGTTTTTAATATAATCTTGAGTTAACTCAACGGCGCTAAAATCTTTGTTTTTAAGACCATTTACAGATTCTTGAATGGTTAATTTTGTTAATTCTGTCATTAATTACCTCGAGCTTTTTGAATTGCTAGCAGCAACTCTTTTTTTGTTAATAATTCACTGGTTAAAATGCCATTCTTAGCATTGGGGCCATAGATTGCATTGAACGGGATAGCATAACGATTATTTTTTGCTAAATATTCCATTACCTTAGAGTTTGGTCTTGTGATATCAGCCTGCATAGCCATTATATCATCTTTTTGTAGCTCTTTTATTATTTCTGAGTTTTCTAAAACTCTAATTTTATTGATTTTGCAAGTTACGCACCAATCAGCCGTAACATCAATCACCACCACCTTACCTTGAGATATATAGCCTTTAATTTCATCTTCAACAAAATTCTGCCAAATCGAATTATATTGAGCAACTCTTATATCCTTATCTTTCTTTAGTAAGAACGGCACAGTAAAAAGACTAGTGATAAAGACTGTGATAAGAATGTATTTTATTTTATTAGACTTAATTCTTAGGCAGCCAACCATTGCTACAGTGATAAAGCTTACAAGATATGCCGGAAGATTACCAATTATGCCAATTAAAACATAAACCAACCAAATGATAGTCGCCATTAAAAAGCCAGACATTACCTGCTTAAATACCTCCATCCATTTGCCAGGCTTTGGCAATAAATAAACTAATTTTGGCGCAAATAATAGAATTATATAAGGCAGCGAGAAGCCAAGGCCAATGGCAAAAAACATTAAAATTATAACAATATAATCCTGCACTAAGGCAAATGATATTGCTGATCCTAAAAATGGGGCTGAACAAGGTGTTGCAAGAAGAACAGCTAATATTCCAGAAAGATAATTAGTGATAAAAATTTTCTTTTTTCGTTCATTTTTCGTGACTTTTTTATTGATTATATTGGTTAAATTTTGGCCAATATTTACTTCATAAATTCCCAAAAGATTGGCTGTAAAAAATACTAAAATTATAATGAGGAAAATTAAGAAATAAGGGTTTTGAAATTGCAAGCCCCAGCCCAAGCTATTGCCAGTAGCTTTTATTATTATAGCCAATACAGCAAAAATCACAAAGCATGATAATATCCCCATGATTGTTGCAAAAAAGGCGTATCGTATCTTAGTAACCGTGGCAGTTGATTTTTTTATTATTGATAAAAGCTTGATAGATAAAACTGGCAAAACGCAAGGCATAATATTTAGAATTGCACCTCCAATTACCGCTATTACCATCATAAATAACAAGCCATGTTTTTGGGGTGATTTAGATTTTGATGTTTTTATTATTTTTTCTCCAACCAGCTCTTTGGGATGAAATTTGTCAATCTTTGTTAAAGCCTCAATATCAATATCTTGACCAAGGTTGATGATAAATTCTTTACTAACGGGAATACAAATTTCTTTACATAAGCCGTAATTTACTGTGAAACTAATTTTTTGATTCTTCTGTGCCTGAGAAAAATTAAGGTTGATAGGAATTATAACATTATTTTTATAAACAGAATATTTATATATAACATCGCCAAAATCTTCTTCAATCATTGTTGATTGTGGCCAAAAAATCTGATGCTTCTGATAATTAGTGCTTTGTGAAAAATCAAATTTAGGCTCAATTCCTATATCGCCAGAGTCTTTTCCATATATTTTCCAACCACTTTTAAGTTTAAATTCAACACCAATTACTGGCTTTGTGTAATCTATTTTTTGTGTTAAGCTATTTTTATAATAGCTAGCAAGAACTCTTATTGAGGATGAGTTGTTAATTTCTTTTTGCCAATTTGAAATCGCGGCATTAGAATAGTTGGTGAAGATAAAAAGTTGAAAAATGAACGCTAAGGCTATTTTTTTCATAATTCTTTTTTCTTAAAAATTAAATTGAAATAAAGAGGGTTAGTAATAATAAATTGTCTGTAGCTTGCAATTTTTAGCAAGTAAAAGATAAAATCAATTAAAATCAATGATAGAAGAAAGCAGAATGTCGGGATCAAATTATGAAATCTTACGCGTAAAGTCAAAAGAAGTATCTTGTTTTGGCAATGATAAGAAATCTTCTCACCCCTTGGTTTACCTGAATATGGGGCAGAAAGATTTTGTTATTTGTCCTTATTGCAGTAAGTTTTTTACGATTAAACAAAGTGTTGATAATGATTTGTTGCGCAATATGGTAAATGATAGTAAATAATATAATTTTGAATTATGAATAACCAAAATACGGCAATTATTGGTTTGCAATGGGGCGATGAAGGTAAAGGCAAGATTGTTGATTATCTAGCTGATAAATTTAATTCAGTGGTAAGATTTCAGGGTGGCAATAATGCGGGACACACCATCAAGGTTGACGACAAAACTTATAAATTAAGTTTGCTACCTTCTGGCGTGGTACAGGGTAAGTTTTCTGTGATTGGTAGCGGTGTGGTTGTTGATCCTGTAGCCCTTTTTAAAGAGATTGATAGCGTTAAGAAGCAGGGTGTTGATATAAATCCCAATAATTTTGCCATTGCTGACAATGTATGTCTGATATTGTCAGTTCATTTGGAGCTTGATAAATTGCTAGAAGAGCAAAAGGGTATTAATAAAATTGGCACAACATGTCGTGGTATTGGTCCAGCCTATGAAGATCAGGTTGGTCGCAGAGCAATACATTTATCGGATTTATCGGATGAGAAAATACTAAATAGTAGATTAGAAAATTTATTATTTTTTCATAATTT
>JGI20156J14371_10002854_pt1 | contig 13277 bp, 6 predicted proteins | sample COG_06_FD_14371 | JGI IMG/M metagenome (IMG submission 14371)
ATGGCAATTAATTTACCTCCATTTGAAACCCAATTTTTAATTTTAGTGTCATATTCAGAATTTGCACTATAAAATCCACTCGCAAGAATAAGTACATCTATAGATGAAAGATCAACTTGGTTAAATGTATCATAGTTTAAGTGNGTTAAAGGATATTTTAATGTTTTTTCGAAAAAATGCCAAATTGCACCATAGTTTAATGATGATATACCATCACCAGCTAAAGTAGCAACTTTTTTATCNAACAATAATTTCACATCTGATGAACCTAAATCTGGCCCATTCTCAGAAATCCCAGACATAATNGCATGAGTTTTTCTTTCGTGTAAATTACTGATTTCAATAATTGAAGAATGAAAATCATTTTTATTTTGATCCCTTTTCAGTAGTATTATTGAGCCTGGATTAAATTTTTTGCCATTGGTTGTGATTTCTTTTAAATTATACCTAACATTAAAATCATTTATTAATAAACTTGAAAGAAATTCTGCATCTTTTAAAGAAGACCATTCAAATATATATCCGATAGAATTTGAATTAATTTCATTCAATTTAAAATTTGATATTTTATCTACGGTTTCAACTTTAACATCTACTACTGAGGCTTCTAGACCATAAGCATACGGCAAGCTCCAAGCTGTTATGTCATAAGTCAATGGATCCGATAATTTAGTTTTTTGTTCAAAAAGAATTTCTACTAGCTTCCCTTTAGGTTGATTAGCGCTTACGATCAAATCATTTTTATCTATATCTATTTTAATTTCTTTATTTGCAGAATAATTGTAACCTTTAACTTTGTTGTTATTTTTAGAATATCCATAGATAATTTCATGTTGATCTAATAAGTTCGTTAAACTTTTGATTTTATCTTTATTCCCTTTTAAAACATAACTAATTTTACTGTTATTATTCGATTTGAAAAATTCTTTAAACTCAATGTTCAATCTTCTTGCATTTATTGAAGATATTTCTACTGTAGATAATCCTGTAGTTGTATGGTGGTTAATTCGATCTATTAGTGAAACAACCTCATTTTCTGAGTTTAAAACACCTAATCCAGCGTCACCACCCCCAGCTTGTTCATAAGTCATTCCAATTGCACCTAAAAAAGTTGGATATGTGTCACCATAACTTGGGTATAGTAAATCAAAAGTTTCTTTTGTAAAGTAGAGCCATCCATTTTTATCAAAATATTTTGCATGATTATCACCAATTTCTATTTGAAACTCTCTTTGCCAATTAGTTATTTGCTCGTGCAAAGGTTCAGCAGCTGGTGCAAAATAATATGGTTCATCTATTCCTTGTTCATGAAAATCTACATGAATATGTGGAAGCCATTTATTATATATTTTTATTCTGTCTCTAGATTCCTTTTGAGTTAACCAAGCCCAATCACGATTTAAATCAAATAAATAGTGATTTGCTCTTCCGCCTGGCCATGGTTCGTTATGCTCTCTTGCGTCTAAATCTGTATTTAAAGGATAAGTCACATTTTGGTTGTACCAATTTGCGTATCGGTCTCTTCCATCTGGATTGATACATGGATCTAAAATTACTAATGTATTCTCTAACCAATCACTATTTTCTGTTACTAACATATATAATGTTTTCATAGCTGCCTCGGTACTTGAAGACTCATTTCCATGAACATTATAGCTTAGCCAGACAATGGCAGTACTATCGTAGTTATCATCTTTAATTCCATCCATCCCAGCATTGTTTAAATTGTTGTTTCTAATTTTTTCTAGATTTTTAATATTATTTTCAGATGAAATGTATGTTATATACAAAGGCCTTCTCTCATTACTTTCTCCGTATTTTTCAAGAACAACTTTACTAGGAAACTCTGAACTAACATGCTTAAAATAGTCAACTACTTGATTGTGTCTAGAAAACTGAGTACCAAGCTCGTAACCTAAAAATTCAGAGGGAGATTTTATGTTTTGAGAATATATTGTTGTAAATGTTAGAACAGCTGTAATTAAAAATAGATTTATATTTTTCATATTTGTGATGTTAGGGATGGAGTGTTAATTGATATAAAGAAAACTAATTAATTATACATTTGCAATTATAATATTAAACTATATTATATTTACTACCTAATACGATTTAATGTCGAATAAGCACATAACATATAAAGATACTAATTATTTCAATTCACTATTTTGTGATTATATTGACAATTCTCAAAATATAAAAAACCTGTATAATAACCGACCCACTATTGAAAGTTTTAAAAATCAGATAATTTCAAAAAAAGCAAGTTTTAAAATTGAAAACAGATTAATATTAAAGAATATTTTAAAAAAGCAATATGCAAATATTAACATTTCTAAAGATTTAAAACAGACAATTGATTCAATAGAAAATACAAATACATTTACTGTTACAACAGGACATCAACTAAGTTTGTTCACAGGCCCTTTGTATTTCTTGTATAAAATTATTTCAACTATAAATTTATCTGAGGAATTAAATCTTAAATACCCTGATTTTAATTTTATTCCAATTTATTGGATGGCATCAGAAGATCATGATTTTGAAGAAATTAGAAGTTTTAATTACAAAAATGAAAATATTATTTGGAATTCAGATCAAAAAGGGGAGGTAGGTAAATTTTCAACCAGTAATTTAAAATCTACTTTAGACATATTTTCAAAACATTTACCAAAAAATATTAATTCAGAAAAAATTATTAACCTATTTAAAAACTCATATTTAAAATCTAACAATTTATCTGATGCTACCAGAAAACTAGTTTATGAAATTTTTAAAGATTATAGTTTAATTATTTTAGATCCTAATGAAAAGGAATTAAAAAAAATATTTTCATCTTCAATAATAAATGAATTAACTAATAAATTGATATTTAATAATTCAAAAGCTTCTATAAAAAGCTTAAAACAAAATAATTATAAAGTTCAGGTTAATCCACGTGAAATAAACTTATTTTATTTGTCAAATAATTACAGAAAAAGAATTATTCGTACTAATAATGGTTACTCTACTGATGATAACCTTTATTCTTGGACTGAAAGTGAAATTATTAGCGAGGTGAATATTAATCCTGAAAACTTTTCCCCTAATGTACTTTTAAGACCTCTTTATCAAGAATCAATTCTTCCAAATTTATGTTACATTGGAGGTGGTGCTGAAATATCATATTGGTTAGAGCTTAAGAATTGTTTTGACTCAATTAAACTAGATTTTCCGATTTTATTAAATAGGAATTCGGTTCTATTAGTTAGAAAAAAACAAATTGAAAAATTACATAAAATTAATACTAAAATTGAAGATTTATTTTTATCTCACGATAAGCTCATAACTAAAAAAATTAAATCATTTGCTAATCAAAAGTTTAATTTTAATGATCAAATTAATGTTTTGGAACAACAGTTTGATAAACTTAGAGAATTATCAAAAATTACTGATGTTAGCTTTTTGGGAGCTGTTAATGCTCAAGAAAAAAAACAACTTAAGGGATTAAAAAATTTAGAAAAAAGATTATTAAAAGCAAACAAAATAAAACACAAATCACATTTAGATAGGATTACTACTATCCAAGACGATCTGTTTCCTAATAAGTCATTACAGGAACGGTGTGTTAATTTTGCTGAATTTTATTGTCAGTTTGGAGATGATTTTATTAAAACTTTAAAAGAGAATATTGATCCATTAAACAATAAATTTTCAATCATAGAATTATAAAAAAAATCATTGATTTACTCAATTAATTTAAAATCTATTTCTATTTTTACACATGCAAAATAAGGTATTAATTTTAGATTTTGGTTCTCAGTATACACAGCTCATCGCAAGAAGAGTGAGAGAATTAAATATTTACTGTGAAATTTTTCCTTTTAATAAAATTCCCAAAGAATTAAATAATTATAGTTCTGTTATTTTATCCGGTAGTCCATTTTCAGTTCGTGACAAAAACTCTCCAAAACCTGATTTAATTTTTATATTAAATAATTTTCCAGTATTGGCTGTATGCTATGGTGCACAATTAATTGCCGAACAGTTTGGGGGATTAGTGGCAGCCTCTAATATTAGAGAATACGGAAGGGCTAACCTAAGCTATATTAACCAAGATGATTTGTTGTTTTCATCAATTAATATAGGTAGTCAAGTTTGGATGAGTCATAGTGATACAATCAAAGATCTTCCTGATAGTGCTAATTTATTAGCTAGTACAGATGATGTAAAAAATGCTGCCTATAAGATTAAAGATAAAAAAATATATGCTTTGCAATTTCATCCCGAAGTATATCATACTACTGATGGTAAAAAAATATTAGAAAATTTTCTCGTAAATATTTCAAATTTAAAACAAGATTGGACACCAGATTCTTTTGTAGATATGACTGTCGAGTCACTAAAATCAAAAATTGGAAACGATAAAGTAATTTTAGGACTTTCTGGTGGAGTTGACTCAACTGTGGCAGCTGTTTTACTACACAAGGCTATTGGAGATAATTTAAATTGTGTTTTTGTTAATAATGGTTTGCTTAGAAAAAATGAATTTCAAGATGTACTTAACCAATACCATGGAATGAACTTAAATGTTAAAGGGATAGATTATTCTGATGAGTTTTACAGCGCACTAAAAGGAATAGAAGATCCTGAGTTGAAAAGAAAAACTATTGGTAGAGTTTTTATTGAAGCATTTGATGATGAATCTAAAAAGATTTCCAATGCTAATTGGTTAGCACAAGGTACAATTTATCCAGATGTCATAGAGAGTATTTCTGCAACTGGAGGTCCATCAGCTACAATTAAAAGCCATCATAATGTTGGTGGACTACCGGATTTCATGAAATTAAGTGTAGTTGAACCACTAAAGTTGTTGTTTAAAGATGAAGTACGTAGAGTTGGTACATCATTAGGCATAGACCCTAAATTACTTGGTAGACATCCTTTTCCAGGACCCGGTTTAGGTATAAGAATACTTGGTGATATTACTAGAGAAAAAGTTAATATTTTACAAGAAGTTGATCATATTTTTATTGAAGGTCTAAAAGAATGGGATTTATATGATAAAGTATGGCAAGCTGGAGCAATGTTGCTCCCTGTCAATAGTGTAGGAGTTATGGGAGATGAAAGAACTTATGAGAAATGTGTAGTCTTAAGAGCTGTTGAAAGTACTGATGGGATGACTGCTGATTGGGTAGATCTACCATATAAATTCCTTCAACAAATTTCAAATAAAATTATTAATAGAGTTAAAGGAGTAAATCGGGTAGTTTACGATATAAGTTCCAAACCACCAGCAACAATTGAATGGGAGTAAATGCATAATAAAATCAAATTTTCTTTTCTTTTATTACTTTTTTGTGTGAATATTTCCTCACAAACATTTTACAAAGAAATTATTCAAACTAATCAAACGATTGATTCTTTTTGTTCTGATAATGCTATCTCTCTTTTTGATTTTTCGTCTTTAAATCCAAATATTTTAGAAACTAACCTTAAAGTTGGAGATGAAGTAATAATTCCAAAAAAACTTGATTTAATTTATGATGAAACTGATTTTATTTTACACAAAATAAAAAGGAAACAAACCTTAAATAAGATTGCTGACCTTTATGATGTAGATATAAATTTAATTAAAAAGTATAATGATTTAACCTCAGATAAATTGGATAAAGGTTCATTAATTAAAGTTCCTCTAGTTCCATTGGTAACAGGCTCAATTGAAATTCCAAATCGGGTTAAACATTATGTGGTTAAAGCAAAAGAAGGCAAATGGAGGGTTGCTTATAAGTACGGAATTACCATTGATCAATTAGAATTAATTAATCCTCAAATTGGAAACTTTTTAAAAGTATCAGAAAAAATACTTGTCCCTAACATTAATTTTGATAAACTCAATACAATTGATAAAAATTATGCTTACTACAAAGTGTTAGCCAAAGAAGGTTTTTATAGATTAAAAATAAAGTTAGGAGTTGAAGAAAAAATTATTAAGTCCTTAAATCCTGTTTTAATGACTAGTGAGTTAAAAGAAGGTATGATACTTAAATTACCTAAACTTATTGATCAAAATGAGAATTTAGATAAAGATCAAAAAATTAACTTAACAGATTTTAGCAAGAAAAAAATTGCTCTTTTGCTGCCTTTCGGGCTCAATAATATAAATTTTGATTCATTACAAATAGCAAAAAGTCAATTAACTAATGATAAGCTTTTAAATTTATCATTAGATTTTTATTTGGGGAGCTCTATAGCAGTTGACTCTATTGCTAGTTATGGAATCCCTGTACAGATGAATGTTTTTGACACTAATAATTCCTCTGAAGCTGATATTTATGAAATTGTAAATACTAATGATCTTAAAAATTATGACCTTGTGATTGGTCCCCTTACTGCTAAAGCATTTAACTATACATCAAAACTTTTAAAAAACGAACCTGTTTGGCTTGCTTCTCCTTTAAGTAAAGTTAATTATGCAGATAATGTTATAAATACAATCACAGAAGATGATATATTATTTGAAAGGATAGTATCTTTTGTAGAATCAGATACTACTTTAAATAAAAAATATATTATCTCTGATTCAGATAATCTAATTACAAGTAATAAACTTAAAGAAAGATTTAAAAATGCAACTCAGTTTTATTCAACAGTTAATGACTCTGGAGTCGATACAAAATCATTGGTTTTAGATGATTTAGATTCGACTTTTGTCGACAAAAAGAATATTATTTTCTTAGAAACTAAAGACCAGGGATTTGTTTCAAATGTGACTAGTATATTAAATTCATTTGTGAACGATACTGTTCAGATTTCTTTGTATACTACCTCCTCTAATAAAGCATTTTCAGGTAACAATATTTCTAATTATAATTTATCAAATTTAAATTTTCATTACCCTTCTGTTAACAAGCCATTAGATTTTAAATTATACTCCAGTTTTATTAAAAATTTTAGTAATATTTATAATTTCATACCTAATAAGTATGTTATTAGAGGCTATGATCTGGTGTTAGATCTTTTATTTAGGTTAAGTTCTGATGAAATTAATTTCAATGGATCTAATTTTATTGAGACAGAACATATTGAAAACAAATTTAAATATTTTAAAAACAAAGATAGTTTAGGTTATAGAAATCTATCTACATTTATCATTAAGTACGAAAATCTTGAATTAAAAGTTGTCGATTAATAATTTGTCTATTATTGACTTAAATTCAATCTAAATCCCTAAATTTGTTTGCGTTTATAACGCATAGATGCCATCTACTAAATATATATTTGTTACAGGAGGAGTTTCTTCATCATTAGGGAAGGGCATCATTGCCGCATCTCTTGCAAAATTACTTCAATCTCAAGGCTATTCTGTAACAATTCAAAAACTAGATCCATATATAAATATAGATCCCGGAACATTAAATCCATATGAACACGGAGAATGTTATGTTACTGATGATGGAGCTGAAACAGATTTAGATCTAGGTCATTATGAAAGGTTTTTAAACGTTCCTACTTCACAAGCAAATAATGTTACTACAGGTAAAATTTACAAGAGTGTTATTGAAAAGGAAAGAAAAGGTGATTTTTTGGGTAAAACAGTACAAGTAATTCCACATATTACAGACGAAATTAAACAAAGAATACAGTTTTTAGGAAATACAGGTGATTATGATATTATAATCACTGAAATTGGAGGGACTGTAGGAGATATTGAATCTCTTCCTTACATAGAGGCTTTAAGGCAAATGAAATGGGACCTAGGTCAATTTAATGTATTAGCTATTCACCTAACTTTAATTCCTTATTTATCTGCAGCAAAAGAATTAAAAACAAAGCCTACTCAACACAGCGTTAAGACTTTGATGGAAAGTGGAGTACAAGCAGATATTTTAGTCTGTAGAACTGAACATGAGATTGGAGATAACATTAAAGCTAAATTAGCTAGGTTTTGCAATGTTGATAAAGAATCTGTAATTCAATCTATAGATGCATCAACTATATATGATGTGCCAAATTTAATGTTAAATGAAGGTCTAGACAAGGTTGTGCTAAAAAAATTAAACTTAAAAAGCGAAAAACCAAATTTAGATGTTTGGAATGGTTTTTTAAAAAGGTATAAAAACCCCAANAGTAAAATAAAAATTGGNTTAATTGGTAAATATGTTGAGCTACAAGATTCATANAAATCTATATTAGAATCATTTATTCATGCTGGAGCTGAGAATGAAGTTGAAGTTAAAATTATTTCAATTCACTCAGAACATATCACTAAAGAAAACATTAACTCCAAACTTTGTTTACTAAATGGTGTATTAGTTGCACCGGGATTTGGAGAAAGGGGAATTGAAGGTAAAATTTTAGCAATTGAATATGTAAGAACAAATAAGATTCCTTTTTTTGGAATATGTTTAGGGATGCAAATGGCAGTCATAGAATTTGCAAGAAATGTTCTTAATCTTAAAGACTCTAATTCAACTGAAATGAATAAGAATGCAACTCATCCAGTGATAGATTTAATGCAGAGTCAAAAAAATGTTGTTAATATGGGAGGAACAATGCGTTTAGGGTCTTGGGAATGTGAATTAAAAGAATTATCAAATGTTAGAAGCATATATGATTCTAAAATCATTAAGGAAAGACACAGGCACAGGTATGAATTTAATAACGATTACTTAGATCAATTTGAATCGAATGGACTAATTGCATCTGGAATTAATTCGAAGACAGATTTAGTAGAAATTGTTGAATTAAACAATCATCCATGGTTTATAGGTGTACAATTTCATCCTGAATATAAAAGTACAGTAATAATCCTCATCCGTTGTTTATTTCTTTTGTTCAGGCAGGATTAAAACATAGTAAAGAAAATTAGTTATGATAGAAAAAAATAATGATAACAATGCACTTGTTGGTTTTACCTTAATGGGAGCTATTATGCTATTTTGGCTTTGGCTTCAGCCACCTGTTGACGAATATGCAGTTGAAACATCTTCTGTAGATCAATCAGAGTATGTTGATGTTATAAAAGACTCTGATAAACCCGTAGATTTAAAAAAGAGTTTATTAACAAATATTAGTTCTGAAAATAACTTCAACAACAATATTGCATCTGAAGATGCTACAATCAATTTTGAAAATGATTTAATTTATATTGAAATTAATAATAAAGGAGGTTTCATTTCCTCACTTTATCTTAAAAATTTTAATAATCATTTAGAAAATCCAATTTACTTAATAAATGAAGAAAACTCTGTTTTTAATTTAAATTTCAAAACAGTAAATAACACATCTGTAAATACTAAAAACCAATTCTTTACTTCTTCAGAATATGAAAATAATGATAATAAAGTTATAGTCATGAAATTAATAATTTCTGAAAATCAGTTTCTTGAATATAAATACATAATTAAGCCTGACGATTATATGATAGACTTTTCTATTAGTTCAAAAGGATTGAGTAATGTAATTAATACGCAAGATGATTATGACTTGACTTGGGATTATAAATCACTAAGAAATTCAAAAAGTATTGAATATGAAAATAGATATTCCAGATTAACTTATGAGTACGAAACAGATAAAGTAGATAAATTAGGCCAATCAGGTGATGATGAGGAAACTATTTCAGATTTAAATTGGTTTTCATACAGACAACATTTTTTTAGTGCCATATTTTTATCACCTAAACCATTAAATAATGTAAAGTTATCACAAATCAATATGGTTGTTGATCAAGATGTTGATACAACTTATACCAAAAATTATATTGCAAATTTTCCTTTGAAGTATAATAATAACAATGAATTTGATGAAAAGTTCAACCTATATTTTGGCCCCACTGATAGTAAAATACTATCATCTTATGATAAAAATATAGAAAGTTCAATTCCTTTTGGATGGGGTATCTTTGGGTATATAAATAAGTCAATTTTTATTCCTTTATTTAGCTTTTTAAGCTCCCATTTTCCTTACGGAATTGCAATTATTATTATGACAATCTTAGTTAGATTAGTGTTGTCACCTGTTTTGTATAAATCTTATCTGTCGCAGGCTAAGATGAAAATTTTAAAACCAGAAATAGCTGAAATATCATTAAAATACAAAGATAATGCTATGAAGAAGCAGCAAGAGACCATGGCATTATACAATAAGGCTGGTGCAAATCCAATGAGCGGATGTATTCCAGCTCTTATTCAAATCCCTGTTTTCTATGCTTTATTTATGTTTTTCCCAACAGCTTTTGATTTAAGAAGAAAAAGTTTTCTATGGGCTGATGATTTATCTTCATATGATAATATATTAGATTTACCGTTTAGGATTCCGTTGTACGGAGATCATGTTAGCCTGTTTCCAATTTTAGCTGGAATAGCTATATTTTTCTATATGAAAATGACTACAGGTCAGAACATGGCTTCTCAGCAACCTACTCAAGAAGGTATGCCTGATATGGCTAAAATGATGAAGATTATGATTTATGCATCACCAATCTTTTTAGCAGTATTCTTTAATAACTATGCTAGTGGATTGAGTTTATATTATTTTATTTCTAACTTAATTACTATTGCTATTATGTTAGTTATCAAACATTATATATTAGACGAAAAAAAGATTCATGCTCAGATACAAGTTAATAAAGCCAAACCTCAAAAAAAACCTAACCGTTTTCAAAAGAAAATGAAAGAATTGATGGAAGAGGCTGAAAAGCAAAAGAATTCTCAAAAGAAATAGTAATTTTTTCTTACAGTTTAAAGCTGTATTATTTGTAAATTAAACTTATGCAAAAAGTTGTTGTTGGACTTTCTGGAGGGGTTGACTCTAGCGTAGCCGCTTATTTATTAAAAAAGCAAGGTTATGATGTTATAGGCTTATTTATGAAAAATTGGCATGACGATACTGTTACAATTTCTAATGAGTGCCCATGGTTAGAAGATAGTAATGATGCAATGATAGTAGCCGAAAAATTAAATATTCCTTTTCAAACTATCGACCTAAGTAATGAGTACAATGAAAAAATCATTGAATACATGTTTAATGAGTATAAAAATGGCAGAACTCCAAACCCAGATATTCTTTGCAATAGAGAAATTAAATTTGATGTATTTTTAAAAATAGCTAAGAGTATTGGTGCTGATTTAGTTGCAACTGGACATTATTGTAAGAAAGAATCAGAAATAATTAATAATAAAAATATATTTAAATTAGTTAATGCTAAAGATGTAGTAAAAGATCAGTCATATTTTTTGTGTCAATTATCTCAAGAGCAGTTATCGAATACGTTATTTCCCCTAGGTGACTTAACTAAAAAAGAAGTTAGAGAGATTGCCTCCAAATTAGATTTAATAACTGCTAACAAAAAAGATTCTCAAGGTTTATGTTTTATTGGTAAAGTTAAATTACCAGATTTTTTAAAGCAAAAATTAAAACCTAAAACAGGGAAAATTATTGAAGTAAAAAGAGATAGTTCTAAATACCTCGCAACTGAGTTTATAAATAATGACATTGAAACCTCATCTTCAGCTATTTTATATGTTGAATCCGATGGCAAGTTTATAGGTAATCATCAAGGAGCATATTATTTTACAAAAGGTCAAAGAAAAGGGTTAGGAGTTGGAGGTTATGAAAAACCATTATTTGTAATTGATACAGATGTTGAAAAAAACATAGTGTATGTAGGTGAAGGTAGTGATCACCCTGGTTTACTTAGGAATAGATTGTTTATTGATAAATCAGATGAACATTGGTTAAGATCCGATTTATCAATCAAAATTGGCGAAACAATGAATGTTAAAGCAAGAATTAGATATAGACAATCTCTTCAGAATGCTATTCTAATTAAGACACATCAGGGACTATATGTAGAATTTGAAACTCCACAATCTGCAATTACTGAAGGTCAATTTGTTGCCTGGTATTCAAATAAAGAATTGCTTGGCTCTGGGGTAATTTCTTAATATTATGAAGTATTTACTAATTTATGTGTTTTTTTATATTCTAACATAATTCTTTGTCAACAAGAATATGCTTGGGTTTATTTTAAAGACAAAAAGAATGTTGAATATCTCATTAATAATCCAGAATTAATTTTAACTGAATATTCAATTCTAAAAAAACAATCTAAAGGAATTACAATTGATTATGACGATGTTCCAATTAATCGAGATTATTTAGAGATAATTGAAGGTATTGACAATATTTTAATTTTAGCTAAATCTAAGTGGTTAAATTGTATATATGTTGAAGCAGATTTAGATTTGTTATACGATTTAAATGATTTAAGTTTTGTAGATAATGTATTATTTGCTAATAAATCTCTAAATCCAAATAAAAATACAAATCATGAAAATATAGATGACTATCCTTTATTTGATAAAACTATTGATTACGGATCAACACAAAATCAAATTGAGATGTTAAACTTAGATTTTTTACACGACAATGAATTTACAGGAAATGGAATTAATATGGCAGTTATCGATGCTGGTTTTGTAAATGTAAATTCTATGAGTTCTTTCTCAAGATTACGAGACTCTGATAAAATTTTGTACACCTATGATTTTGTTTTGAATACTGAAAATATTTATCAATATCAAGGTAATTCTCATGGTACTAAAGTTTTAAGTACTATTGCAGGATTTATACAAGACGAATTTGTTGGAACAGCACCAGATGCTTCTTTTTATCTTTTTCGTACTGAAGATGTTTCCTCAGAAACGCCTGTTGAAGAATCTTATTGGGTTGAGGCTGTAGAGGTTGCTGATAGTTTAGGGGTAGATATAATAAATACTTCTCTTGGTTATAAAGGATATGATAATTCAGATTATAGTCATACTCAACTAGATTTAAACGGTCACACAACATTTATTACAAGAGGAGCAAATATTGCCTCTAAAAAAGGTATTTTACTAGTTAATTCTGCTGGAAACTCGTCAACAAATGGTATTATTGCACCTGCAGATTCACAAGGAGTGTTATCTATTGGAGCTGTAGATTCTGAGGGAGTTTATGCTTCATTCAGCTCTCAAGGCAGTGATATTCAACCAAGCATTAAACCAGATGTAGTCGCGCAAGGCTATCAAAGTAAAGTAATAAATATATACGATCAAATAGTAAGTAATAGTGGTACTTCATTTAGTTCTCCAATTATGGCAGGTGCTATTGCTTGTTTTATGCAAGCCTATCCTAGATTATCAGCAAATGAAATAATGAATTTAATCAGAGAGTCTTCTTCTCAATTTAACAATCCAGATTATCAATTAGGCTATGGTATTCCGAATTTACATAATGCATATGAATTAGCT
>JGI20156J14371_10002859_pt1 | contig 13265 bp, 13 predicted proteins | sample COG_06_FD_14371 | JGI IMG/M metagenome (IMG submission 14371)
TATCGCAGCTAAGCAGATCATCAGCAGTCGCCAGAGCAGCATGAAGCTGAAAAAATTCTAAAAAAATTTAAATTTTAGAATTGGTTTACACAGTTAAGTTGAAAGTCTCGATGATTTATAGGCGGCTTGCCGATTTCTTGTTATTTTTGCGAATTGGCTTTGTTAACTTTCTGGACTTCCTTATCAATTTCCTCCTCACTCAAATCGGGTCGTATATCTTTAATATTTGGCACTTTGTGCTCATTGCCTTCCATATCAACAATCACCGTAAAATCATCTTCTAGCTTGCTTTTTTCAAGAGCTATGCCTTCATGAAATTCTTGTTTTAAATCTTCAACTCCTAAATCATCTGAAATTTCTGCCAAAGAGTCCTTGAATGATCGCAACATTTTTTTGCCTCGATAAATCATTCTGCCGCAAAATCTTACAATTTCTGGTAAATCTTGTGGCTTAACAAAAAGTAAAGCTATAATAAGAAAAACAATTAATTCAAAAAAAGAAATTCCAAACATTTTTCAAAACCAAAACTTGTTATTTTTCTTGGAGCCGCCTTCAAGAAAAATAATTACACTTAATCCCTAAAAATCTCCGCAGGAAATTTTTAATTAAAGAAATTTTTAATTAACTACCCAAATCTACCTGTGATATAATCCTGTGTTTTTTGATTTTTGGGATTGGTAAATATGATGTCAGTTTTGTCATATTCTTCAATTTTGCCCATATTAAAAAAAGCTGTCATGTTTGAAACTCTTGCCGCTTGCTGCATTGAGTGCGTAACAATAATAATAGTAAAATTTTGCTTTAAATCATCAATTAGCTCTTCAATTTTTGCTGTGGCAATTGGATCAAGAGCTGAGCAGGGCTCATCCATTAGAATTACTTGCGGCTCAATAGCAATTGTGCGGGCTATGCATAATCTTTGTTGCTGACCACCTGAAAGCGAAGTGGCTTGGTCATTTAGTCGATCCTTTACCTCGCTAAATAAGCCAGCTTTGGTTAGGCTTTTTTCAACAATGGCATCAAGTTCAGATTTGTTATTAAAAAGACCGTGGATTCTTGGGCCGTAAGCAACATTTTCATATATTGTTTTGGGAAAAGGGTTGGGCTTTTGAAAAACCATGCCAACTGAAGCTCTAAGGAGCACTAAATCCAGATTATTATCATAAATATTTTCACCATCTAGTAAAATTTGGCCATTGATTTTGCATCCAGCTATGGTGTCGTTCATGCGGTTAATGCAGCGTAAAAATGATGATTTACCGCAGCCGGAAGGGCCGATGAGAGAAGTGACGGTATTTTTTTTGAAATCCAAATTAATATCAAACAAAGCTTGCTTTGCTTGATAAAAGAGATTTATTTTTTTAGCTGAAATTTTATTTGTCATTTTTGCCTTTTCGCTTTCTTTTGAGCTTTGTTATTAATTTTTACGATTATGAATTTTAAAAAAATCTTTCCCAGATCGCTTTATAAAAGATTTATCCTGATAATAGCCATACCAATTATTATAATTCAACTAGTATCAATTTATGTATTTTATTATACTCACCTCGATGTTATCAGCAAGTATATGGCGCGAACTAGTGCCGAACAAATTGATTTTATAGTCAAAAACTTCGATAATAAGGATTATTTAGAAGTTCTACAAAATTTTGACCGATTTAGCAGCGTCAATATTTTAAAGAGCGATTTAGTAGAGTCAAAATTACTCGATAGAATAGGTGGTCAAGAAATGCTTGATCCATTTTTTCAATTTAAATCAGAGCTAAGGTCGCGAAATATTAATGTATATAATTTCACCATTGATAATGAGTCAAAATCCATTTCTTTTTTAACGACCACTGAAAATAAAATTATCAAATTACAACTGCCAATTAAAAGCATGGTGCCAGCACGAGCTAATATTTTTATATTTTGGCTAATATTTACTTCATCAATTGCCTTAATAATTTCAATAATTTTTCTTAAAAACCAAATTAAATCTCTGCATAATCTCAAGGATATTGCTGAAAAGTTCGGGCGCGGCCAAGATGTTGATGATATTAAGCCTGGTGGCTCAGAAGAGATTAGGTCGTTAGCTTTATCTTTTATTGGTATGAAAAATAGGATAGTTAGACAGATGTCGCAAAGAACAGATATGCTTTCTGCTGTATCTCATGATTTAAGAACTCCACTTACTAGAATGAAGTTGCAACTAGAATTGATGCCAAAAACAGAAGATGTTGAGGAACTAAAAAAAGATATTTCTGATATGGAAGATTTGATTGATGAATATTTGGAATTTACTAGATCGGATGAAAAAGAAAGGCCAAAAAAGATTAATATTGTAGATTTTCTAAAAAATGATATTGAAAAATATTATAATAAAACAGGCAATAAAATTAAATCTAAAATCACAATTGACGATAAGCTTAAGATATATATCAAGAAAATTGCCCTTAAAAGATCGTTAATAAATCTATTGGATAATGCCTTTAAATATGGCGACGGAGTTGTTGAGTTTAGTGCTAATAAAAGTTACAGTAATTTAATTATAAATATTGATGATGATGGTCCAGGAATAAATGTTAGCGAAAGGAAAAATGTTTTAAAGCCATTTTATCGAGTTGACAATGCGCGCAATCTTGACAAAGATTTGTCTGATAATTATAAATCGAAAGGATCTGGATTGGGGCTAGCGATTGTCAATGATACAATATCATCTCATGGCGGCCGTATTAAGCTATCTAAATCACATTTAGGTGGATTAAAAGTTACACTCTATATCCCATTATAAACTTACTTAATTAATTATGAAAATCACTGTTATTGGTTCGGGTTATGTTGGCCTGGTCTCGGGAATTTGTCTAGCAAAAATAGGGCATGAAGTTACTTGTCTTGATAATGATAAGGATAAAATTTATCAACTCAGCCAAGGTGAGATTCCAATTTTTGAGCCAGGCCTAAAAGATCTTTTGGGCGAAGTTGTTGCAAAAAATAGGATAAAATTTAGCGTCAATCTGATTGATTCAATCAAAGATTCAAAGGCAATTTTTATTGCCGTAGGAACGCCGCAAGAAGAAGATGGAAGTGCGGATTTAAAATATGTTTTGCAAGTTGCCAAGGATTTGGCACAAAATATCAATGATGACAAAGTAATCATTACCAAATCTACCGTGCCAGCTGGCACTGGTAAAAAAATTCAAGAAATATTCTTGCAAATAAATGCACAAACAAAAGTTAGCATAGCTTCAAACCCAGAATTCTTGCGTGAAGGTTTCGCCATTGATGATTTTATGAATCCTGATCGCATTGTTGTTGGAGTTGAAGATGAAAAGGCTAAGGAGGTTTTAGAGGAGATATATCAATATTTCTCTCAAGAAAAATTAGTATTTTGCGATATAATTACTGCAGAACTGATAAAATACGCCTCTAACTCGTTTCTTGCTACAAAGATTGCCTTTATTAACGAAATGGCCGATCTTTGTGAAATTGTTGGTGGCGACATCAGGCAGCTATCATATGCTATGGGACTTGATTCCAGAATAGGCAATAAATTCTTAAATCCAGGGCCAGGATTTGGTGGATCTTGTTTCCCCAAAGATATTTTGGCAATTTTAAATGTGTCACAAAAAAACAATGTCCACCTTTCACTTATAGAATCGGTTATAGCTTCAAATAAGGCTAGGATTAATAAAATGGTGGCCAAGATTAAAAAGGCCTTAAATGGCGATGTGGTTGATAAAAAAATTGCCTTACTTGGCTTAGCTTTTAAAGCTAATACAGATGATATTAGATACTCCCCTGCAATTATAATTGCTAAAAAACTATTGGAAAACAGAGCTACAATACAAGCTCATGATCCGCAAGCCATTACAAATAGTAAAAAAGAATTAAATGGTTTTAAAAATATAGAATATTTTAATGATTATTATCAGGCCATTAAAGATTGCGACCTTATCGTTATTGCCACTGAATGGGATCAATATAAAGAGTTAGATTTTGATAAAATAAAGCAGCTGACTAAATGCAGGGTTGTAGTTGATTTAAGAAATCTACTAACTTATAGCCAAAGAAGAGATCGTGAATTTACTATGGTATCAATAGGTAAATAATACCATTTTATACCAAAAACCATTTTTAAAATATTTTGCCAAAGATTTAATTAAAGATGGATTTTGGTACTAGATTTTTAATATTAATTGATAATTTTTAATAAAATATTTTCTAGTCGTTTTTGTAGTATATCTAGCGAATATTTGTCTTTTAATTCTCTGTAGGCATTTTTTGTCATAATATTATAAGTATCTGGTCTCTCAGTCGCTAGAATAATTTTATCAGCTAAATCTGATGGATTTTCATTTTTAAATAAAAGTCCACTTTCTTGATCTTTAATCAATTGCTTTCCTCCATCGGTATCGGATGAAATGACAAGAGTTGAATATAAAAATGCTTCTAACATCACCATGCCAAAAGCTTCATGGCGAGATGGAGCGCAAAATAAATCAACATCTGTGAAAAAGGTTTTTTTATCCACAATTTTGCCAATAAATTGACATTTTTCTTTTATGCCCGCATCTAGGGTCATCTTTTTTATATCTTGCCATCTCAGCCCCTCACTTGTTTCAAAGCCACCTAATTTTAGCCTAAAATCGACACCTCTTTCATTTATTATCTTGGCAGCTTTAATTAGAATATCGAAGCCCTTATTATAATCCAGCCTTCCATATAGGCCGATTTTTACTATTGGGGAGAGTTTTTTAGATTTAAACTTCTCACTAACCTCAATTGCATTTGATAAAACAAATGATTTTTTACTTGGAAAGCCACATTTAACTAATGCATCATTAATTTCTTGATTGACGCTGATGACATAGTCACATTTCATAGATTTTTTGTAGCTCATCGAGTGGTTGATGGCAATAGATTTGGCTTTGATAAAATATTTTAAATAACCCGCCATAATCATTGATCGCGGAGAGTGACAAATTATAACATCGGGCTTTATTTTGTAGCAAATATACAAAAGATGAAAGCAATCTAATATGGGTGATATATTTTTAAGCTTAAAGATTTTGCTTGCTTGGTAATTGCAATATTTATTGTTTGAGATAGCTAAAAATAATTCATGACCATCATCAATTAAGCACTTATTATAATTGCAAAAAACGCTATCAACGCCACCGGTAGTTTGAGAAAAAATTGTATTTAATATTTTCATAAATTGTAAGTCTTCTAAATTATAAATCTCATAAACGCGCAAATCATGTCTATCCCGATTATTTTCTGTCATTATGGCAATGGCAAATATTTGAAGTATTCTATGGAGTGCGTTAAGTTGTCAAATCCAAATAAAGAAATTTATTTGTTGGGCGATAAAAGTAACGAATATCTTGCTAAAAAACTCTCTATAAATCACATAGAATTTTCACGCTATGATTATGGTGATGAGATCACTAAATTTGAAAGTCGCTATAAATTGATATGCGGGACTGGATTTGATAGGGTAAAAAATGGACAGGATTGGTTTGCTTTGCTTTTAAAAGACGGTTTCTGGTTTATAATTTTATAGCAGAGAGTGATATTGATAAATTTTGGCATTTTGACTCAGATAATATGATATTAGATGATTTATCCAAGCATGAATATAAGTTTAAAAAATATCAATGCACTGAACAGTGTCTTGCAGGTTGCCTAAATGGCTTAGTTAACAGTTCTGAGCTAGTGAAGAATTATTTATATAAAATTAATGAAGTTTTCCATCGCCAAGACTATATTGATAGCCTTGATTTTGGTAATACAAATCACCATTTCAATGAAATGACTGTTTATCAAATATATCGCGACGAGGCCAATATAAAATCTATACCTCTGTCTAAAACAATCGACGAGGAGTTTTTTGACGATCTATTATGCAAAAGTCAGGGATTTGTTGTTGAAAACTTACCTTATGGAGAGGATTTAAAAAGAGTTTATGTGGCAAATGATGGCAGATTTTTTTGTCAAAGAAAAAGAGATAAAAAGCTTATTAGGGTAATAAGTATCAATTTAAGCTGGATGCCAATATACATATATAAAGCAATATTGGTACATTATAAGAAAAAAACAAATAAGATTATTGACGATAATAGCTTGGCCATCCCCAATATTAAGGACATGAAAATTCTATCCCAAGCTAGAGTTACCCTGAGACAAAGCTTTAAAAAGAATAGAAAAATTCTTAAAAATTATTTTCTGAAACAAAAAAGTTTGTAACGCAGATAAGTCACAGGGTTTATTTAGATTTTACGCAGCCTTTAATTTTGATCATTTTAAATCTAGGCAGAACCTAGTGCCAACAAAAATTTAGAACTATTCTTCTAAAAATTATCTATTTGGAGCAGTTGAAAAAATGTTTTCCACTATTTTAAGGAAATGGATATGATTGGGTATTGTAATTAAAAAAATATCGTAGCTAATGCATCTTAAAGATGGAAATTGGCGTAAGTTTGCTGCGATCATTTTTTAAATATCCTTTTAATATGAATATAATGACGGGTCATAAAATAACTATAACTAATGAGATACTTAACTTAATCAGTGAGATTGATGAATTTAAAGGAGGTTGGCCATCTTTAAATACCCTTTCGCCACAGCGTCTTGAAATATTAAAGAAGTCGGCTATTATTGATTCAATATCATCTAGCACAAGAATTGAGGGTATTAAATTACAAGATCATCAAATTGACAATCTTCTTAACAATATCCATCAAATATCTTTCAAAGATAGTAGTGAAGAAGAGGTTGTGGGCTATTTTAACGCCATGCAATTTATTTTTGAATCATATCATGAAATAGAGATCTCCGAAAGATATATAAAACAAATTCACTCCATATTGCTTAAATTTAACTATAAGAACTTTAAGAGGCGGGGAGATTATAAAAAGCTTGATAATGATATCATAGCTTATGATCTGCTGGGTAGTGAGATTGGAGTAGTTTGCAAAACCGCCGCTCCATTTGAAACTCAGACCAAAATGACTGATCTCATGCTTTGGGCATCTGAGTCATTCGCTGCCAAAGAGGTGCATCCATTGATTATTTTGTCCATCTTCATATTAAGATTTCTAATAATACATCCATTTCAAGATGCCAATGGCCGATTATCGCGCTGTTTGATTAATCTAATTATGCTAAAGCTTGGCTACAAATATACGATATATAGCTCGCTTGAGTCAATAATTGAAGATAATAAGGATCTTTATTGTAAGCATCTTAAAGAGTGTCAAAATATTATATATAATGAAAATATTGATATAGATGGCTGGGTGATATTTTTTTTGCGCTCCCTTAAAATACAAAAAGATACTCTTGAAAAAAAAATCAGAAATGAAAAATCAATTCAAAATAATTTAAGCGATCTTCATATTGAGATAATGAAAATCTTGAATAGCAATAACATGTTATCAATCTCTGATATTCAGGCAATATCAAAAGCCAATCGCAATACATTAAAAGTTAAATTAAGAGAGCTAGTTGCAATGAAAAAAATAATTAGCATTGGTAGTGGAAGGGGTGCGAGATATAGCATAATGCCAAATCCTATCTTTCAAAATAATGAAGAATAGTTGTATCCTAACTTTGTCTTTTTGATTTTAATCTCACAAATATTGATATTAAAATCAACTAAAGTTGTCTAGACCCTGAATTTTATAGAGTTCGTAGATAAAAATTACCCCGATCTTGAATCAAAAGTATTTCTTAAAGCCTCTCCGATAAAAACTAATAATGTTAGAATAATTGTAATAATAAAAAATCCCGCTAGGCCAATCCAATAAGCCGTGATATTATTTTTACCTTGCGCCAATAGCTCGCCCAGAGATGGCGATCCAGCAGGCATGCCAAGTCCTAAAAAATCAAGAGCTGTTAATGTGGTAATTGATCCGGCAATTAAAAAAGGCAAATTAGCTAAAATTATTGGTGAAGCATTGGGCAAAATATGACGAAAAATTATATAATAATCACCACCTCCAAGAGCTTTAGCAGAGCGTACAAAATCAAAGTTTCGAAGGCGTAAAAACTCAGCTCTAACAAAGCCTACCATTGCCATCCAGCTAAATAAAAGCATTAAAAATAATAGGCTAAAAAACCCCGGCTCAATTATTGATGATAATATTATTAGCAAGAACAGCATTGGCATACTTGACCAAATTTCCATAAATCTTTGAAACAAAAGATCCAATAGGCCACCAAAATAACCTTGAATTGCCCCAAAAAATATACCGATTGTGGCAGAAAAAAAAGATAAAATTAAACCAAAAATAAGTGATATCCTTATGCCATAAATTGCTCTTGCCAAGACATCGCGCCCCTGATCGTCGGTTCCTAACCAGTTAGTATAGTCCGGCTTTGACGGCGCTGGAGAATTTATAGCAAAATTTATCGTATCATATGAAAAAGGAATTGGCGGCATTATAATCCAGCCTTTTTTATTGATTAAATTTTTCACGAATGGGTCGCGATAGTCAGCCTCACTTTTTAGTTCGCCGCCAAAAGAAGTTTCGGCATATGATTGTAAAATTGGGAAATAATAGCCATCATTATATTTGACTAATAATGGCTTATCATTGGCAATTATTTCGGCAAAAAAAGTAGCAAAACAGATAGCAGCAAAAATCAACAAAGAATAATAACCGCGTCTATTTTTCTTAAATTTTTGCCACATGAAAAAGTTTCAAAGAATATTGATTTGAATAAATCTAAGCCTTAAGCTTGGCATGAGATAACTTAAAATTCATTAACTTTGTGCTAAATTTATGTCAAACTTACAAAAAATATCGCGTTGCTTAATTTCGGTTTCTGATAAATCGGGGATTATTGAATTGGCGCAATTTTTAGATCAACAAAATATCGAAATTATTTCAACTGGCGGCACCAAAAAACTTTTAGCTGATAACAAAATAAGAGTTAAAGATATTTCTGAATTTACCAATTTTGAAGAAATTATGGATGGTCGCTTAAAAACGCTGCATCCTAAAGTTCATGGTGGTTTACTTGGTATTAATGATAATGAAAAACACCAAAAACAAGCCCAAGAAAATAACATAGAATCTATCGATCTTCTTATTGTTAATTTATATCCATTTGTTGAAACGGTCAATAAAACCGATAATGAAGATGAGATTATAGAAAATATCGATATTGGTGGCCCTGCTATGATTAGATCGGCTGCTAAGAATTTTGCTTATAAAACAGTTATTACAAATAATGATCAATATAAAAAGCTCCAAGATCAACTAATCAATAATAGCCAAACTGATTTTTCTTTTCGTCAACAATTAGCAATTGAGGCCTTCAAAATGATTGCCCAATATGATTTGGCAATTGCTAATTGGTTTGATAAAGCACAATTTAGCCTAAATTGCTCATTAAAACAAAATCTAAGATATGGTGAAAATTCACACCAAAAAGCTCAATTATACTCATTAAATAATTCTGGCATTGTTGCCGCCAATCAAATTCAAGGCAAGGAATTAAGTTACAACAATATTAATGATGCTGATGGCGCCTATAATTTAATTCTAGAATTTACAAAGCCAACTTGCGCCATTATCAAGCATGCCAATCCTTGCGGAGTCGCTAGCGCTGATAATATTGTGCAAGCTTTTAAAGACGCCTTATCTTGTGATTCAAAAAGTGCTTTTGGCGGTATTGTAGCAATTAATGATATTATTAGCGAAGAGCTAGCGCAAGAAATCTCGCAAATATTTTTTGAAGTGATAATTGCCAAAGATATTGATGAAAAAGCGCAAGAAATATTAGCTAAAAAGAAAAATCTTAGAATATTAATTGCTGATTTTAAAAAACCCCAGCAGCAACAAATAAAAACAGTTTCCGGCGGTCTTTTGGTGCAAGATTTAGATCAAAAAACTATTAATAAAGAAGATCTTGAGCTAGTCAGTAAAAAAGCAATTGATGATGATGAAATTAGCAATTTAATTTTTGCTATGAATATATGCAAGCATGTTAAATCTAACGCCATAGTTGTTGTGCAAAATAATAAAGCGCTCGGTCAAAAATCTATTGGCATTGGCGCTGGCCAAATGAGTCGAGTTGACGCTTGTGAAATAGCCTGTAGAAAAGCGCAAGATTTTATAAAAAATAACAATTTAAGTGATCCGCTTTTTTTAGCTTCCGACGCTTTTTTACCTTTTTCTGATAATATCGAGATTGCTCATAAATATAATATTAAGGCTATTATTGCTCCAAAAGGATCAGTGCGCGACCAAGAAGTTATAGACAAAGCTAATGAGTTAGGAATTGCTCTATATTTCATTGCCACTAGACATTTTAAGCATTGAGGTCGCTTTATAAGTGCATGAAAAAAAGTCATAACAAAATATTAAAAATACAAACTTTCTTTATAGCCATTCAATCCATTGCTACCGTTGCCTACACCCTCTTAATATTGCAAGGATTTGATTCGCTAAAACAAGAATATGCAGAGCTAAAGAGTCAGAATACATCGTATGAAAAAATAATAAAAAACAACAAGACGAAGTTAAATCATCTTTACCATATATCAATAAATGAACTTTTAAGAGAATATAAAATAAAATTGTATTCCTTAGCTTACATGGAAAAAATTACTGATGTTTCTATAATTGATAGTTTGCCTCTAAAGCCATATAAGGTTTTGGACCTAAAAGCAAAAATAGATTATATTAAAGAAGCTCCTAAATTACAAAAAACTCAACAACAAAAAAAGAAATCCATTAAAAATCTCGAAAAATTAAGAAGCAAATGCTGGACTAGTGACTGCACAGAAAAATATAATCAAGAAATTAAAAAGTATTATCAAAATATTCATCAAGTCCAAGACTCTTCATTTCGGAGTCGGTTGAGTAGATTGCAGATATTTAGCAGCATCAAGAATAGGAATCTATCTATAGACGATATCCTAATCTCAGATATAGCAGAAGCTAATCAATTTCTAGATCATCAACTGGAAAAAGTTGGTATTACATTTTCCCGCATTATTGAAAGTAGTCTTAAAAAAGAGTTTGACCTAATAACGCAAGATCGCCAAAAGCTCCTTAAGAAAAATATAAGAAGCTTTATTCGCAACAATGCAGACGCATTGTCATTGCCCCTAATTAAAAGAATTCCCGTCAGCAAAGATATAGAAGAAATTCAAAAATATATTACCGAGAACGAAGAAGAGTTAGTAAAAAATTTCGAGAAATCAAGTCAGCTGCTAATCAATCTTGAGAGTTATTTAAGAAATATTGAGTTTAATTAGCCTGAGTTGTAACTCATCAAGGCCAAAGCGCAAATCACTGCTGTATCGGCCCTTAAAATCCTTTTACCCAGAGAGATTGGGTAAAGATTATTTATTTTATACATCATCTCAAACTCTTTTTTGCTAAAGCCGCCTTCGGGGCCGATTAAAATCACCATTTCCTTATTTTGTAAATCTATTTTCGACAAAACCTCGCTAGCTCTTTTTGCGCCCCTTGATTCATCACATAAAATAAATATCTTATCTGAATCTTGATTTTTCTTAAAAAAATCGTTCAATTTAGCTATTTTTTGTAAAGTTGGCACATCATTGCGGCCGCATTGTTCGCAAGATTCTTTAATATTGGCTAAAAATCTTTCTTCATTGATTTTGTTAACAATTGTACGTTGAGTAATTATTGGTTGAAAATTTGTTGCCCCCATTTCGCAAGCCTTCGCTGCTACAAAATCAATACGCACATTCTTCACGGGTGCAAAGGCAAGGGTAATCTTGGGAGGCTTTTCTAGCTCTGCTATTTTTTTTATTATTGAAATTTGTAGGTCTTTTTTATTAATTTCGATAATTTTAGATTCAAATTCTCCGCTGGTGCCATTAAAAATAAAAATAGTATCATTGATTTTTTGTCGCATGACTTTAATCAAATATTTAAATTCCTTATCGTCAATTTTAATTAAATTACCAACGGTAATTTTTGGCTGATCTAGATATAATCTGATTTTTGACATTTATGCTAATTTTTATTTGTGCTATAATATTATCGATAATAGCAGCTTATTTTTTAAATAATAAAATCAAAAATTATCGCTTAAAAAACTTTAAGTACAAAGCATTCAATTCCTTAGCCAAGCATTATAGCTATTGCTTTGTTTTGTGGTCAATATTCACTACATTTATTATTATTTTGAGCCCATTGAGTGTGGCAATACAATGCCTCATAATTTTGCTATTTTTAGGACTAAACTTTTTTATTATAATCAATCTACAAAGCAAAAGCTTTAATGCCAAAAAGCATATTGAAAAATCTGGTGAGTTTATTCTATCAATTACGGCTGGTATTGGTATTTTAATCACCATCATTATTACCGCATCAATTCTTTTTGAGTCTCTGCGCTTCTTCCAAAAAGTTTCTGTTTTTGATTTCTTGTTTGGTCTTGAGTGGAATCCGCAAATGGCAATTTATGAAGATCAAGCTGTTGGTAAAAGTGCCTTTGGTTTTATACCAGTGTTTTTAGGAACCCTATTAATTACATTAATTGCCATGTTAATTGCTATTCCAATGGGTATTATGGGTGCAATTTATTTGGGTATGTATGCCAAATCTTCGACCCGCGATATCTTAAAGCCAATTTTAGAAATTTTGGCTGGAGTTCCCACGGTAGTTTATGGCTATTTTGCTGTTACTACAATTGGCCCTTTTTTTAAGAGTTTATTTGCTTTTTTTGGTATAAAAGTAGCTGGAGAAAGCGCCTTGGCCGCTGGCTTTGTGATGGGGATTATGATTATACCTTTTATTTTATCGCTAACGGATGATGCTTTAAGGTCGGTGCCAGAAAGCTTAAAAGATGGTGCTTTAGCAATGGGCAGTACAAATTCAGAAATGATTAAAAAAGTGGCGCTTCCAGCGGCAACTCCAAGTATTGTTGGCGCCGTAATTTTGGCAATTTCTCGAGCAATTGGTGAAACTATGATTGTGGTTATGGCGGCGGGATTAGTTGCGACTTTAACTTTTAATCCGCTTGACTCTGTGACAACAGCAACCGCGCAAATTGTTACGCTTTTGGTTGGTGATCAAGAATTTGACTCGCCAAAAACTCTAGCTGCTTTTGCGCTGGCTTTAACTCTTTTTATTCTAACATTCACCTTCAATGTGGTGGCTTTATCAGTAATAAAAAGCTATAAGAAAAAATTTAGTTAGTCCATCCTGAATTACTCAATTTCCCGCTCTAATTCCAGAGAACCTAAGTAAAATATTGCCAATTGTTAAAAAAGTTAGCCCAAAAACCTTTAA
>JGI20156J14371_10002864_pt1 | contig 13237 bp, 13 predicted proteins | sample COG_06_FD_14371 | JGI IMG/M metagenome (IMG submission 14371)
CAAAAACTTACAGAAGAAGTTTCTACTCCTACAACAGAAACTACAACAATCAATAACTCTGAATTAAGTATGGAAGAACTCATCATAAGAATTGATGAATTGTCAGAAAACATTAACCCATACTCTGTATCAAAAGAAATTGAAGAAATCAAATCTTTATTTTACTCCAAACTTAAAACTGAGCAAAAAGAGGGAGGAGCTCAAATAGCAGATGAGATAGTAGATGTAGTTGAACTATCTGAAAATACAGAAGTAAAGGAAGTAAAAAAACCTTTACATCCACTAGAAGTAAAATTCAAACAATCCTTTGGTAATTACAAAAAAATTAAGTTCGAATATAGGAAACAAAGAGAAGAAGAGGAGAAGAAAAACTTAAAAACTAAGCAAGAAATTATTGCTGATATAGATAAACTAACTCAAGAGGACGAGTCAATAAAAAAGACTTTTGAGCATTTTAGAGTCCTACAAGAACAATGGAGAAACACTGGACATGTTCCTCAAACTGAGAACAATAACCTTTGGCAATCCTACCATCATCATGTTGAGTTGTTTTATGATTTTATTAAACTCAATAATGATTTAAGAGATTTAGATTTCAAAAGAAACCTTGAAGAAAAAACTGCAATTATTGAAAAAGCAGAAGCTTTACTAGATGAGAAATCATTAAATACTATGCATGGTTCTTTACAGGAATTGCACGAACATTGGAAAAATGTAGGGCCAGTGGAAAGAGAACAAAGAGAAATTATTTGGGAGAGATTCCAAGAAATAAGCAGAAAATTAAATAAGAAAAGAAACGACTATTTTACTAAAAGGAAAGAGATAGATGCTGAAAAATTAGCAAAAAAAGATGCAATTTGTCAAAAAATTATTGATTTAACTAAAGAAAACTCAACTTCACATAGCAAATGGCAATCACTTACTAATCAATGCAATGATCTTGAAAAAGAATGGAAAGGAATTGGTAGACTAGGAAAAACAGACAACAAAACAGCTTGGAATAATTTACGAACTGCTCTAAATGAGTTCTATAATAAGAAGAATGCTTTTTACAAAGAAAAGAAAGAGGAAGTAAAGGAAGCATTAAATGCAAAAATTGCAATTGTAGAAAAAGCTGAAGCATTGCAAAACAGCACAGATTGGCAAGGAACTGGAAATACACTAATCAAACTTCAAGAAGAATGGAAAAATTCAAGTTTTGCTCCTGCTAAGCAATCTAATGAGATATGGAAAAGATTTAGAACTGCATGCGACACCTTCTTTAATGCCAGAAAAGCACACTACAAAGAATTAGATAAAGAAAAAGAAGGAGCTTATACTGAGAAAGCTAACTTACTGAAGGAAGTAGAAAGTTTTAAAGCATCTTCTGACACAAAAGAAGATATTAAGAAATTAAAAGAGTTCAGTTCAAAATGGAAAACTCTTGGACATGTACCTAGAAACAAGATGAAAATTAATGATCAATTTTTCACTTTACTAAACTCAAAATTTGAAGATCTAGGACTAAGCAAAAAAGCTTTAGCAAACGAACAGTACAAAAATAAAATTAGTTCACTTAAAGGAAATAACAAAGCTGTTGAAAGCGAACAAAGATTTCTGAGAGGAAAAATTGATGCCCTTATAAAAGACATCTCTCAGTACGAAAATAACATATCATTCTTTGGGCATGGAAAAGGAACTGAACCTTTAAAAAAGCAAGTTGAGCAACAAATTGAAAAAGCTAAAAAAGAAATTGAAGAGTTGAAATCAAAATTGCAAATGCTAAAATAAAAGCACATGCAATTTAAACTGCAATCAGAGTTTTCTCCTACTGGAGACCAACCAACAGCAATTAAAGAATTAGTTGAAGGATTACAAGATGGTTCTAACTTTCAAACTTTATTAGGAGTAACAGGATCAGGAAAAACATTTACAATTGCAAATGTGATTCAAGAAGTGAATAGACCCACTCTTGTTTTAAGCCATAACAAAACTCTTGCAGCTCAACTGTTTAGCGAATTTAAACAATTTTTTCCTGACAATGCAGTAGAGTACTTTGTATCCTATTACGATTACTACCAACCAGAAGCTTACATACCTAGCTCAGGAACTTTCATTGAAAAAGATTTATCAATAAATGAAGAAATTGAAAAATACAGACTCAACACCACTTCTACCCTCTTATCAGGAAGACAAGATGTAATTGTAGTTTCATCAGTAAGTTGTATTTATGGTATTGGAAACCCAGAAGACTTTCATAATGGAATAATTGATCTAGCAGAAGGGGATATTATCAGTAGAGATCAGTTTTTGCAAAAATTAGTATTAGCACTTTACAGTAGAACAACTGCCGAATTTACAAGGGGTAACTTTAGAGTAAAAGGAGATACAGTTGATATTTTTTTAGCACATAATGATATTGGATATAGAATTCATTTCTTTGGAAATGAAATAGAAGAAATTGAAAGTTTTAACCCAGAAAATGGCAAAATAATTGATACACTTGAAGAAATTAGGATTTTTCCAGCAAGTATATTTGTAGCTTCAAAGGACAAAATACATGGCGCAATTTCTGACATACAAGATGACTTACGAAAACAAGTAGATTACTTTCAGGAGATTGGACTGAGCACAGAAGCTAAAAGACTAGATGAGAGAACTCATTTCGATCTTGAAATGATTAAGGAATTGGGGTATTGCTCAGGAATTGAAAATTACTCACGATACTTTGATGGAAGGAAAGAAGGCAGTAGACCCTTCTGTTTATTGGACTACTTCCCAGATAATTTTCTGACAGTTATTGATGAAAGTCATGTAACCCTACCACAAGTAAGAGCAATGTATGGAGGTGATAGATCAAGAAAGAACAATCTAGTTGAGCATGGCTTCAGATTACCAGCTGCAATGGATAATCGCCCATTAAAATTTGAGGAATTTGAGATGATTAATCATCAAACAATATATGTTAGTGCAACTCCTGCTGATTATGAATTAGAAAAATCAGAAGGGATAGTTGTAGAGCAAGTAATTCGCCCAACAGGACTACTAGACCCCATAATAGAAGTCCGTCCTAGCAAAAATCAAATTGATGATTTACTAGAGGAAATTAGAATAAGAATAGAAAAAAAAGAAAGAGTTCTTGTTACTACATTAACAAAACGAATGGCTGAAGAATTCAGTAAGTATCTTACAAAATTTAGCATTAAATGTAGGTATATTCATTCTGATGTAGATACACTTGAAAGAGTAGAAATATTACACGGATTAAAAGAAGGAGAATTTGATGTACTTATAGGTGTAAATCTACTAAGAGAAGGATTAGATTTACCTCAAGTAAGTCTTGTAGCAATAATGGATGCCGACAAAGAAGGATTTTTAAGATCAGAAAGAGCCTTAACACAAACTGCTGGTAGAGCAGCAAGAAACATAAACGGACTAGTAATCATGTATGCTGATAGAGTTACAGGATCAATGGAAAGGACAATAAAAGAAACCAACAGAAGACGGAAAAAACAGAAATCTTACAACAAAAAGAAAGGCGTGTCACCTCAACCATTACTAAAGAAAAAGGATAGCGAATTAGTGCGAAACCTTAATCCATATAAAGTTACAACACCAAATTCTAAACCAATAATTGACTCATCATCAGTAGAGCAATTGCAAAAAATGGCAAAACACACTAAAAAAGAGATGGAAAAAATGGCAAAGAATCTTAACTTTATGGAAGCTACACGATTAAGAGATGAACTACAGGAATTAGAGGAAAAACTAAAAAACAAAGCATAAAAAAAGCGAGCTTTTTGCTCGCTTTTTTTCTATATTATATTTTGCTAATTAAGCGTTTACAATATTTTTAGCTACTGGTCCTTTTTCACCATCTCCAGGTTCGAATGCTACAGCTGCTCCTTCTTTAAGAGTTTTGTATCCTTCTACTTGAATTTCTTGAAAATGAGCAAAGTAGTCAGTTCCGTCTGAACCTTCAATGAAACCATACCCTTTACTTGCGTTAAACCATTTTACTGTTCCTTCCATAATTGTTTTTTTAAAATTTATTAATACTAGTGGGAACAACCCCACAAAACTGGCGCAAAGATAACAAAATATTTAATATAGCAACTTTTCAGTAGATACTAGAGTATTTTTCAATAACATAGCAATTGTCATAGGACCAACCCCACCTGGAACTGGCGTAATAAAACTCGATTTCTTTGATACCTCATCAAAAGCTACATCTCCGAGAAGCTTCCAGCCACTTTTTGTTTTGTCAGACTTTACTCTTGTAATCCCTACATCAATAATGCAAACCCCATCTTTTACCATATCAGTAGTTACAAACTCAGCTTTACCAAGAGCAACTATCAAAATATCAGCTGTTTTAGTGATCTCTTTAAGGTTTTGTGTTCTACTATGTGTAAGAGTAACCGTGCAATTTCCTGGATTATTATTACGAGCCATTAAAATACTCATTGGTGAACCAACAATATGACTCCTACCTATAACTACACAATGTTTACCGGAAGTTTCTATCTTATATCCTCCAATAATTCTAAAATACCAGCTGGAGTTGCTGGCAAATAAGTTGGTAAATTCAATGCCATTCTACCAATATTTGCAGGATGAAATCCATCTACATCTTTTATAGGATTGATAGTTTCAGTTACTTTCATTTCATCAATATGAGCAGGCAAAGGCAACTGGACAATTAAACCATCAATATCAGAATTATTATTTATCTTTTTCACCTCAGCTAACAACTCTTCCTCAGATACATCAGCATTAAAACGAACTAATGTAGAATCAAAACCAACTTTATTACATGCTTTTACTTTTGCATTTACATAAGTTTCACTTGCTCCATCACTCCCAACTAAAATAGCAGCTAAATGAGGTTTCTTTCCTCCACCAGCAACTAAGGAAGCAACTTTAATTGCAATCTCATTTTTTATATCGTTAGCTGTTTTTTTTCCGTCAAGTAATATCATTAGTTTTTTATTATTGGCTGTTGGTTTTACACACCCCTAACGCCTGTTTATAGAGAGGAATATTTCAAACATTTAATCTAAAGTCTAACATTTATGTACTAAAATCTACTATTTACATTCCAGGAATACCGCCCTTCCCTTTCATCATTTGCATCATCTGCTTTGCTCCACCACCTTGCATCATTTTCATCATTTTACCCATCTGACTGAATTGCTTAATCAATTGATTTACCTCAACTACTGTAGTACCACTTCCACTAGCAATTCTTTTCTTACGACTACCATTCAACAACTTAGGATTTTCTCTTTCTTGCTTTGTCATAGAATGAATAATTGCTTCAATTCCTTTAAAAGCATCATCATCCATATCAACACCTTTCATTGCTTTACCCATCCCAGGAATCATTCCAACTAAATCCTTCATGTTACCCATCTTTTTGACTTGCTGAATCTGTTTTAAGAAATCATCAAAACCAAATTGATTTTTAGCAATTTTCTTCTGAACTCTCCTTGCTTCTTCCTCATCAAATTGTTGCTGAGCACGCTCCACTAATGAGATAACATCTCCCATTCCTAAGATACGAGAAGCCATTCTGTCTGGATGAAAAACATCTAAGCCATCCATTTTTTCAGAAGTACCAATAAACTTAATCGGCTTATCAACTACAGAGCGTATAGTAAGTGCAGCACCACCTCTTGTATCACCATCTAACTTTGTGAGGACCACCCCATCAAAATTTAACTTTTTATAAAAGGCTTGTGCTGTATTTACAGCATCTTGCCCTGTCATTGCATCAACTACAAAAAGAGTTTCATTCGGATTAACTGCTGATTTTACAGCTGTAATCTCTTTCATCATTTGTTCATCAACAGCCAAACGACCAGCAGTATCAATTATAACAACATTATGTCCGTTAGTTTTTGCATGCTTAATTGCTGCTTGTGCAATTTCAACAGGATTTTTATTTTTTCTATCTTGATATACATCAACACCAACTTGTTCAGCCAATACGCCAATCTGATCAATAGCTGCTGGACGATACACATCACAAGCAACCAATAACGGACGCTTGTTCTTTTTACTTTTAAGCAATAAAGCTAATTTACCAGAAAAAGTAGTTTTACCACTACCCTGCAAACCAGCAATAAGAATAACTGTTGGAGAGCCATCCAAAGAAATATCAGATTGCTCGCTTCCCATGAGATTAGCCAACTCATCTTTCATTATTTTGGTAAGCAATTGCCCAGGATCAATAGCTGTAAGCACCTTTTCACCCATTGCTTTTTCCTGAACTCTAGATGTAAATGATTTAGCAGTTTTAAAATCAACATCAGCCGCAAGTAGTGCCTTACGGATTTGTTTCATTGTTTGGGCTACATTAATCTCGGATATACTCCCTTGCCCCTTTAATACTTTAAACGCCTTATCTAGTTTTTCTGATAAATTCTCAAACATTTCTTTTTACTTTTTTAACTTTACAAAAGTAATGAATTCAATCATTACTCCACAACCACTCCATATAAATCAAAGTGGTCTGTTTTTTCAATCTTAATATTAGCAAAATCACCCATTCTTATATAGGTTTCATTTGCTTTTACTAACACTTCATTATCTACATCAGGGCTATCAAATTCAGTTCTACCAATAAAGTAGTCTCCTTCTTTCCTGTCAAATAGCACTTTAAAAGTCTTGCCTATTTTCTTTTGATTTAATCCCCAAGAGATATGAGTCTGCAAGTCCATAATTTCTTCTTGCCTTGCTTTCTTCACTTCATCAGGCACATCATCTTCCAAAACATGGGCAGAAGTATTTTCCTCATGCGAATAAGTAAACACCCCCAATCTATCAAACTTGGTATCCTGTACCCATTGTTTTAATTCTTGGAATCTTTCTTCTGTTTCACCAGGATAACCAACAATCAATGAAGTGCGAATAGCCATATTTGGTACTTTTTTCCTAAAAGCTTTTAATAAATCATTTGTCTTTTGATGAGAAGTTCCTCTTTTCATAGACTTCAAAATCTCATTATTAATGTGTTGTAAAGGAATATCAATATAATTACATACCTTATCATTATCTCTAATCACATCCAACACATCCTGCGGGAACCCTGTCGGGAAAGCATAATGCAAACGAATCCACTCAATACCCTCCACTTTGGAAAGTTCAATTAGCAAATCAGCCAACCTTCTCTTTTTATAGATATCCAACCCATAATACGTTAAATCTTGAGCAATAAGAATCAATTCTTTTACCCCATTTTTGGCTAAGTTTTTAGCCTCAATGACTAACTGTTCAATAGGAGTAGATTTGTGCTTTCCTCTCATCAATGGAATAGCACAAAACGAACAAGGTCTATCACAACCTTCAGCAATTTTAAGGTAAGCATAATGCTTAGGTGTAGTTGTTAATCGTTCTCCTAACAACTCGTGCTTGTAATCCGCACCTAAAACTTTCAATAATTTTGGCAAATCAGTTGTGCCAAAATACTGATCAACATTAGTGATTTCTCGTTCTAAATCTGGCTTGTATCGCTCAGAAAGACAGCCTGTAACATATAACTTATCAATACTACCCGCTTCTTTTCTTTCTGCTTGTTCTAAGATAGTATTGATAGATTCCTCCTTTGCATTATCAATAAAACCACAAGTATTTATCACAACAATATTAGCATCATCTTTTTCTGACTCATGCTCAACATCCATTTTGTTGGCTGCTAATTGACCCATCAAAACCTCAGAATCATACACATTTTTAGAACAGCCTAAAGTGATAACATTAATCTTATTTTTCTTTGTTGATTTTGTTCTCATTAATTAAATAGTGAGTCTACAAACTCATTTTTATTAAACACTTGTAAATCTTCTACTCCTTCTCCTACACCTATATATCGCACAGGAATTTGAAACTGATCAGAAATACCAATCACCACCCCTCCTTTTGCTGTACCATCTAGTTTGGTAAGCGCCAAAGAATTTACTTCAGTAGCTTTTGTAAACTGTGTAGCTTGCTCTATAGCATTTTGCCCTGTTGAGGCGTCTAACACCAACATTACATCATGTGGAGCTTCAAGAATTACTTTTGCCATTACATTTTTTATCTTAGTCAATTCGTTCATCAAATTAATTTTATTGTGCAATCTTCCTGCTGTATCAATAATCACAACATCAGCACCACTTGCTTTTGCTGACTGTAAAGTATCAAAACAAACAGATGCAGGATCAGAACCCATATCTTGTTTTACAATTTCTACACCAACCCTATCAGCCCAAATCACTAATTGGTCAACAGCAGCAGCACGGAAAGTATCAGCAGCACCTAGCACTACTTTTTTACCTTGTTGTTTAAACTGGTGCGCTAACTTCCCTATTGTTGTCGTTTTCCCTACGCCATTAACACCAACCACCATAATCACATAAGGCCCATCAACTTTAGGGATTTCGTCATAACCTTCCTTCATTAATAAGGAAATTTCTGCTTTTAGAAAATCATTTAGTTCAGCAGTATTGATATACTTATTTTTCGCTACTCTCTCCTCTAATTTACCAATAATTTTTAATGTGGTTTCCACCCCAATATCTGAAGTAATTAACGCTTCTTCAATATCATCAAGTGCCAGCTCATCAATAGTTGATTTGCCCGCAACTGCTCGTGATATTTTACCAAAAACATTTGTTTTAGTTTTTTCTAAACCCTTGTCAAGTTTTTCTTTTTTATCTTTTGAAAAAAAATTAAATATCCCCATTATTAATGCCTTTTTTAAACAGAAAAAGCTCCTTTCAAAAATAGAAAGAAGCTTTTAATTTGTGTATAATTTAATACTATTTTTTTGCAAAGAATTCTTTTACCTTATCCTTTGGTACAATTTCACTTTTAAAAGAGTAAGATCCGCCCTCTGTTTTAACCATTTTCACAGCTTTAGTAAACGCCTTAGCTCCTTTCTTCTGTAATGATGCTACTGTCTTTTTTGCCATTTTCTTTTATTTTATTTCTTTATGAACAGTCATTTTCTTCATGATAGGGTTAAATTTTTTCAATTCCATCCTATCTGGAGTGTTCTTCTTATTCTTAGTAGTAATATAACGAGATGTTCCTGCTAATCCGCTTGCTTTATGCTCAGTACATTCTAAAATAACCTGAATTCTATTTCCTTTCTTTGCCATCTTCTTATAATTTATTGGGCTGCAAATTTAATTAAATAATCTAATACCAAACCAAAATTTACATCTTTTTAACATCTATAAAAAACAAGTCATCTCTTACTTTAAAATCATGCTTATCAAAGCCTCCTAAATCTTGCTCTTTCCACTCCGAATTTGGGTAAACCCAAAAATCCTTACTTCCTGTATTTATCAAAATAGGCATGTCAAATTCAGGAATTGCTTCCCACCTGCACAAGAAAGTAATATTCTTCCCTTCTTTTTGAAACTTATATTGAAATTCTGGGATTTTCTTACTTTTCAAATACTGACTAAAAAAAACTGTAAAATCTTTTCCTGATTTTTCATTGATATAATCCATGACTACTTGTCCATCTACAGTTTGATACTTAAAATCATTTGCAATTCCTTTTATAATGTCAAACCATAACTCATCATCTTCAATGAGATTTCTTAGAGTATGCAGCATTAATGAGCCTTTAAAATACATATCTCCACTACTTCCTGTTTGGTTGACATGATATGGACCTATAACTGCATTGTCATTGCTAACACTCCTTTTTTGGTTATTTACATAACTCAACATAGCATCATATCCATACATACACTCAACATACAATACTTCAGAATAAGTACAAAACCCTTCATGCACCCACATATCCGCAATATCATTTGTGGTAATAGAATTTCCCCACCACTCATGCCCACTTTCGTGAATAATAATAAAATCAAAATCTAGGCCATCAATATGAGAGGTGTTACCATGATAACCTGGTAAGTAATCATTCCCATAAGCAATAGCCGACTGATGTTCCATTCCTAAATAAGGTGTTTCAACTAAAGCATAACCATCATTCCAAAAAGGATATTCTCCAAAGTAATTTTCAAAACATTTCATCATAGGCTTTACCTGTTTAAAATGCTCTTTTGCCTTTTCTAAGTTATCATGCAATACATAATAATCCATNCTTAATGTATCTTTTAAAGAAATATAAGAATCTGAGAAATGCGTGTAATCNCCAATATTTAGCGTTACATTATAGTTATTTATAGGATATGAAACAAACCATTCACTTACATTTACCCATGATTCCAAATATTGATTCCAAACAGATGTGTCACTTCTTAAATCTCCATTTGCAATAATCTTTAAAGGATAACGAGCCGTACAAGTAATACGCATACTATCTGGCTCATCCGATTGATGATCTTTATTAGGCCACCAAACACTAGCCCCTAAACCTTGACAAGAAACTCCAATCCAAGGGTTTCCATTACTATCTTTTTTCCAGGAAAAACCACCATCCCATGGAGCATTAACTGCCACTCTTGGATATCCTCCATACCAGACTTTAATACTTAACTGCTCACCTTTCTTAACTTCACGATTGAAATAAACATAAACAGCATCAAATTCTCTGCTAAATTCTAATTGAGACTTTTCAAATTCGATAATTTGCACCTCCATATTAGAAGCTAAATCTATTTGAAACCAGCTAAAATCTGTTAATGCAGTAAAATGAATAATATTATGTGACCTCTCAATAGACTTTTCCTGTTCATCAATCATCACTTTTAAATCATAGAAAGTAACATCATAGCAAGTTCTAATAGGAGTAAGATTTCCTCTTAAACTATCTTTTCGGCTAAATTCTTGCGCTTGTCCAACAAATGCAAGAGTTAAAAGAAATATTAAAATTTTATTTTTTTTCATAAAAAAAGCCCTTTTGAAAGGGCTATTTTAAAATTGATTATTTTTTATTTTGTGAATGCAATTTCACAAGATGAAGTTTGTGTTCCTGCTAAAGGAATTTCAAAAGCTAAGTTTAATGTCAAATCACCATTAGAAGCAGACTCAATAATTCCTGAACCTGTAATATCAACATCAACTACACCAAAGTCTCCTGTATCAACTGAAATTTTTTGATCATCTTGAATAGTAACTATTCCTGAATAAGAAACATTAGCCAACACATTCTCTCCATTTATATCCATAGACACAACCCCTGCCCCTTCTCCTGTTATCTCGATAGTTTCAGGAAACATATCATTCAGTGGTACTGGGAAATCTCCTGCTAAAGGAATACTAATAATAAGATCATCACATACAGAAGAAATATTCCATATTCCTTGAGCAAAATCATATGCAAATACACAGCTACCATCATTAGTTGTCGCATCAGGCATGTAATTCATGGCACTACTTTCTATACAGCCATCAATTTCTTTCTTACAAGAAGAGACTAAAAGAAATATTGCTAGAAACAATAATACTGGTATTTTAAAGATATTTTTCATTTTGATTGTAATTTAGTTATTAAATAAAAAAAGTTGCCATCAAAGATAGCAACTTTTTATAAATAAATATAATTAATTGATTATACTAGTATATTACCGTTTGCTTTAGCTTCAGCTAAAACAGCTGCAATACCTTTTTTATCAATTGTTCTAATTGCATTAGTAGAAACTTTTAATATTACAGTTTCTCCTGTTTCAGGAACAAAAAACTTTTTAGTTTGTAAGTTAGGATAAAACCTTCTTTTAGTTTTATTCTTAGCATGAGAAACATTGTTCCCTACCATTACTTTCTTTCCTGTTATTTGACAAATTCTTGACATATCTTCTTATTTTTGGGCTGCAAATATACAATCTAATATAAATAAATTGAAGTTTATTCTTCTTTTTTTATTTTCTCAATTAACATCCTTAAACTTTCATCAGTCGCCTGATTAACAACACTTTCCCTAATTCCTGAAAAGTAAAATTTGCTTGAAATAACTTCTGACGGTGTTGCAATTGCTATAAAAACAGTGCCAATAGGATTTTTTTCTGTTCCTCCTAAAGGCCCAGCATAACCACTTGTTACTACTGAAAAATCAGAATTAAACTTATCTTGCACATTTAAAGCCATTTGCTCAACAACTTCAGAGCTTACCTCAGTCTTTTCATCAATTAATCTTTTAGAAACACTCAAAACATTAACCTTTATCTCATTTTGATAAGCAATAATACCACCTTTAAAATAAGCCGAAGAACCTGAAATAGAAGTGATTTTTGATGCAATTAAACCAGAAGTGCAACTCTCAGCAACTGAAATACTAATATTTTCAGCAATACATAAATCATGCAATTGCTTAATAATATCCATCTCTAAAAAGCAGTAGTTGGACCTGTAATATGCTTTACTTCTTTTGGCCTAATACTCATCACAGGAATATCAGAATTATTAATAATATAACGAGCAGTAACACTAATATTATTAGACAATGTAAGCTCTTCCTTCTTAGTCATTATCATTATCAAATCAGCATCAAATTTCTTTTCGTAATCAAAAACAAAATCACCTAGAGTTCTCTTTTTCTCACCCTCAACAATTTCAGAAGTACACTTTACCCCCGCATCTAAAATAAACTGTTCAACTTGTTTAATGTTCTTAATAAGCTTAGCTCTCACCTCATTATTATCTCTTAAAACAACTGAAACTATTCTAATTGTAGCATCCCAATATCTTGCAAATTCTAAAGCATAAGTTACTTTTTCTTTAGTCTGTTTTTCTAAATCTAAAGGTAAAATCATATTCTCACAACCATCTCTATGAGATTTTCCTTTAATAGTAATCACCGGGCATTTTGAAAGTCTTACCACTTTCTCGGCATTAGAGCCAATAAATTTACTTTTACTATTAACACCATTAGTTCCCATTACAATTAAATCTGCAGAAATCATATCAGCAACCTTATTTACCTCTTGATAAACCCTACCTTTAGCAACCATAGTATCAACATCTATCCCATATTTTAAGCTATATTCAGCAGCAATAAGCTCTAACTTTTCTTTTACTTTCTTTTTTAATTCATCTGAATTATCATCTAAAAACAAAGACTGAATCATACTTTGCTCCTCAATAACCGACAATAGCACAACATCAGAATTCTTGATTTTTGCTAGATTAAATGCTTGACCCAACGCAATTATTGATTGTTCAGAAAATCCGATAGGGACTAATATTTTACTTGCTGACATATTGATTAAATTTATTATGTTTGACAATGCAAAATTACACATTTATATGAACATGATAAGTGATACTGAATTAATCCTTACTGATGATAAAA
>JGI20156J14371_10002871_pt1 | contig 13224 bp, 7 predicted proteins | sample COG_06_FD_14371 | JGI IMG/M metagenome (IMG submission 14371)
AAATCACGCTTTTTTGTATTGAATGCCCTAGATAATGCTACCCCCTATTTGGTGGGAGGTGAAGATCGATCCTATATGGGGAATGGTGGTAAAAGTCTTGTAAATGTTTTTCGCTATCAAAACCTTATAAGTAATAAAGCCCGGTTTGGAGCCTTAATTACAAGTCGTTTTTATGACGGGGGTGGGTACGGTCATTTGGTCGGATTCGATGGTCTTTTTTTATTGAATAAAAAATGGCGTTTAAGCTTTGAAATGTTTAAAAACATGAACAAAGAACCTATACAAGATTGGATCGAAACAGACGAAACAATCCAAGGAAAAACCATTGCTTTAGACGGTGACACAGTNAATGGAGATGCATTGTATGTTCAGTTATTCAGAAATACAGAACACTGGCAAACTTCCTTATTTTATCGCAACATTTCGCCCCAATACAGAGCAGATGTTGGCTTTGTAGTAAAAAACAACCGCCGCTGGGGAACATTATTTCATCAATACCAAAACATCATTAATAAACCCGGACTTCAATCCTTTGGGTTTGGAACTAAAATAGATGTGGTTTATACCTTCGAAGATTTATACAAAAACTTCAGTATCGATTTCTTTGCCTTTCTCAAAACCTTTGGTCAAACCGAACTGAGGTATACGGCAGACTATGATGCAGTAAAAACATTTTTAAATATTCGGTATACAAATCTACCAACTCACGAATTCAGCATCTCTGGTTCACCATCTGAGTCCCTTAATTTTAGGCTGAACTTAGTTGCAGGAAAGGATCTGTCGGTAAACGAAACGACTCCAGAAGTGGGGGTCCTTCGTTCCGCATTCCTAACCTTTGGCATCCAAGTAAACGATAACATCAACATCAACCCATCTTGGCGATATTCTCGATTAAGTCGCATAAACGACAATTCAGACTACTTCAATGGCTCAATTGCCCGCCTAAGTGTTCGCTATCAATTCAATCAGGCATTTAACATTCGGATCATCACCGAAAAAAATAGTTTTAATGATCAATTTTTTGTTCAACCCTTGATACAATGGAATCCCAATCCAGCGACTATTTTTTATTTTGGAGGTAACCAGAATACCTTAGAAAACCTTGAAGATGCTCATTTTCAAATCCTACAATTCAACCGATCTCAACTATTTGTGAAATTTCAATATTTGATTGACTAAGCAAAAAAGCAGGGAAACTCCTAATTAATCGATTATTTCCAAACGTCTATTAAAAGATTATGTAACAGTTTGATTATATTTGTAAAATTAAAAGCAGAGTTATGGGAGTTGGAGGTATTGTAGTAATTACATTTTTATTTTGTTTAGCCATTTTACTGATCGTTGAAGTCAAAGAACGACTTTAGTGATTCGATACGTAATTATTGTTTAAGTCTGAATATGAGCACGTTAAAATTTAAATCTCTTTAAAACTTATTCAATTATTCCTTACTTTTGATACTTAAAACAAATCTTATGGAAACGTACAAATGTGAACAATGTGGAATGGCAGTAAACGCAAGTTGCGCAACCTGCAATGAACCACTAGTAAATGGAATGCTTCAATTAGAAGATGGGAGTTCGGTACAAATTTCTCAATGCCCAAAATGTGAGGGTAAAATTAAATCCCCTCAATGTTGTGGGATGGACATGAGTTGTTCCGTTTAGCTTCAGTATTATAAATTTAAGACTCTTTTTTAGAGTCTTTTTTTTGAACAAAAACCAATGAATCTGTACCTTTTATAAAAACCTGCTTTTGTATTCTGGGAAAGTTTTTAGCGGATGTATAAAGTAGTATTATAAATAAAAAAATTAATCTAATGGAATGGTATCTTAAAAACAGGTGGTGGGTTTGGTCCTTAAGTGGCGTTTACCTTCTTTATCGCTTTTTCATAACAGTATATTATTAAATTAACAAACAATCGTATCCAATTTCAATGAAATCAATTACAAAAAAACCAAACAAACTTGCATTCCAGCTCCCAGGAAGAAATGAAGTTTCTCGCTTCGAAAAAATACACAACATAACATTTAAAAATGCAACGGAGGCTGATGCACTAGTTGCTCAAGAGATTGCAGATGGCATACGAAACTGCAAAGCCGAATACTATGTATTAGGTCTTGCAACGGGCTCCTCTCCTATTGGAGTTTACAAAGAACTAGTTCGCCTTCATAGAGAAGAAGGCTTGAGTTTTAAAAATGTTGTTACATTCAACTTAGATGAGTATTTTGGTTTAAAAGCAGAGGATAAACAAAGTTATCATAGCTTTATGTATACGCATCTATTCGATCATATTGACATCCCACAAGAACAGGTTACATTCCAAAAGGCGATATTAAAGAAGAAGATGTTGCTGCATTTTGTAATGCATACGAAGCAAAGATTGAATCTTATGGGGGAATTGATTTTCAATTATTGGGTATTGGTAGAACGGCACACATTGGCTTTAACGAGCCCGGGTCGCATGTAAATTCGATTACACGAATCATTGCGCTTGATCCAATAACACGTGAAGATGCAGCAGCTGACTTTAACGGATTGAATTTTGTTCCGACTAAAGCCATAACCATGGGGATTGGATCCATACTCAAAGCAAAGCGCGTAGTACTTTTAGGCTGGGGACACAAAAAAGCGGAGGTCGTAGCACTTACCATTGAAAAAGAAATAACAAGTTTATATCCTGCAACATTTTTACAGCAACACCCCAATTGTACTTTTATATTGGACGAGGAAGCAAGTGCAGAGCTAACTAAACACAAAACACCTTGGCTCGTTAAAGAATGTGAATGGACAGAAACCCTTGTAAAAAAAGCAATCGTTTGGTTGAGTAATCAAACCCAAAAGCCGCTTTTAAAACTCACCAACAGAGATTATAACGAACACGGTCTCTCGAGTTTAATTGCTTCTCAGGGGCAACCGTATGAATTGAATATTCAAATGTTCAATCAATTACAACACACCATTACGGGTTGGCCAGGTGGAAAACCAAATCACGACGATAGTAACCGACCCGAACGCGCCAATCCAGCAAAAAAGAGAGTCATAATCTTCAGTCCACACCCTGATGATGATGTAATCTCTATGGGAGGTACATTCGCAAGGCTTATTGATCAAGGGCACGAAGTTCACGTAGCCTATCAAACCTCAGGAAACATTGCTGTAACGGATGAAGAAGCCTTAAAGTTTATTGAAGTAGCTGAGGATTCTTTTTTAAAAAACCAAAGCAATACAGACCAGCTAGAAGCATTAAAAAAGAGTATACATTCTGATAGCAATGCAATATCTAGAGATGTTTTAAGTGTAAAGACTGCAGTTAGGAGAAGTGAGTGTCTTGCTGCTGCTCGATTCCTTAAACTTCCAACAGAACAATTACACTTTCTCAATCTTCCGTTCTATGAAACTGGGAAAATTATAAAAAACGAACCCAGTGCTGCAGATTTCAAAATCACACAAGATTTAATCGATGAAATTCAACCCCATCAAATTTTTGCAGCGGGTGACTTGGCAGATCCACATGGAACGCATAGGGCTTGTCTGAATATTATTTTTAAAGTGCTAGAAGACATTAAAGTAAAAGCATACATGGACGATTGTCGTGTTTGGTTATATCGCGGTGCTTGGCAGGAATGGGACATCGAAGATATTGAAATGGCAGTGCCTTTAAGCCCAGATCAGGTGATTCAAAAGCGTAATGCCATTCTCTTTCACCAATCTCAAAAAGACAAAGTTATGTTTCAAGGGAAAGATAACCGAGAGTTTTGGGTACGAGCCGAACAGCGTAATCAAACAACTGCCTCGATATACAACCAATTAGGTATGGCTGAATATGAGGCAATTGAAGCTTTTAAACAGTATTTTTTCTAGGATTTTACTTTTTCCAAGGAATATTAGGCGAATGATAATACTTTATGGACAGGGAGTCTAACAAGACTCCGTGTTCAATAAGTCGTTTTTCATAAGATGCCCATTCGCGTTGTTCGGTTTTTGACCATCCAATCTCGGCATAACCCAAAAGGCGCGGAAAAGCTAAATACGACAACTCTTCAAAGTTCGATATGGTTTCGCTCCAAAGTGGTGCTTCAATTCCAACAATGTTTTCGTTTGTTATACCTTCAACAAGTTCGTCTGGATTCCAGTCGTATCCTCTTTTTATACTGATGTAAGAAGCCCAGTGCAATCCGTATTTAGATAAGCTATCGTATTGCATATCCAAATAAGCATACTTCGCAGGAGACATTAATATCTTTGCGCCTTTCTTTAATGCTCCCAATGCATTATCAGCATCTGCCCAGTATTGAGCTATGGTTTTGGGTTTTAAATCCGAGGATTGTATTTCGTCCCATCCCATAACACTCTTTCCATATTTTTCAACGATTTCTTGTGTCTTGTTAATAAAAACGATGTAATCTTCTTGATTGGTTGAAAGTGATTCATCTCCACCGATATGAAAGTAATCACCCGGTGTTATTGCAGAGATTTCTCGGATCACATCATCTAAAAACTGGAAAGTAAGTTCATTGTCAATACATAAAGTACTGAATCCAACTTCAGTTCCAGTATAAAGTTCAGCTGTTTTACCATCGCAATTCAATTCGGGATAAGACGCTAAAGCAGCGTTTGTATGCCCAGGAATATCAATTTCTGGGACTATAGTAATAAAACGCTCTTGGGCATAAGTAACGAGATCTTTATACTCTTCTTGGGTGTAAAAACCTCCAGACATACCCCCTACTTCTGTACTTCCTCCGTATTCGGAAAGGTTGGGCCAAGATTTAATTTCAATTCTCCATCCCTGATCGTCTGATAAATGCAAATGCAAATGATTGATTTTGTATAGAGCTAATAGGTCGATGTATTGCTTTACTTCTTCAATACTAAAAAAATGTCGTGCAACATCCAACATAGCTCCACGATAGGAATACTTTGGTGCATCTTGGATGACGCCTGTAGGAAGAACATTAGGATTAGAAGATAATTTTTGGAAACGAAGCAATTGATCTAGACTCGTAAGCGCGCGGAAAAAACCGCTTGCGGCTGAAGCACTTATTACAATAGCTTTTTTATCAATATTAATTTCGTAAGCTTCTTCTTTATCAAAATCACTTTTTACTAATTCAATCTTTGAATGTAAAAAAGGAATCCCTTCATTCAATGAGAGTGAATGCGTTGTTTGTGCTTCCCAGTTTGACTTCAATACAATAGCAGTGCGTTTCAAGTCTTCATCTTGCTCATCGAAATACAAAACCGTTTTATCTTTTATAAAAAAAGCACTTCCCGTCTCTTCCATCACATTAGCGATCGGAATTAAAGGAAATTGCTCCAGATGGGTTTCGATTTGTTGCTCACATTGCGTAAAAAACAACAAACTTACAAAGGATAATAGGATTGAAAATGGTTTCATAACGTAAACGATTGATTTAATAAGATGCAGCAATTGCTTTATCCAAAAGATTTTTAGTTTTTATAATTCCTTCTTCTTCAGAGTCTAAAGTACCTTCGAATTCAATTCCTACATAACCCGAATATTGATTCTCTTTAGCAATTTTAATCATTTTAAAGAAATCAGATTGGGTTTCATTGCCCTGTACATCGAATGCATGAGACTTTGCACTCAAGGCTTTTGCAAAAGGCATTAGATCTGACATTCCTTGATAACGATCGTAAGCAGAGATACACTCTTGCTCTTTGCGTTCGATGCAAAAATTACCGAAATCAGGGAGTGTTCCAATATTGTCGTTACTAACATTTTGCATTACCGTTGCAAGCCAGTTCCCATCAGAAGAAAAACCGCCGTGATTTTCGACTAAAATACTAACACCTATGGGTTTTGCAAATTCTGCTAATCGGTTTAAAGAGTCGATTCCCGCTTTCTGAGCGTCTAATCGATCTTCGCCACCATGCAAATTCACTCGAATTGCATGACAACCCAATACTTGAGCAGCCTCCACCCATTTGTAATGGTTTTCAATATTGACTAGTCTTTTTTGAGCATTCTTCTCTGCCATGCCCCCTTCCCCATCTATCATGATGAGTAGGTTTTTTTGTTGGTGGTCTTCAGCGCGACGATTCATTTCTTTTAAATAAGGAAGATCTGTTGCCTTATCTTTAAAAAAAGCATTTACATATTCCAATCCAACACAACCAAAACTTTGCGACATTTTAGCAAAATCTAAATGGTCCATTGCTCCTGCAAAAAGTTTGCGGTGCAAAGACCACTGGGCTAAGGATATTTCTAAAGATGCGGTGGAGGATTGTGGGGTTACGATCGATCCGAAAACTGGGTTTACAAAAGCAAGGCCGGTACCAGCTACTAGTGATCTCGTTAAAAATTTCCTTCTATTCATGATTTTATTTATTGATTTTAAAAGATACTAATTTTTCATTATTCTGTGAAATTAATATCAAGTCTTCATTCGAAACTTTTACATTCAACATATGCTTTGCTGAATAAGGTACTTTAAACCCGGTACTCCTGCTGTCGTCGACAGTGGTTTTTAAAGAAGAATCGATTGACAACACAAGGCCTTCAAAACCGTTTTTAGGCCCTGTAAAGACTTCGTATGCGTTGTCGTTTCCAACCAATACTATCTTTTTAGTTTGAGGCTTCTCCAACGTCAACCACCATTGCGTCGAATACAGGCGAAAACTGAGCTTCGACTGCCAATTCGTGTTGAATAAAAGAATTACCCTTATTTTCAAAAATGGAAGAACTGTAGGTGTGGATTTCTAATGTTTCTGCCTTTTGCTGCTCTTCTTCGGTTAATATGTCATCGAGAGTTGCATTGGCGTATAAAGAGTAGTTCTTGAATGCTTTCTTTTTATACTGCATCTGATTCAGAAAGTTATTGCGCAAATGAATCGGAGCATATACGTCATCTTTGGGAGCAAAAACAAGGGGCTCGTTTTTACCATTACCCGTAAAATCTGCGTACTTCATAAGCAGTGGATGCTCTTTAGTTACTTTATACGGGTTATTCCACCCTTGATTTCCTACAATCAAGTCTAGATCTCCATCGGCATCTATATCAGAAACGGTAATGGAATTCCAAGCTCCGTTTATTTTTTTAGGAAAATACGAATCATCCCGAACAAAACGGTCACCCTTATGGAGCAGTACTTCAATCCCCATCCATTCGCCCGTTATGATTATATCCGACATTCCGTCTCCATTAACATCCATCAATTCAGCATCGGAAAGCATCCCTAAAAATCCATTTTCTGGTAAATATTCTTTTGTTTTATCTTGATATACCCCAGCTTCGTTGATTAACATAACAGTTTGTGGGGATTCTGGGTAGTTAAAAGGACGTACACGCGCGGTCACTAAAAGATCTAAATCGCCATCTCCGTCCACGTCAAAAGGAATTACTCTAGAGGTAACCTCGTTATAGCTCGGCAAAATACCTTCTGCCGGTGTAAAGTTTCCTGCTCCATCATTCAAAGCAATTTCATCTTGAAGCAAGTCGGGATTATTAACCCCATTATGGCCATAACCAATATATAAATCAAGATCATCATCACGGTCAAAATCAAAAAGAGCCAAAGCAACAACTTCTTTTTTTGTATCGATGAAAGTAAGTTCGGTTTTTAAAAAACCAGTCGCTACTTGTGACATCAAAACAGTATGTTGATCTTTTGCTCCCCCAATGATGATATCTTCGTAGCCATTTCCTGTAATATCGCCTGCAACGAGAGCGGGACCTTCGTTACTGTATACTCGTTGTTGCAGTTCATCCGAAAAGAAATCATAACTCTTATTCTCTTGGTGTGTATAATCGAGACCCATTGCCTCGGAGACTTCCGAAAAGAGCTTAGGGTGTTCATTAGCAGGCGACTGTAATACTTTTAAGCTTTCATCATAAGCTAGGGTTAGTAATTGATTGATGGAAGGATTTAAAATTGTACTGGATTCTTTGTTGTTCCAAAAAATTTGAAGGGAATCGATTGCTGTTCGTGTACCTAACCCAAAGTGAAGGGTTGTTCCTGTACTGGACAAATAGCCTCGGTAGGGGTTTACTTTGGCAGTCTGAAATTCAGAGCCATAAAAGATCTTAACGGTCGCATGTAGTGCTTGTGTATTGATTTTGGAACCTTCTAACTTTACATTTAAATAATTATTTTCAGAGAGTTTATTTTCAAAGATAAAAGCAGTGTCGTTCAGGTTATTCACAACAATGTCCAGATCTCCATCCTGATCCAAATCGGCTAAGGCTTGCCCATAAGAATAGGAATCGTAATTCATTTCCCAAGACTGTGTTTGGTCTATAAACTGGTTAGTCTGAGAATTTAAAAACATGACATTAGGAAGTTTTACTCGTGGAATCATATCCAAAAAATCCTGATTTGTTGCCAAAATACTCTCATAACTCCCTCGATAATTGATGAAATCAAGATCCGTTAAATCTCTTGGGAAACCATTGGTTATGTAAAGATCCTTATAACCGTCATCATCAAAATCCGCCAGTAAGGGCGACCAACTCCAATCGGTATTATACACATTCGCCAGTTGACTTATTTCATTAAAACTCCCGTCAGTATTTACATACAAGCAATTGCGCATATACTGTGGCTTTTCTTTGTACATTTCCAACAAATCATAAAACTGAAAATTTGTTTTAGGAAACATTTGTTTGACACGACTTGCAGATTGGGGTAGCATATCCAAGGTAATGAGATCGTCTTGTCCATCGTTGTTGAAATCGGCTACATCAACCCCCATTGAGCTAAAACTCTGGTGTTTGAAATAGGTAGCGATATCGTCTTTAAAAGTTCCGTCTTTTTGATTGATGAACGCTGTACTACTCGTTACAAAATCATTGGAAACGAAAATATCGTCCCAACCATCTTGGTTGATATCAAAAACATTGGCCGAAAGTGAAAAGGCATCATTCATCAGTCCACTTTCCTGGGTTACGTCCTTAAAGTGTTGGCCGTCAATATTCTTAAACAAACGATTAAGATTGGGTGCATTCTTGTCTTCTTGAAAACTCCTCTTAGTCAACGCATCACCACGATTTGTGAAATGATTGTTGATTAAAAACATATCCATTAGACCGTCTTTATCATAGTCAAAGAAGTAACTGTTGATGGAGAAACCATCATATGCTAGGCCGTAAGACTCCGCCATATCGATAAACTCCGGAATACCCTCTGCGTTTAACCCTTGATTTACTAATACTATATTTTTACGCTTCTCTGGAACTCCTTTCCCAGAAACAGCAATGTGCATATCCAGCCATCCGTCGTTATTGATGTCGATTACCGAAACACCCATAGACCAAGAACCAGAACAAGAAGCATTTGCTTTTTGAGTAATATCTTCAAAAACTAGGTTACCTTTATTCAGGTAAAGTGCATTATCAACTACATTTCCTGTAAAGTAAATATCTTCTAGACCATCCTTATTGAAATCTGCCAGAGCTACTCCACCACCGTTGTACATATACTCGTAAAGTAGGATGTTTAAAGAATCAGATTCTGTAACCACATTATTGAATTCTACTTTAGAATCGGAGGCAGCAACGAGTTGCATTTTTTGGCTCTTTCCGCAGCAAACACAAAGGATTAAGAGTACGAAGATGTAAAGATTTTTTTGCATAATCAAAGGTATAAAAAAAACCAAAGCCCTATTAAAATAATAGGGCTCTGGCTAATACTAAAAGTAAATAGTATGAATGGAATTCTATGATTAGAATCCTGGGTTCTGATTAATTACTCCTCCACTACCATCTATAGCACTCAATGGAATTGGAAATAAAATATGTTTAGATTGGAACGATTGTCCTTTAGCAAAAGGAGTGATCGTTTCACCTTCTTTAGCAATATATCTATTCATAACAGTCTCAGCTACACCCCATCTTCTTAAATCAAAAGAACGGTGACCTTCCATTGCTAACTCTAAACGTCGTTCAAAACGAACCGCTTTACGAGCATCAGTTTGAGAAGTCCAAGGAGCTGTATACTGAGCAATGTCATAATTAGCAGCATCAGCACCAGCGGCATTTTTAACTGTAGCCATACTCTGCGCTCGTGCACGAACTTGGTTTACAAGAGTTTGTGCAGCAGCAAGGTTGTTAAGTTCAACATTAGCTTCTGCAGCCATTAACAGTACATCTGCATAACGCATGATGTGGTAGTTAAGACCTGAAAGGTTTTGACCCCAACCTCCAACACCAATATTGGCGTCGTCACCATTGGTGAAAACATTTTTCTTAGCTAAGTAAGGACCAGAAATATCATCGAATGAAGCACGTACCCAATCTTTTCCACCCATAGCACCATATCCGTTGTAATCAATTCCACGTCTTCCAACAGTGTAATCAAGACGAGGATCTAATGTTCCAGCATACGGTGTGAAAGCTTCATCTGAAGCAATACCAAAATCATTATCAACGTGTGAATCTTGGAATGTATCCAATTGTGGTAATCCACCTTCGGTTTTGTAAGCATCAACTAAATCTTGTGTTGGTTGATAAAAACCACAACACCATCCACCAACTCCAATAGTATAATTTAGAGCTCCTGTAGCATTTCCTTGCTTAGACTGTGCATCATCTGCAGAGTACTGAATAGCAAAAATTGCCTCTACTCCATTTTCAGTAGCAGACTTAAAGTTATCTAATAAATTAGGGTGAAGAGCGTAAGGACCAGACATGGCAGCATTCAATTCAGTAAGTGCCTGAGCCCATTCACTTTGGTACAGGTGAGCTTTTCCTAAAAAGGCAGCAGCAGCAAAAGAAAGAGGACGTCCTCTTTGCGTATAATCTCCTGAGTAAGCTGCAGGTAGGTTGGCTTTAGCATAAGTAAAGTCAGCTTCAATTGCATCCCATAAGTCTGCTATAGGAGCATTTGGCTGGTTGAATTCTTGGTTGCTATAATTCTCTAAAGTAATTAATGGAACAGATCCGAAAATTTTAACTAACTCAAAGTTAAAGTGACCTCTTAAAAAACGAGCTTGCGCATGTTGCAGATCGAAAGCAGCAGGGTCGTCACTACTTGAAATCAAATTGATTACAGCATTTGCACGGTTAACACCTGCATACAAAACTGACCATCGGGCAAGGAAGTATCCATTACCAGTAGCCCAGTTGTACACTTCCAATTCAAATAAATCGGCTTGATCAGAATCTGTACTTCCTTTGTGAGCATCATCAGATACTACATCCATTACCCAGTTATCGGCACTACGACCCCACTCATTTCCTTGAGAATTTTGTCTAATTCCATCAAGTACAGAATAAGCTCCTGTAAGGAGTAAGTTTACTCCTTTTGAATTATCAAGTTGTGTATCACTGAGTGTACCAATTGAATCGATATCAGTAAAATCTTCTGAACATCCAATGGTCAGAAAAATTAAACTTAAAAAAGTTATTGTTATTTTTTTCATTGTATTAAAAGTTTATGTTAAGTCCTACAGTTGTAATTTGTGGTAAAGGGTAAGTTCCTTCATCCACACCAATCGTTAGTGCATTATTTGCAGCTACTTCAGGATCCAATCCATCATAATCAGTAAATGTTAATAAGTTTGCACCAGATAAGTAAAGACGAATACTGTCAACACCAGCATCTTTGATCTTTACATCGCTAAAGGTATAACCTATTTGAAGTGTTTTTAGGCGTAAGTATGAACCATCCTCTACAAAGAAAGAGTTTGGCTGAGTTTCACTGTTCGTAATAGATTCACTAAGCGCTGGTTGAGTATTGCTACCATTAGCAGGCGTCCATGCATCTAAAACACGAGTACTTCTATTTCCGTTAAAGAACGTAGGGAAGTCACTGTATATTTTAGAGTAGTTGTAAATATCGTTTCCTTGAGATCCGTTCCAGAACATCATTAAATCAAAGTTTTTGTACTCCATATTAATGTTGATACCGTAAGTAAAGTCAGGATGTGGAGATCCGATGACGGTTCTATCACCATCATTAATTCCAGCAACTCCATCAATCTCTTCATATTGAAGACGTCCAGCAAGAGCTCCAGTTTGGTGAATACCAGTAACTTGTCTTCCGTAATAAGTAGAAATAGGCTGACCAACTTCTGAACGTGTTACAGCTCCACCTCGGTAATAAGAATCTCCAGTAATCGGAGTATCACCAACTAAGCTTACAACGGTGTTTTTATAGCTTGATAAATTAAAAGCAACTTCATAATTGAAACCGCTATCCATTTCGTCTGCATAAACAATCTCAAAATCAACTCCTTTGTTGTTTACTTCTCCAAAGTTTACAAAAGGCGCACCAGCATCAATAGCAGTTGAACCAATCAAAGAATTATCTCGTACAATCAAATCTTTAGTAGAGATGTCAAAATATTCTATTGACCCTCTAATTCTACCTGATAAAAGTCCAAAATCTAGACCGATGTTTGTACTTACACTAGTTTCCCACGTAAGGTTTCGATTACCAACACTAAGTAAGATTGCCCCTGGTGTAGCGCTACCTCTTGCTCCAGTAAAGGAATAAAAAGATTGGTCTTCGTTCAATCCAGAGATATTTACATCTGGATTAGATGCTGGTAACTCTTGATTTCCAAGTTCTCCGTAAGAAGCTCTTAGTTTTAAATTATCAATAACACTGCTATTAAAGAAACTTTCTTTATCAATTACCCACCCAATACTAGCCGAAGTAAATAATTTTCCTTGATTCTCTGGTGAGAAACGAGAAGTTTCATCTTTACGTACTGTAGCAGATAATAAGTATTTGTCTTTGAAGCTGTAATTTGCAGAGGCAAAAGCAGAAACTAAAGAGTTTGAACTAGAACCAGTTGCGCCAGGAACCACAATTGGAGTTCCAGTACCTGTTGCAAGTGTGTAATAAGATGGCGTTTCAAATAAGAAAGTTGCTCGATCGATATGATTTCCTTTATAAAACTGTTTGTTTGCTTCATACCCTACAAACGCATCCAAAGCATGGTCGCTACCAAAAGTTGTGTTGTAACTAAGTGTATTAGTCCATACCCATTCGTATTGATTGAAACCAATTTCAGTCAGGGTTTGAGAACCACCTGTTTCTGCTTCTGGTGTAGAAGGTGAGTAGGAACGTCTATTGAAGTAACGATTCTGACCTCCAAAAGAAGATTTAAAGCTTAAATCCTTTGTGATTTGTGCTTCTAAATAAATATCAGCAATCACTCGTAAAGATTTGTTATAATCATCCTTACCTCTGATTAAAGTAGCATAAGGTGTGTTTGCATTTCCTAAACCTAAGGAAGTAGAGTAAATTCCAGC